>Ga0194043_1000079_pt1 | contig 43067 bp, 35 predicted proteins | sample JunL4415m_MetaG_FD_161274 | JGI IMG/M metagenome (GOLD analysis project Ga0194043, IMG submission 161274) | Anoxic zone freshwater microbial communities from boreal shield lake in IISD Experimental Lakes Area, Ontario, Canada - Jun2016-L442-15m | ecosystem: Environmental > Aquatic > Freshwater >...
CCACCGATTGCGGGGCGAGGCGAGTCAGCAGAGTTCGCATTTCAGTCGGCGTCGTGGCGGGCGGTCAATTGGGCGGTGTGTTACCTCACCGAACAGCACCGTCAATTGGACGAGGCGGAATTCGTCGAGGTGCTCGGTGCGATGCGTGCCAATCGGGTGGAGTCGCGACACCGAGAGACGATCGATCGGCGGATGCTCGGGACTCGCGGCTTACCCGAGGGTATTCCGCAACTCTTCACGCACAATATCGCGGTCGACGAAGTGAACGAGGATGCTCTGCGAAAGTTGGAGGGCGAGGAAGAAGTGTTCGAGATGATTACGATTGGCGGCGCGAAGTTGGTAGAAAATTTACGCAAAGGTTGCCTCTCGCCAGAAATTCTCAGATTGAAACAGGATGCGGTCGTGATGTTCACCAAAAATCATCCGAAGGGAAAATTCGTCAACGGGACCCTCGGTCGGGTGGAGGGGTTCGAATCCGAGAGCGGGTATCCGATCGTGCGGACGCGCGATGGTCGCCGACTGGAAGTGCCACCGATGGAGTGGGTGATCGCGGAGGACGAGGAAGTATTGGCGTCGATCGAACAGATACCGCTCCGACTGGCGTGGGCGATGACCGTGCACAAGAGCCAGGGGATGAGTCTCGACGCGGCGCTCATCGATCTGCGCGGGAGCTTCGAATATGGCCAAGGCTATGTCGCGCTCTCGCGGGTGCGGAGCCTCGCCGGACTGCATATGCTCGGGTATAACCATCGGGCATTCGAAGTGCATCCGGACATTGTCGATGTCGATGGATATTTTCGTGAGCGATCAGAGGCGATGGCACGCGCGGTGCAGGCGCTCTCGCCGGAGGAACTGCACGCCAAGTGGCAGAAATTTCTCGATTTTTGCGGGTCGAAGAAAAAACTCCGGATTATGGAGGATGAAACGAAAAATAAAAAGAATGCTGAAAAAAAAATTTCAAAAAAGATCGATCCGTTAACGGGGAAGCGAATAGCGGTGGATGCAGAGAAATCCAAACCAGCAGGTGAAGAGTACGCCGCAAAACTGGAGAAGATGCGCGAGCAGTATCCCAATGCCTATCGTCCGTGGAAGGAGGTCGATGACACATTACTGAGAGAACTCTTTAAAGCCGAAATGAGCGTGCGGGAAATATCTCGAGAGCTCGGTCGCCAGCCAGGCGGCATCCGTGCGCGACTAGAGAAGGTGGGTTTGGTGAAGAAAATTAAATAACTTGCCTTGACAATTCCTCGAAAGCGGAGTACCTTCATAAAGGCAATAAATTGCCACAAAGTCCGGATCTTGGCTGTATCGAGATCTTTTTAACAATGTAGTTTGGGAGAAATCAAATGAATGTATATACACTTCTCGTGTTTAGTCGCAATGCGATGATTGTCATGAGTATTTTGGTAGGAATTGTTTTTTGGTGGACAGGAGCACATGGTGGCGATACGCAATTTATCGCATATTATAGTAAGTTTATCTTTCTCAACACCTTTATCTTGTGGTTCATCTGCTTTTGTTCTCAATCATTGCCGAAGTCGGATCATAAGAGACCGCAAATGCACGAACATCAGCAATTGTGGGTGGATTATTTCCGTTCGAAATTTCCGCACAGATCGGAATCAGTTATCGTTGAGCAGTTGCGATTGCTCAATGCAGCATACCGACGATGGGAATTTTGTCGAGATCTGTGTTCGAGTGATGATCCGCAAGTGGATCGCCCATTCGTTCAAAAGGCTGACAGTATCGCCAATGTGTATCGACTATTCGTCAATTTGTTTGCCCCGGTGTATGCTGTGGCTCTGCAGGATCCTCCGCAGTTGATGGTATTCCTCCAAGAAAATGCTGATTTAGCTGTAGGTATGAGCATTGTGGCATACCCTACCAAGATGAGTGATACGCGTACTATCGAAGAACAATATTCCGTTTTGGAAGTATGCGTTAAAAATATGGAGGAAAGCTTAGCGAATTTTATCGATGAGATTTGCCACGAGCAGGTAACTGGCTTCACAGATGAAGACTCTCCGGTGAAGTTGATGGCGAGATTCACCTCTAACGAGGAGTGTATCAAGCATTTCGCCACACTCTTTCCCCACGAAGAGGAAGATGAAAGTAGGTACAACGCGGTACTCGCTGCGTAAATAGAGTGTTCTTGTTTTTTCAATCAAAATTTCAAAGGAGTTTCAAAATCCCTCAATCGGTATAATATCGATTGAGGAATTTTAATTTTGGAGAAACTTCACGAAATCGCCTTGCGCGTTTTCAGGATATCTGATAAGAAGGAAGTAGGGGGAGCGGTTCGTTAACAAATCCTCATACTCGACGGAAGACCGTCGTTTTCTGTAGTCTTTTTGAGAGGGCAACAGTCATGGAAACCATGAATATAAGATCGGGGTTAGATAAAACGGAATCCAATATTGTATTGATAATCAGATGCGGGATAGTGGCCGTAGCCATGATGGAGTTTTCAATGAAGATGCTCCAAGTGGTGGGCGTGAAGTTTCCGGGCGAGATGGGCCCACCCCGATACAACCCAGCCAAATCGGTGGTGGAGCAACCAGGGTGGATTATTAGAGAGAAAGTTTCGAGTATATTTTCTCAGGTGAAAAACTTTCTCTTTGAAAAGAAACCGAAACGGGAAAGAATAAGAGATGAACACACGCATCGTTTGGCGGGGACGATTTTGGTGGCATTATTTGAGATGAGGCTTTTGCCGCCCGAAGAATAGTCGTCGAAGCTGTGCGAGGGAAAAAAAGATGTATAAAGTTTTTAGAAGGCTTGTAATCGTGGTATTTAGACCATGATTTATAAGCCTTTTTGATTTCTATTTAAATAATTGTGTGCAAAAAAAGGGCGCCCGGAGGTTCCCTTTGCATATTTTGATACGAGTCTACTCCAATTCTAGCGTTGCTGGTTTTGGAATCCAAGGCAATCGGAATGATCTTACGAATGTTTGCAATTTGATTGGCAGATTTTCTGGGAAAATATTGAATATCACTCCCCAACAAAATGAGAGTAAGAATGATATTCCGAAGGCGAGGAGAATCTTGCTGATGGCGATGGGAGCGATGCCGATGCCAGGCAAGAGCAGACTGACGATGAGCAGTTTTATCAAATAAAACGGTGGTCCGATGAGGGCTAAGCGTAAACCACTCGACACCCAGTTTCGACGGATTCTTATTCTTCGCAGGATGCCATCGGCCAGGTTTTTGAAAAACCCTGAATTGACGAAGAGACTTGACTCGAACCAATCGGTGATAAGAGTGACACCTCTGAGAACGAGCGATTGACTGACCGACATTTCCACGATACCCACCTCGTAGCCGAAGACTCCGGAATTCGCGAGCAGGAACAAGGAATAGCAGCCGAGAATTTTTTTGAGCGATTTCATGGTATATATCTACCCTCTGAATAGTTGGTTTTTAAAGGACGTTTTTTGCGGAACACTCGATACCATTGTATCGAAGTGGTCACTGTCTGAAGGTATCGCACCGGTGGTCGAGTGTCAAGGGAAAAAGGCCTCAACTTGACTTTTTAGGAGAAATCGTGTCAGTATGATACGAAATGCCAAAACTGGCGTTTCAAGCTATTGAAAGAGTATTTTAGGGAGTATCGTTCCTTAAAAATTTTTAGAACTTTTCGAAAGGAGATCGTCATGCGATCGTCAGAAAAAAGAAAACTGCTTCCAAAGAAAATTAAACCAACTATATTAGTATTTCCGCCCAATAAGAAAGTATTTATATTGGACGCAAATACGCTTATGATGCATCCAGATGCTATGTTTAGTTTTAAAGATAATATAGTAATTATTCCGTTGGTCGTGGTAGAGGAGATTGATCATATCAAAAATAGTGCGCTTGAAGGGACGGACAAAAAATATTCCGCTCGTCGGGTATTTCGAAATCTTAAATCCTTACGACAGTATGGATCAGTATCATCTGGTGTCGGAATGCCGAATGGCGGAACACTGTATGTTACCCAAAATGGCTATGATTGGAATGATTTGCCGGATGGTCTGGAGCGGAACCATGACAACATGATCATACTTTTAGCACTGAGTATTCAAGTAAAAAATCCTGATACGAAAGTGATTCTTATTAGCTACGATATGGGGGCGTATACGAAAGCGGATGCCCTCGGAATAATTGCTGAAGAATACGAAGGGGGGCGAGCCTTCGAGTCGACGGACGATATGTATACTGGTGTTGCGAACCTTGTTTTCAAAGAATCTTTTGATCTTCAGAATTTCTTTACGAAGCAGGATCAACCCGATATCATTTTATCGAATGATGACTTTGAAGGTGAGAATACGGTAGACGCACTCACCTTGAATCAATGTTGTTTCGTGACTTCGCCGTGGATGGGGGATTATACGAGTCTTTTGATTTATAAGGGTGAGGGAAAGTTTGTTTTCGTACACCGCGATCAGTGGGCGCATGGCAAGAAGTATAAAAACATCGTGCCAAGAAATGATGAACAAGCCCTTGCTCTTGCTCTTGTATTGGACCCATCACTTGATGTTGTTTCAGTAGATGGGGAAGCAGGTACAGGCAAAACTTTTACAGCTATGCTTGGTGCGCTGGAACAAGAAAAACTCTATGGGTCTATACAAGTGTATCGTGCGGCTATTGAGGCGGATGATACTTTGGGATTTGCTCCAGGAAGCCGAGATGAAAAATTTGGTCCGTGGACATTACCGATTATAGATGCGGCGCAGGCGATTATGGGGGGTGATTTTCCAGCGAGCGAAGATGAGAGTGATGGCAAAGGCAAAGCAGATCCGGTACAAGAATACATTAAGTATGGATACTTGAGCATTGATCCACCGAATCATATCCGTGGGAGAACACTTTCCAACGTTGTTATTATTTTGGATGAGGCTCAAAACATAACGCGGACTATGATGAAAATGATCGTAACTCGTCTTGGTAAATTCGCTAAATTAATCGTAGTTGGAGATCATACTCAAATCGATAGAAAAGGGCTGGATGCTTTGTCGAATGGTCATGCGCATTTGATTGCTCGATTCAAAGGGCAAGATAATTTTGCGCATATTACATTGAAAGAAGTTGTTCGTTCTCGTGTTGCAGGACAAGGGGCTCATTTACTCTAAAAAAGTGCATAAAAAAAAGGAGATGAATAGTGGATAAACGAAAAAGCCGGAGCAAGAATTTTTTGCACCGGCCTTTTTTTTATTTCTCCCAAAATATCCCATGAAAAAGGTAAAAGGCGCTAAACTTAATGATATAAGTCAAGCGCCTTTTGTGATTGCCTCCCATTGCGAGGCTCAATTTTTGAAGATACCTATAGCTTCTTCAAGATCATCTAGAAGATTTTCATTCGGTCTCTCTCCCCATAGCTGTTCAACCCGAACAATAATGGTAGAGTATCTTTCGTCAGTATAAAAAAAAGCGTTAACATTCGGAGGCTTGACGAGCACCTGAGTTTTTGATGTATTTAGCTTAACAGAAATTTCGGTTGTTTCTTTTTTATTTTTAACACCCGTTGTGTGTTTAAGTGCACGAGGTTCACTCCATTTGTGAGCAGCCATTTTTTTAAAAATCTGCTCACAAGTAAGCGGTTGTTTTAAATCGACCAATTGTTGAATTCCGTGGAATTGAGGTAATTCTCCGGGTGTTTTGAGTTCTTTCTGGCTAGTTTTTTGTCCCGGATTACTAATCCCAAGAAAGTTTATATTTTTGTAATTTCTATTTAACATGATTGCACCTCTTATTTTTAGTTTTTGGGTTGTTAAGGTCTTATATACATATAAGCATAGTTATAGAAAAAAGTCAAGGGCACTAGACTTTTGCAAGTGTAGCGCCCTGTGTGATACTGGATACTGCGTTGAGCATTTAGAGAATCATTTTTTGCACTCCTTAAAGATTCCAAGAGCTTCATTGAGGATAGCAAGGAGACCATCGCTCGGCACTGTTTCAATGCCGATTCTCTCGACGATGACCGTGAGTTTCGTATGGGGATGATCTCTCCGTAGGAAGCTGGATCTTCCGGTATCTTCGGCTAAGAATCGTATTTGCACGTTTTTGAGCGGGAATTGAATCGTGATGTAGAGGAGCTCTTCCCCGCAGACTTTCACCGGAGCGAAAGTTGCGAGAGTAGAGCTGTTTCCCCAATCGTGTTCAATAGCTTTTCTGCCGATTGCTTCTCCAGTCCAGTACCCCTTCAATCCAATCGTATGGCGTATGGATTTCATATGCTCGGGGAGCGTTCGGCTGGGTTCTTGTTTATGCATGGCTGCATCCTCTGTGGTAGTTGTGTAGGAATGATTTTTTAGATCGAGAACAGTTCTTTCTGCGAGATGATTTCTTTTGAAATTGTTCAAGAGCTACACGTATATAAGTACGGTTCCAGAATAAAGTCAAGCCTGCAAGAGGTTTTGCCCAGTCATCGAATCTGGTTGCGGAATATGGAGCAGTGCGAGGATAGTCGGGGTAATGTCAACCAAAGTGCCCTCGTGGAGCGTCTGCGCGAGCAGGGTTGGGTCAGCAGTCGCGAGGATACCGGGGACTTTATTGAGGGTGTGAGCCGTGTGAATTTCGTGAGTGGCTTCGTCGACATTGGTTTCGGCATTGCCATGATCAGCCGTGATGAAAACGCAGCCACCCTGGGCGGTAGCGGCTTCGACCACGCGTTTCAATTCACGGTCGAGGGTTTCGAGAGCGATGATGAGAGCAGGGACATTGCCCGTGTGCCCAACCATATCGGCATTGGCGAAGTTGATGAAGAGGAAATCCGTACCCACCTCGATCACCTCGAGGGCTTTGTCGGCGATTTCACGAGCGCGCATCTCGGGGGCTTGGTCGTGCGTGAGGATATCCTTGCGACTCTCGACGAGGATGTGTTCTTCACCCGGATTGGGGAGCTCCTGGCCGCCGTTCAAAAAATAAGTGGCGTGGGCGTATTTCTCGGTCTCGGCAATATGAGCCTGAGTGAGTTTGGCGCGGGAGATTTCTTGGGCGAGGGTCGTCTGGAGGGCGAGGGGCGGGAAGGCGACCAACGCCGGTAAATTGGTATCGTATTCGGTGAGCGTAACGAAACAGATATTGCGTTTTTGTGTATACTCGACGACTTTGGTGGAAATCTGGCGGGCACGGTCGGCGCGAAAATTAAAAAAGAAAAGGCCATCGTTTTCGCCGATAGTATAACTCTTGCCATCCTCATCGAGGAAGACGACCGGTTCGAGGTGTTCGTCGACAATGTCCTCGGCGTAGAGATTTTCCATCACGGCAGAGGCTTTTTGGTTGCTGATAGTGCGCGTGCCCTCGCCCTCGAACATCACGCGTTCAGCACGAGCGATACGATCCCAGTTATTGTCGCGATCCATAGCGTAGAAGCGACCGGAGGCCGTGGCGATGAATCCGATCCCCAAGTCGTCGATGACGTCTTCGAGTTCTTTGATATAACCGGCGGCGCTTTTTGGTCCGGTGTCGCGACCGTCGGTATAGATGTGGATGGCGATCTTGGTGATGCCGGCGTCTTTGGCGGCGGAGAGGAAGGCATAGAGGTGATCGGTGTGACTGTGGACGCCACCAGGAGAGAGCAGTCCTTTGATATGGAGAACGGAATCGTATTTTTTTATGTGATCGAATAGTTGGACAAAAGCGGGGTTGGTGGCGAATTCGTTGTTGCGGATGGCTAGAGCGATGCGCACGATATCTGTATCAAGACGACGACCGGCCCCGATCGTCATATGACCTATTTCACTGTTGCCCATTTGACCCGTAGGGAGGCCGACACCTTCTTCGCTGGCATCGATGAGCGTATGCGGGCAGGTGGCCCACAGGTGGTCAATGAAGGGAGTCTCAGCTTGGGCGACGGCATTGTGATTCGAATCTTCGCGATAGCCATAGCCGTCGAGGACAATGAGGATGACGGGTTTGGGTCGGGCGATGTGAGTAGTCATAGAAAAAGTAATAAGAAGTGACAATGCCTTAGATGATACTGGACTGCCGGAGAAAAATCAATCCCTGAGAGGGGAAATCTTGCTTTCCTGTGGTATCCTGTAATCAGCATATGGAATACTCTTATACAGCTATCATTTTGAAGAAACGGGAGATTGGCGAGACGGATCGCCTGTATGTTTTGTATACGCGCGAGGCGGGTAAAGTCTCGGCGGTGGGGCGTGGCGTGCGCAAACCCTCTGCCAAACTTGCCGGGCAGTTGGAGACATTCAACCGTGGCGCGGTGATGGTGGCGCGATCAAAGGGAATGGGGAATATCACCGGAGCAGTGAGCGAGTGGTCTGGCCTGGCGTTGAAGGGTGATGCCGACGGATTGGCGATGGTGTTCGACGCGATGAAGGTCTTCGATCGGATGGTGGGTGGAGAGGAACGCGATGCCAAGCTGTTCGACCTCGTGCGGGACTATTTGGAGGCGATGGAATTGAGTATCATCGAGAAAAAAGAGCGGACGGTACGACGAATCTTGACGCAGGCGTTTTTGTTCCAGGTATTTGCGCGCCTCGGGTATCGATTGGAGACAGCTGTTTCATTGGCGACCGGCGAGCCGTTGCGGGCCAGCGAGCGCTACGGTCTCTCTATCGCCGAGGGTGGGTTGATCGAATGGGAGTATGCCATCCTCAAGCAGGGTGTGATCCCAATCGGTAATGACGCGATCAAATTATTACGGTTGTTTTTCTCACAGCGGTTAGCATCGCTCGTGAAGGTGCGGGTCAATGACGCGGCACTCGCCGAAACGCAGTCCGGTCTCGACGCGCTCACACGCTGGGTTGCGCCCTAGGAATATTTTTTATGTTATAATATATATAAAGAGAACTCTTGCGTTTGAAAAATTTTCGTTTTCAAAAAACATATGTCCGAAAAAGAAATAGAAATAACAAAAATAAATTCTCCAGTCGAAACTGAAACTGAAACTGAAACTGAAACCGAACCTGAGTCTGAGCTGGAGCGACATCTGCGTGAAGACCCATTTCGTCCGAAGCATGATACTGATCCGCCCAGAGTACAATCTGCGGGTGAGGGAGTGCCGATGACCACAGAGGAGCGACAGGAGTGGGAGGAACGCGAGGAGCTTTCCTTGGAAACAATCAAAAGACATAAATCGTTTGCAACAGCGCGCAAGTCAATAGCGGGAATCGTTGGCGTATTAGCCCTCATTGCCGGTGTGATTATTTGGCGACAAGTAGAATTTAATCAGGATCGGGTGAGGATTACCGTGAGTGCACCAACCTCGATGGAAGCGGTGCAAGATGTGCAATTCGATATCAATTATGAAAACGTCAATCTGGTCGCGCTCAACAACGCGGAGATCGATCTCTATTATCCAGCGGGGTTCATGGTATCCAAGATGGCACCCGGTATGGCGGTGGATGGTACTATGATCCGTTTGAAGGTAGGGACAATCCCCGTGTATGGTACCGGTAAACTGACTTTGACGGGGAAATTTTTTGGTGCACGGGATTCGCTCGCATATCTGAAAGCAGTGCTCGTCTACACGCCGAGCAATGCATCGAGTCCACTTCAGGCATCATCACAGGCCTCTCTCGCACTGCAGGCATCACCACTCTCTGTCGATATCAATACGCCGATCGAGATCGCCGCCGGTTCGATGGTAGAGTACCTCGTGACAGCGACCAATACGGGCGATACTTCGTTGCCGAATATGCGTTTACAGATTACTCCACCGGAGGGATTTATTCAGAGTGATCAGACACCGGCGTCATCGGAGGGTGCCGATGTGTGGTATATCGGGACGATCGCCTCGCATCAGACACTTTCATTTCGTGTCAGCGGAACACTCCCCGGCAATCCAGGTGAAAACAAAACTATGAAGGCGGATTTCGGCGTGGTGCAGGCAGATGGAACATTCCTCAGTTTTAATGCAATGTCGCGCGAAACCAGATTGGTCGGGACGCCGTTGGTGGTGTATCAGACAGTGAACGGTGTGCCCAAACTCAATGTGCGTCCGGGTGATCAATTGAGGTATGTGATGAACTATCGCAATCAAGGTCCGACACCTCTGCGTAATATCGTGGTGACTTTCGAGATGCATTCGGATCTGTTCAATCTCTCAGCGGTACAGTCGGATGGTGGGAGCTATGATGCGACGCGACGCACGGTGACCTGGCATGTGTCGGATCATCCACAACTCGCATTGTTGAATCCGGGTGATAGCGGGTCGATAGAGTTCAAGGTTCCCCTATATGAGACATGGAGTCCGGTGGGTGCGGAGGCGATCAACCCTGTTCTGGTCACCGTGGTCAAGGTCGATAGTACCGATATCCCGACGCCACTCGGTTCGAACAAAGTCATCGCGAGCAATCGTCTCTCTTTGCCGGTAATCACGGTGCCAAGTATCTCGGTGGATTTGGCCAAGCTCACGCCGCCGGCTGGTACAACCTTGGCTCCGTACGAGCAGTGGTTTACGGTACACTTGAAAGTGAACAACACTTCCAATATATTGAAAGACGCTCGGGTCAAAGCCCTGTTCGCTCCCAATGTCCACTGGCAGGCCAATGTGACGCCAGCTGAGGAACATCTCACCTTCAATGATCGCACGAATGAGGTCGCGTGGGATTTGGGTGGAGTAGCCGTGAACAGTGGAACGGTGAATCCTCATCGTGAAGTGAGTTTTCAGATCCAGTTCACACCCGCACCCAATCAAATCCAAAATATGGGTCAAAATCCGTTGTTTAATGATAAGTCAATTGTGCTTTCGGCGACGGATGCCTTCACACAGGATCCATTGCGGGTGGTGTATCCGATAGCAATTAAAGCGGGCGATGCGAAATGATAGACTATCGATTGAAATGGTTGTAATATTTGTTTGTTATGAAAATCTTTACACTGGAAGAAGAGGGGGGCTCACACCGCCGAGGCATACTCGAGACACCTCATGGAAAATTAGAGACACCATTTTTTATGCCGGACGCCACCAGAGCCTCCGTGCGTGGTGTACTGTCCGAAGATGTTACCGAGAGCGGTATCGGTGCACTCGTGGTCAATACGTATCATCTCCTCCTCCAACCCGGTGAAGGATTGATTCGTCGGGCGGGTGGCATTCATCGTTTTATGAATTGGGAGCATCCGATACTCTCTGATTCGGGTGGGTATCAGGTCTACTCACTCATCCATAAGCATCCGGGGTCGGGTAAGATTACTGAGGACGGTGCCGAGTTCCGATCGAGTCGTGATGGGTCGAAACATCTGCTCACTCCCGAGCGGGCGATTCAGATTCAGTTCGACTTGGGGGTCGATATGATGGTTTGCCTCGATGACCCGCGTCCCAACGATGTGAGCGAGGCTGAGGCATCCGCGGCGGTGGATCGCACATTGCGCTGGGCGGAGCGGTGTCGAGCGGAATACGATCGGCGAGTGGCGGAGTGTGGGATGACCGATGAGACTCGGCCGCTTTTGTTTGGCGTGGTGCAGGGTGGGATGTTTCCCGAATTGCGAAATCGTTGCGCTCACGGACTGGCGGAGATTGGTTTCGATGGCTATGGTTTTGGCGGTCGGCATGTGGATGAAGAAGGGAATTTTCTGGCGGATATTATTACGCATACAGCCGCAGTCATCCCAGAAGACAGTATCCGTTTCGCATTGGGCATCGGCACACCCGCAGATATCGTGCGTTGTTATGCCGCCGGTTGGGATATGTTCGACTGTGTTATCCCGACGCGCGAGGGTCGTCACGGGAGATTGTTTATTTGGAATGAAAATGAAAACCTACAAGTTCCTGTCATTGCGAGAGAGCAAAGCGAGCGCGGCAATCTCAATCAAAAAAACACAAAGCCTTCTTTTTTAAAAACGAGATTGCCACATCCCGATAAATCGGGATTCACAATGACACAAAACGAGCCTTTCTATTCCGCGATCAATATCAATAACGAACAGTACCGAGAAGACTTCACGCCGATTGATCCGGTGTGTGATTGCGTGGCATGCAAAAATTATACGCGGGCATATATCCGTCACCTCTTCGCCGTCGGCGAACCACTCGCCCAACACCTCGCCTCTATCCACAACCTGCGCTTCTATTCCCACCTGATGGCGGAATTGCGGAAGTGATGTCTGCAAAAGTGTTTTTATGGATTTTTTGGCTTTATGTAAGTGAATTTCCAAAGAAACACTTGTTCTAGTGGAAGGGCATTTTGACCGGGAGGGGCAAAAACTTGACAGGATTCTAGGACTTGCTACTATGGAACTACTGCTTCACGAAAAGAGTGGTGTTTTTAAAACTTGCACTGAGGCGAAAGTAAGAAGAGCCAGAGAGCCGATGGCCTTTTTTTCTTTCGTTTCCGCGCCAGGCGATCGTTAACAATTTCAGGTCTTGTCCGAATCTCGAAGCAGTTGCGCGGAGCGACCTCGGGAGGAGTGATAAGTCTACAAAGTAGGTAACAACAAGAAAACAAGCATTGAATATCACATACCGTATTGCGTGGTGTGTGATACAACAGTGAGGGACAATTTTTAGAAATTGTTTCTTGCTAGCCGTGACCGTCCGTGAGGATCCCGGATTTATTCGGGGGACTTGCGGACAAAAAGAAACGGCGGTTACTAACGCATGTGGTGGATGCCTTGACTAAAGTAAGCGATGAAGGACGTAGTAGGCTGCGATAAGCCTCGGGGAGCTGTCAACAAGCTGTGATCCGGGGATCTCCGAATGGGATAACCCACTCTGTTTTAACAGAGTATCGTATTCTGAATACATAGGGATACGAAGCGCACCCTGGGAATTGAAACATCTTAGTACCAGGAGGAATATAAATCAATAGAGATTCCGTGAGTAGTGGCGAGCGAAAACGGAAAAGCCTAAACCATCTCGACTTGTCGAGATGGGGTTGCGAGGCTGTCATACTCGTTTAATCGGGACAAAGAACGGTTTTCTAGCAGAAGGTTCCTGGAAAGGACCACGATACAGGGTGAAAGTCCCGTACGCGAAAGAAAACTGCATTTGTGAGACAGTCCTCAAGTAGGGCGGGGCCGGAGAAACCCCGTTTGAATCCGGGAGCACTAACTTCCAAGGCTAAATATTACTTTAGATCGATAGTGAACGAGTACCGTGAGGGAAAGGTGAAAAGCACCCCGAGAGGGGGATGAAAGAGTCCCTGAAACCACATTGCTAACAAAGAGTCGGAGCCGGAACATTTATGTTCTCGGTGACGGCGTGCTTTTTGCAGAACGAGCCTGCGAGTTAATTTTACGTAGCTGCCTAAGGGATTACATTCCGGAGGCATAGTGAAAGCGAGCCTGATAAGGGCGTTTATAGTTGCGTGGATTAGACCCGAAGCCGGGCGAGCTACACATGAGCAGGGTGAAGCGACAGTAACATGTCGTGGAGGCCCGCACCCACGAGCCGTGCAACACTCGGGGATGACTTGTGTGTAGAGGAGAAATTCCAATCGAGCTCGGCAATAGCTGGTTCTCTCCGAAATAGCTTGAGGGCTAGCGTCTTGACATTACACGTGAGGGGTAGAGCTACTGGATGAGAATTCGCCGCAAGGTAGGGTTTTCAACCAAACTCCGAATACTCATCGTGCGTACCAAGGCAGTCAGAAATACGGGGCTAAGCTCGTATTTCAAAAGGGAAACAGCCCAGATCGTAATCTAAGGTCCCCAAATTCATATTAAGTGGACAAGGAGGTGAAGTTTCTCAGACACTTAGGAGGTTGGCTTAGAAGCAGCCATCCTTTAAAGAGTGCGTAATAGCTCACTAATCTAGAGACTTCGCGCCGACAATGTAACGGGGCTAAATATGATACCGAAGATACGGACTTGCGAATTTATTCGTGAGTGGTAGGAGAGTGTTCCCTGTGCGCAGAAGCCAAAGGCGCGAGCCATGGTGGAGCGCAGGGAAGTAAGAATGCAGGCATGAGTAACCGCAATAAGAGTTAAATCCTCTTACACCGAAAGTACAAGGTTTCCTGGGCAATGGTGATCATCCCAGGGTTAGGCGGCCCTAAGGCGAGGCCGAAAGGCGTAGTCGATGGCCAGACGGTTAATATTCCGTCCCTACGATATGATTCGATGGAGTGACGCATTCTAGTATATTTCGCATCTTATTGGATTGATGTTCTTTGCGTAAGGATGTCTCTTTGGCAAATCCGGGAGGCAATAGTCCAAGCGTTGAGAGGATCGTAAGTTTCATTGAGGAAAAGATTTTGATTTTGTGTTTCAGAACGTAGTTTAACGGTAGAACGACACTCTAGGGGAGTGAAGGCTATAGGGTTCAACTCCCGTCGTCCTGACCACGCACATAAATTTAAAATTCTTCGCAGATAAAAGCCAAAAAAATTGACTTTTATCTCTTCAATGAAACTTACGAAACGAGATAAAGCAGGGTGCCAGGAAAAGCTTCTAAGGTTCGTCATATCGTATCCGTACCGCAAACCGACACAGGTGTACTGGTCGAGTAGACCAAGGTGAACGGGCGATTCTTCGTTAAGGAATTCGGCAAAAAAGCTAGACGTAAGTTCGCAACATGTCTTCCCGGCCTCAATTTTGGCTCGTGAGAAATGATTAATTGTATAAGCTCACAGACTTTTCTGTTTGAAGGCAAGCGCAAGCTTCCAGGATAATTGAATTTTTCAATTCCTTTGCAATAACACTTCTCACCCCAAATCTCTCTTTTACAATGTAAAAGGGAGCCAAAATTGAGGTCGGGCGCAGCGAAAGTTTCCCAATCGACTGTTTACCAAAAACACAGCTCTCTGCAAACCCGCAAGGGGAAGTATAGGGGGTGACGCCTGACCAGTGCTGGAACGTTAACGGGAGCGGTGCAAGCCAATCCCCGAAGCGCCAGTGAACGTCGGCGATAACTATAATCGTCCTAAGGTAGCGAAATTCCTTGTCAGGTAAATTCTGACCCGCATCAAAGGCGTAACGAGTTGGGAACTGTCTCAACGAAGATCCCGGTGAAATCGCAATAACAGTGAAGATGCTGTTACCCTGCAGTTAGACGAAAAGACCCCGTGGAGCTTTACTATAACTTGGTATTGACTGGAAGTGTACGCTGCCGAGCATAGGTGGGAGACTTTGAAGTCCTGATTTCGGTCGGGATGGAGTCACAAATGGAATACCACCCTGCGTTCGTTTTCATTCTAACCTGCAACCATTATCTGGTTGGGGGACAGTGCCTGGTGGGTAGTTTGACTGGGGCGGTCGCCTCCTAAAATGCAACGGAGGCGCTTACTAAGGTTGGTTAGATCCGGATGGAAATCGGATCGATAGTGCAAACGCATAAACCAGCTTTACTGAAAGACCCATAAGTCGATCAGTCACGAAAGTGGAAGTTAGTGAACCGACCATCACTCGTAGGAGTGTGGAAGATCATCAGATAAAAGTTACCCCGGGGATAACAGGCTGATCCTGCCCAAGAGTCCATATCGACGGCAGGGTTTGGCACCTCGATGTCGGCTCATCGCATCCTGGGGCTGAAGAAGGTCCCAAGGGTTTGGCTGTTCGCCAATTAAAGCGGTACGCGAGCTGGGTTCAAACCGTCGTGAGACAGGTTGGTCTCCTGTCTACTGTGGGCGTCGTTGCTTGAAGGGCTTCTTTCCTAGTACGAGAGGACCGGAAAGAACGAACCTCTGGTGTATCGGCTGTCCTGCCAAGGGCATTGTCGAGTAGCTATGTTCGGATCGGATAACCGCTGAAAGCATCTAAGCGGGAAGCCGACCCTAAGATAAGGCAACGGAATACTTCGGTATTCCAAAATATCCTGAGAGACGATCAGGTTGATAGGCTGTAGGTGTAAGCCCTGTGAGGGGTTGAGCCGAGCAGTACTAATATATTTGAACAACTGCTTGTTTCTTTTCTACGGTTAGCAAGAAAGAATTGCTAAAAAAGTTTGTCTTTTGTTGTGTGTTTTTGAAGTCAAGAAAATCTTTCAGTTCATTGTAGCTGGTGCTTTTAACGGAACGGGTACACCTCTTCCCATTCCGAACAGAGCCGTTAAGCGTTCCCGTGCCGATGGTAGCCTCCGGGCAAGAGTAGGTCAGTGCCAGCTACAATGAACTGAAAGACAAGCGCCGATGGTAACGTTTTGTCCGGGGGACAAAGCGTGGGCAAGTTGAGTGCCAAGAACCTTGGTTTCAAAACACAAACCCCTTCTGTAGTATTATTTTCAACCCAGCCTCTCGAGAGAGGCTGGGTTTTGTGTTGATTATTATTTGATATTTGCTTCAAAATATGCTATCATATAGCTATGAATACCACCTCGCCTCTCTCAAAAATCAGCTTATTTTGGGATGTTGACCGCGCAACATTGGATGTGGAGCAACATCAAAAATTTATCATTGAACGCATTCTCTCTCGAGGAGATGTGGCTGATTTTATGTGGGCGCGCGAACAGTATGGCGTTGCCGCATTAAAAGATTCGTTTCTTCAAGCGCGTACGTTGAACCCCAAAGCAGTTTCTTTTTGGTCGAATTATTTTCATATTGATCCATCGTTATGCACCCAGAAACCCTCTCTCCTCAAACGGGACGCGTTTTGGCAACGCTCAGCCAGCAAGCTTCCGTAAAGCCATTTTATTTGGCAGGTGGTACGGCATTGGCGCTTCAACTCGGTCATCGCGAGTCGGTTGATTTGGATTTTTTTCAAGCGAAAGATTTTTCTCTCGGTGAAATGAAACAATCACTTTCACAATTGGGAAAGTACACGCTTACCAACGAAGAGTCTGGCACGATTGACGGCGTTCTCGATGAAGTGAAGGTGACTTTTTTGCGGTACGAGTATCCGCTTCTTTTTCCTCTGATTGATTTTCAAGGAATCTCGGTGGCAGATATGCGAGACATCGCCTGCATGAAGCTCGACACGGTGTCGGCGCGAGGCAGCCGTAAGGATTTTGTCGATATATTTTTTCTCCTCAAGCAGATGCCTCTTGTAGAAGTGTTTGAGCTTTTTGAGAAAAAATATCAAGGTATTCAGTATAATCGACTGCATTTATTGAAAAGTCTGACCTATTTTGTTGATGCCGAGGAAGATCCGATGCCAAAAATGTTGATGGATTTTTCGTGGGAAGAACTCAAAGAAACGCTTGTCCGAGAAACAACGCTTTTGCTTCAGTAGGTGGGAAGCAGAATAACCGCCCTCGCAAGGGGTGGTTTTTAGCTGTCTCGGATTCTGAAGCTTTTAGAGACGCAAAATCTTGCGTCTCTACTGGTCTCAGACGATGAGTGGGATTTTGTGCTATACTGGAGATATTATTTCGAGATATTTTTATTTATGGGACATTCACAGCGGATAAAGAAACGGTTGATTATTTTTGTCGTGTATGTCGCTTTGATTTCGGTGATTGCGTGGGCCTGGACATGGTTGTTCCGGCCGGCACCCACCTGTTTTGATCAGATCCAAAACCAGAACGAGACGCAGGTGGATTGTGGTGGTGTGTGTGGGTTGTGTCAGGCGACCTACAAAGCACCGAATGAAATCGAGATCAAATCGACCCAGCTGGTGTATGGCGGCGTGAACGCGTATGACGTGATGGCGCAGATTTTCAATCCGAACGCCGAGGATGGTGCATCGAATTTTGATTATACATTTGAGCTCAAGGATGACCAAGGGCGGATTATTGCTACTCGGTCGGGGCATGAGTTTATTTTGCCTGGAGAAACGAAATACATTCTCGAAACACAGCTAGAAAGCCAGACGATTCCCAAATCAATCGTGTTGCAATTGAATAATCCCACATGGAAGCATTTCGTTGGCGGATATCAGGAGAAACCAGCACTTAATGTCTATTCCAAACACTATGAGCGGATTGCTGATGGTGTCGGGTTCGGTGTCGCGACTGGTCTTATGGTCAATGAGAGCCCGTTTGATTTCGTGAATGTCAAAATAAAAGTGCTGTTATTCGATTCTACCGACAAGCCGATCGCGGTCAACTCGACCGAGGTTCAGACCGTGCTTGCAGGTGAAAGTCGGGACTTCCGTCTCGTGTGGCCGACGGCTTTTCCGGGTGAGGCCGCGCGGATGGAGACTGAGGCTGAGGCGGATGTGTACCATTCGGATAACTTCGTGAAAAAATACTTCCCGAATTCGCAGTTTTAAGAAAGGAGTATGTTGCGAAAATTGTGGCAATTAGATTGGGTGCTTATCGTCGCCACATTTCTTTTGATAGGGGTGGGGCTGTTGTCCTTGTATGGTATTTCATCGACCGGTTGGCAGGGTGGAGGATTTTTCATCCGACAAGCTGGATTTGCCCTGATCGGGTGTTTCGGATTGTTTTTGTTTTTCTTCGCTGATTATCGGCATATCGCTCGACTCAGCACGCCGTTGTATTTCGTCACTTTGGGAGTGTTGCTGGCCGTGTTGCTGTTCGGGGTGACGGTTCGAGGGACTCTTGGTTGGATCAATTTTGGTATGTTCAAAATCCAGCCGGTTGAGGGAGTGAAAGTGATTTTGGTGATATTTCTTGCTCGTTTTATCGCCAAAAAACAGACTGAGCTCGGCGCGTTGGTGCGAATGATCGCTTCGATGATCCTCGCAGGAGCTTTTGTTTTACTTGTTCTTCTTCAGCCTGATCTTGGGAGCGCCCTGGTACTCATCGGGATATGGATAGGGATGATACTGGTCGCTGGTCTTCGTTTTACCCATATACTTCTCCTGGTGGCGTTGGGTGTGGCGGTGGCGACGACGAGTTGGTTGTTTCTCCAACCATACCAAAAAGACCGTATTGTGAATGTTTTTACTCCGAAGGCTGACAGTCGAGGGAGTGGATACAATGTGTTGCAGGCAACGGTCTCAATTGGTTCTGGTGGATTGACCGGCAAAGGAATCGGACACGGCTCGCAAGCGCAACTCAACTTCCTTCCTGAAAAGCATACCGATTTTATTTTTTCCACGATTTCCGAGGAACTTGGTTTGCTTGGGGCAGGGTTCGTCATCCTCGTGTATGGTGTGTTGTTGTTTCGTATCTGGCATATTGGGATGGGCGCGCGCGATAATTTTGGGTATCTTGCCTGTGCGGGAGTGATGATATTTCTTCTTATCCAGATTACGGTGAATATCGGGATGAATGCGGGCGTACTACCGGTGACGGGTATCCCTTTGCCATTGATTAGTTATGGCGGCAGCTCGCTCGTCGCTACGATGTGCGCCCTCGGGCTCATTTTGAACATCGGTCAGAAAAGTCGTGAAGCATCAATTTCAGGTTTGTGATATACTAAAAACAAGTATTACTTTTTCTGTAAATTCATTATTTATGTCAACAAAAAAAATATTGATTATAGAAGATGAACAGTCTCTTGCGCATGCACTTGAGTTGAAGCTTACTCATTCCGGTTTTGAGGTACGAACAGCGCTTGATGGCATTTCCGGATTGGAATTATCAGACAAAGAGACATTTGATCTCATTTTGCTTGATCTCATTATGCCAAAGATGAATGGCTACGAAGTTTTGGCTCAGCTTAAGGAGAAACAAAACAAGACACCGGTCATCGTTCTGACCAACTTAGGACAAGATGAGGACAAGACTCGCGTGGAGAGTTTGGGTGTAATTGGCTTTTTCGTGAAATCAAATACACCGCTGGCGGAAATCGTCGAATACATAGAGAAGTTTTTTAGTAAATAGTAGGCTTTATGGCCATCAATGAAACAAAAATAAAAGCGATTCTCGGGGACTATCTGGGTGAGGAAGACCTACGGCAGGCGACGGTACAAAGTCAGGAACAACACATCTCCTTGATGGAGTATCTTTTCAATGAGAAAGCGTTGGCGAAGGATCTGTTGGGGCAGGTGTGGGCGGAATATTTCGGATTGCCCTACACCGATCTGAATACGCATTTTCCTTCCCGCGAGCAACGGGAACGGATTCCGATAAAAATCGCTCAGAAGTTTCGGATCGTGTTTTGCGGTGAGACAGCGGCGGGTGTCACCATCGCCACGGATAGTCCGGAACGGTTCGGGTCGGAGGTGGTTCTGAGGGAATTGTTTCCGAAAGCTAAGGCAATCAATCTGTCTTTTTCATTGTCAGAGGATATTGACGAGGTACTGCGACAGTATCGAAAACCACTCGAAACACGATTTTCTCAGATTATTCAGAAACAACAGCATATCGCGCCGGAAATTCTTGATGAAATTTTTTCGGACGCGCTCGGATACAAGGCTTCCGACATTCATTTTGAGCCGACACTGCAGGAGGTGGTTGTGCGGTTCCGGGTAGATGGCATTTTACAAGAGGCAGGCAGGCTGCCGAGAGAATATTATGAAAACATTTTGAACCGCGTGAAGGTACAGAGTCGATTACGGATTGACGAACATTTTGCGGCACAGGATGGAGCACTTCACTACGAGAAAGACGGCCAAGTCGTTGATATCCGGACATCGATTGTGCCGACAGTTGAAGGCGAGAAGATCGTACTTCGGATTTTGGCTTCATATGTGAGGTATCTCTCGCTGGAGTCATTAGGTGTTTCCGAATCCAACCGCATTATTTTTGAGGAAGCGATTCATAAACCGTTTGGTATGGTATTGGTAACGGGGCCGACAGGGAGTGGCAAGACGACTACGCTCTACACTCTTTTGAAAATGATCAATCATCCCGAAGTGAATATTACGACGATCGAAGATCCTGTAGAGTATCGTGTTGAGGGAGCGAACCAGATTCAAGTGAATGAAGAGACGAATCTCACTTTTTCCCAAGGATTACGTTCCATTGTCCGTCAGGATCCGGATATCATTTTGGTGGGAGAGATCCGCGATCGAGAAACTGCTGAAATCTCGGTGAATGCCGCATTGACGGGGCATTTACTTCTTTCAACTTTTCACGCTAATGATGCATCGACAGCTTTGCCTCGATTGTTCGAGATGGGAATCGAACCATTTCTTTTGGCCTCCACGATCAATGTTATCGTGGCCCAACGGTTGGCGCGGAGAATCTGCGAACACTGTCGGACGAGCGTGATGCTCTCCGATCGGCCAGATCTCGTTCGTGAGCGGGCGGTTTTTGAGTCGGTTTTCAATAAGGAGAGTCCGTTGGTTTTCTATGGCAAAGGTTGCGAGGCGTGTAGTTACAGCGGCTATAAGGGACGGATCGCCCTATTCGAGTGTCTTCGGATGACGCCGGAGATGCAGATCCTGTTATTACGATCGCCTTCGAAGCGAGAAATCTGGCAACTAGCCGAACAAGAAGGAACAGAATCTCTTTTTGTGGATGGTATGAAGAAAGTGAAAGAGGGACTGACCACAATAGAAGAAGTGTTACGGGTGGTTGAAATCCCGGAGCATTTCCGTCACTAAATGATCGCAATTATGTATGGCGGAATCTTCATCTGAAAAAACAGCTTTCTCGAGTTTTGGTCTCGCATCTCAACGGGACGCTTTCGTCGAGAATCTGAGCACATTAGTGGCTTCCGGTATGGGAGTGGCCGAAGCGATTGCTGTATTGAAAACGGAAATCCTTTCCTCGAGGATGCGGCGATCGGTTGATTCTATGTATAGTGATATTGAGTCGGGGTTTCCTTTGTGGCGAGTCTTCGAGCGCGCCCGGTTTTTCCCCTCACACATCATCTCTCTGATACGGGTCGGAGAAGAATCGGGGAAGTTGTCGGAAAATTTGCAAATGATTAGCTCGCAACAGCAGAAGGAGCGCGAATTTCGGTCGAAGATGCGCTCGGCGATGATGTATCCGTTCTTCGTGTTGGGATTGACGGGCGTGATTGGTATCGGTATTGCCTGGTTTATTTTGCCAAAACTGGCAATCGTTTTTTCTCAATTGCATGTGGCGCTTCCACCCATCACGCGAGCGCTGATTGTTTCAGGAGAGTTTCTGCAAGCGTATGGCACTGTTGCCGTTCCAATTGTCATCGGAGTAATTATTGTTTTCATATTTTTCTTGTTTTTTTTCTCCAGAACGAAGCAAATCGGACAATCCATACTCTTTTCTTTTCCTGGTATACGCACTTTGCTTCAGGAGGCGGAGTTGGCACGGATGAGTTATATTATTGGAACTTTGTTACAGTCGGGTATTCCGGTGACACAGACGATGCTCTCACTGGCGCAGTCGACGACTTTTCCTCGGTACGCCCGGTTTTATTCTGCTCTAGCAGAGAGTATCGAGGAGGGAAATTCATTTCAACGGAGTTTTTCCGAATATCCGCAGTCGAAAAAACTTTTCCCAGCCGGTTTTCAGCAGCTGATTGGAGTGGCCGAAAAAACAGGGACGCTACCGGATGCATTTTTGAAAATGAGTCGTTTGTACGAAGGGAAGACGGAAATGAATATGAAGAACCTTTCGGTTATTTTGGAGCCAGTACTTTTGGTGGTCGTGTGGTTGGGTGTGGTGGGCGTGGCATTGGCGGTTATACTCCCTATCTATAGTCTCATTGGCAATCTGAATGTGCAGTAACGTATGGCGCGATTTTTTTTTCAAAAAGGATTTACGCTTCTTGAAATGCTGCTTTCGGTTGCATTGATGGGAGCGTTGGCGGGACTTTCTCTCCCGGTATACCAGTCGTTTCAGGTGCGTAACGATCTCGATATCGCGGCGACTACTTTGGCGCAGAGCATCCGTCGTGCCGAAGTTTTATCTCAGGGGTCGGCAGGTGATACGACTTGGGGAGTGGCAATCCAGAGTGGGAGCATTGTGATATTTCAAGGGGCGTCCTATGCGGTTCGTGACGTGACGTGGGATGAGGTTTTTTCCGTTCCGACGAGCATCACTGTGACTGGTGCCAGTGAAATCATCTTTGCTAAGGTGACGGGACTGCCAACTACGACGCCAACCATTACTCTTTCAACACCGATCAATGAAACACGAACACTGACGATTAACACCTATGGTACAGTACTCTATTAGGAGTCATTTTTTGAAACGAGGATTCTCGACGGTTGAAGCTTTACTGGCAGTGGCAGTTTTTTCTTTGCTAATCACGGCGTTTTCTGGTGCGTATCTCTATGGTGAAGAATCGACGATGCTCGCGGGCAATCGGGCACGAGCGGTCTTGTTGGCCGAGGAGGGGCTGGAGGCGGTGCGCAATATCCGTGATGCGGGGTTTGCCAATCTTTCCGACGGGACATTCGGGTTGGCGACGACGGGCAACCAGTGGTCGCTCTCCGGCGCATCTGATGTGAACGATATTTTCACACGCACGGTCACCGTGGCGACGGTTAACACGAAACGCAAGCAGGTGACGAGTGCGGTAGCCTGGCAAGAGAATGCCCAGCGAAGCGACTCTCTAACGTTGACTACGTATCTCAGCAATTGGATCGCGTCCGGTGGATTGGGCAATTGGGCGAGTCCGACACAAGTTGGGTTGCTCGATATGACCGGGACGAGTGATGGCCTCAAGATCGCCATCTCCGGTAATTATGCGTATGTGATTCGCAATGTCAGTGGGTCACAGAATTTTGTCGTGGTCGATATTTCCACACCGACTGCACCGGCAGTGGTCGGTTCGTTGACTCTGACCGGGACACCGGTCAAAATCGCCGTCTCGGGCAATTACGCCTATGTGACGAATACCGCGACGAACGGAGAACTGCAGATCATCAATGTGACAACACCGGCTTCACCCGCTCTTGTCGGTACATATAATTCGCCGGCAGTGGCTTCGGGGCGGGGCATCGCCGTCTCCGGCACGGTCGCCTATCTGGGCGTGACGACGACTGCGGCCAATGAGTTTTATGCAGTCAATGTGAGTAATCCCGCATCACCAGTTTTATTGGGCTCGTTGAAATTGAGCGGGAGCGTTTTGGATATCGCCGTGTCCGGAAATTATGCCTATATCGCGTCGAGTCATAATTCGCAGGAATTGCAAATAGTGAGTATTGCTGCGCCGTCTTCACCGACATTGACGGGATCGTTTAATCTTTCCACGAATACCGATGCCTTGGCTATCGATGTCATAGGGACGGTCGTGTATATCGCACAGGGAACGTCGGGGAATATTCTGTATACGATGAATGTCGCGACGCCGAGCTCGCCGACGCAACTCGGATCGGTGACGGTGGCGACGAGCGCGATCAATGATATCGATGTCGATCCTTCGGGGACATACGCTTTTTTGGCGACAGCGAACAATACGGGGGAATTGAGAATCGTCAATGTTTCCACACCGAGCTCGCCGACCAATGCGGGGAGTATGGATGTGGCGGGTGCCAGTGTCTTGAATGGCGTCGCGTACCAACAAACGCAAGATCGGGTGTATACGGTGGGCAATGCCGATGCTCAAGAACTAACAGTGTTTGCCCCGCAATAATATTATGATTGTACATAACAAAAAATCCGGATTTACCATCCTCGAACTCCTCCTCTATGTGAGTATCGCTTCGATCATGTTCGTGGCGATAACGGTGTTCATCGCGACTCTCTTGGAATCGCGGGTAAAAAACCAGACCATCGCGGAGGTCGAGCAACAAGGCCTGTTCGCCGCGCAGATGATGACTCGCATTATACGCAATGCCGATACCTTGAGTACACCGACGATCGGTACGACGGGAACATCGGCGACGCTAACCGTTATCGATGGCGCGAAAAGTCCGACGGTGTTCGATCTCTCCGGTGGCGTAATCCGTATCAAGGAGGGAGCTGGCAGTGCGACCGCGTTGACGAATAGTCGCGTGACTGTTTCCGGACTGTCGTTCCAAAATCTCTCGCGAGCCGGCACACAGGGGACACTGCGCATCCAGTACACGGTGACCTCCAATAATCCGAGCGGTCGGTTCGAATATCAGTTCCAGAAAACATTCATCACGACGGCCACGCTGCGTCAACCATAAATATTTTTTTGTATGTTTTTCAATCGATGGTATACTCAGAAGGAAGATGGTTATGTCGTATTGCTCGGTGTGTTGATCGTGGGCGCGATCGGGATTTCCGTGATGCTCTCCCTGCTCCTGCTCGGACTCGGTTCATCCCGGACGAGTTTTGCGGAAGAGCAATCCTTCCAAGCGAAGGCTCTGGCCAATGCCTGCGCGGAGGAGGGGTTGCAGCAGATCCGTGACACGACGAGTTACACGGGCTCGGGCGGTCTGACGATCGGACAGGGGGCGTGCACCTACGCGGTGACGAGCCAGGGCGGTTCCAATCGCACGGTCGCGGCGACGGGGACGGTCGGGACGATGACACGCCGGGTGACGGTGATCATCAATGCCATCACGCCGCTTATCACGGCTACTTCTTGGCAGGAAGTTTGAATAACACGATACATGCGTGGAAATAAAGTGAGAGAATTATTTCTAGGCATGTGCTGTGTAAAAAAATAAATAATTTATAAGAAAAACAATATGCAAAAAGCAATTGTGTGCGGTGGGCGGAAACAGTGGGGCTTCACCCTGTTGGAAATCCTCCTGGTAGTGGCGGCGATCGGCATCCTGGCGGGCATCGTCATCGTGGCGTTGAACCCGACCAAACAGTTGGGCGTGACGCGCAATGCCCAGCGGCAGTCCAATGTGAACACGATTTTGAATGCGGTGTACCAATACTCGATCGACAATGGCGGACTCCCCGCATCTATCTCGAGTTCGGCGACCGAAATCTGCAAGTCCGGTATTGCTCCGGCCACGTGCACGAGCGCGAGCTTCATTGATTTGAGCGTGTTGACTTTGAATGAGAAATATATCACCGCGGTGCCGACCGATCCGACGGGATCGAGCACCAATGGCACGGGCTATACTATCGTGAAATCAGCCAACAATCGCGTGACGGTGGCCGCGCCGAGCGCCGAGCAAAGCGCTACTATTAGTGTTACCCGATAAATATATAATAAAAAATAAAGCAGTATGAAAAACAAAAAATATTCTATGAAAAAAGGTTTTACATTACTAGAGATTCTCCTCGTGGTAGCGGCAATCGGTATCTTGGCAGGTATCGTCATAGTAGCAATTAATCCCAATAAACAGTTGGGCGCGACGCGTGATGCTCAACGACAGTCCAATGTGAATACGATTCTGAATGCAGTGTATCAGTATGCTATCGACAATAACGGCACAATTCCTGCGAGCATCACGACGACTTCGACCGCTATCTGTAAAACCGGTGGAACCTGTACGGGATTGGTTGACCTCGGTGTGTTGACGGCGAGCGAAAAATACATCACCGCCATCCCGGCCGATCCAACCAGCTCGACAGCCAATAGTAGTGGGTACAATATCCTCAAAACCGTTAACGGGCGTATCACTGTGACCGCACCGAGCGCCGAGCAAGGCACGATTAGTGTTACGAGATAAGGCTCTTCTAGGAGATTTCTATGTCGTTTTTTTCTCGAAAATTTTTTGCCAGTATCGGGACGAAAATTATCTTCACATTTTCGGGACTTTTTGTCTCGGTTGTTTTGATTGCAGGGTTTTATTTGGATCGGAATAGTTCGGAGCAGATAGCCAGCGTGACTTTCCGGGATATTCAGAATATCAATCATAATAAGGCGGAGAATATCCGGACGTTCTTGCGAAGTGAGAAGGAAATTGTCGAGATGTTGGCAGCGGATACTACCTTTGCCGATTTTCTCAGCCTTTCCCCGGAAGATCTAACATACAGCATTGAAAAAGAAGAGGTTTCTGAAGAGTTGAATAATTTTTTCGGGGAAGATGCGAAAATTTATCAAATAGTTCTCATTGATGCGGCAGGAAAAATTGTTGTTTCGACGGATGTCCCTGAAGAAGGAATTGATCGTTCACAAGATGATTTTTTTACGAATGCGAAGAAAGGCGTCTATGTGAAAGATTTTTATTTTTCCGATATCATTCATAAGAATACATATGCAGTATCGGCGCCAATCAAAGATGAGAAAACAGGGGAGTTTCGTGGGGTGATCGTTGCGAGGATGAACCCTCAAAATTTGTATGATATTTTGAACATAGGAGGGGACAATACACAAACGCAAGAAAATTTTTTGGTGAATCGGGAACAATATCTCATATCAAAGACGCGTTTTTTGGGAGAGGACGCTATCCTGAAAAAACAATTAAATATGGCCAATGTAGAGGATTGTTTTGCTGCCAGCGAAATTGCTAATACACAAATCGGGGAATATCCTTCTGAGATAAACTTGAAAAATTATATCGACTATCGTGGCGTGCCCATCATTGGGACGCATGCATATATCCCTGAGACAGGGTGGTGTCTCATTACCAAGATGGATACAATGGAAGCAGTGGCGCCTTCCAGGCAGATGTTGTTTGTTTTTTATGTGACCGGATTTTTGGCGACAGCTATTTTTGTGTCTATTGGTTTTTTGCTCTCACGAAAAATAATACATCCAATCCGGTCGCTCCAGCGAAGTGTTGAGAAGGTGCGAAACGGCGACTTGGATCATCGAGTCGGGATGAATTCCTTGGATGAAGTTGGGGATCTCTCGCGGTCGTTCGACGAGATGACGGTGGCCATCAAACGGTCGCGGGCAGAAGTAGATCAAAAAGTGCGCGAGCAAACAATTGAAATTGTCGAGAACTCCAAAAAAATCGAGGAACAACAGCGCGCGACACTCAATATTCTGGAGGATATAGAAAAAGAAAAGGAAAACGCAGAGTTGCTGGCGAAGGATCTAGAGAAATTCAAATTGGCGGTGGAGGGTGCCTCTGACCATATTGTCATCACTGATTCAGATGGAATGATTCTTTATGCTAATGCGAGTGTGGAGAAGATTACTGGTTTTTCTCGAACTGAGATTCTCGGGAAGAAAGCTGGTGCCGGGGAGCTTTGGGGCGGATTGATGGATCTCGAATTCTATAAGACGATGTGGCGGACGATCAAGGAGCAAAAGAAACCGTTTTCTGGGGATGTTCAGAATCGTCGGAAGAACGGCGTTCTCTATCAGGCTTATGCAACCATATCACCCATTGTGGGTGATGACGGAAAGGTGCTTTTTTTCGTTGGCATCGAGCGTGATGTTACGAGTGAGAGGGAGATCGATAAAGCAAAGACAGAGTTTGTTTCTTTGGCATCGCATCAATTGCGAACACCTTTGTCGGCGATTGGTTGGTATACGGAGATGTTACTGGCGGGTGATGCTGGGGCGGTGAGCTCGGATCAAAAGCAATACCTGGAAGAGATTGTGCGGGGAAATTCTCGGATGACGGAATTGGTAAATTCGCTGTTGAATGTATCGCGAATTGAATTGGGGACGTTTCTTGTTGATCCGAAGCCGTCCGATGTGGCGGATATCGCACGAAAGGCTATCGAAGAGCAACGAGAAATAATACAAAACAAAGAGCTTCAGTTGACCGTGGACATTCAGGAGCGTGTGCCGGAAATATCGGTTGATCCGAAGTTATTCTGGATGATTGTTCAGAATCTTTCATCGAATGCAATCAAATATACACCGGAGAAGGGGCGCATCATTGTGACACTCAGAATAGCACCAAAAGGCGAGTCATTTGGTGGGAGATATCTGTCACAGGACAGCTTGTGTTTATCAGTAGCGGATACCGGCTATGGCATCCCACTTAATCAACAAGAAAAGATTTTTTCCAAGCTTTTTCGCGCCGACAATGTTTTGACGAAAGATACCGACGGGACGGGCTTAGGGTTATACCTCATTAAATCCATCGTGGATAATGGCGGAGGAGAGATTTGGTTTCAATCGGAAGAAGACAAGGGCTCGACGTTTTTTGTTATTTTTCCAAAAACTGGTATGCTGAAGCGTGATGGAACAAGAGCGATCGGATAATTTTTTACGAGGAATTTTTATGAAGAAGCATATTCTTATTGTTGAGGACGAAAAATCTCTTCGACGAGTGTTGCGGGACAAACTTGTTTTGGAGGGGTTTACGGTTTCGGAGGCGGCTAATGGAGAGGAGGGTTTGCAAATGGCTGTGGAGGAACGTCCGGATCTTATTTTGTTGGATATTGTTATGCCGAAAATGAATGGACTGGAGATGTTTAAGCGACTTCGGGAAACTCCATGGGGGAAAACGGCTCGGGCGATTATTCTTACCAATCTTGGCGAAGAAAACGAAATAGTAACGGCGCTCGAAGAGGGCATTCCTGATTACTTGGTGAAAAAGGATTGGAGTCTCGCTCATTTGGTGGAGAAAATCCGCATGACTATTTCCGAAAAGCGATTAGCCTGAATTGATTTGCCAAAAATCGTTTTTTTGTTATACTCAAGGAATGTTAATTTCTTGTGTTTGTTTTTATGGCAGATGGCATTGTTGTGCGATTTGATAGTGTCACATTTGAATACAGTCACAAAAAACCACTCTTGGACGGAGTGAGTTTTTCGGTTCGGAGCGGAACGAAGATTACTTTGATGGGACAGAATGGCGCTGGGAAAAGCTCGCTGTTTCAATTGATTACCGGTGAATTGAAGCCGGAATCGGGACGGATTTCGATTGATCGAGATGCGACCGTCGCCATCGCCAAGCAGATTCTCCCGCGTGAACAGCTCGATTGGACGATCGAGGCATATTTCGCGCAGTTTTTTATAACCAAACAATGGAATTTGCCGGTGCTCATTGAAGATGTTTTGAAAGTCGTGCACCTTCCTATGCCGGCGATGACCAAAACCTTGCGAGAGTTTTCCGGTGGTCAGCAGGCACGACTGCTCCTGGCGAGTGCGCTCATCCAAAAACCTGATATCCTCCTCCTCGATGAACCAACCAACAATCTCGATGCGGCGGGTATCGCGCACCTCACGCAGTTTCTCATCAACTATCCCAAGACCTGTCTTGTGATTTCGCACGATGCGGATTTCCTCAACGCTTTTACACAGGGTGTTTTGTATCTGGATATTTTCACTCACAAAGTTGAGCAGTATGCAGGAGACTATTCCGATGTGGTGGAGGAAATTGCACGCCGGATCGAGAAGGAACAACAGCAAAATGTCCGTCTCGAGCGCACCATCCGCGAGAAGAAGGGTCAGGCGGAAGTCTTCGCACACAAGGGTGGTAAGCTGCGTTCCGTGGCCAAAAAAATGCGTGATCTCGCTCAGGATTTGGAGGAGAATAAAGCAGATGTCCGCCGTGAGGACAAGACCTTGCCGTCATTTGAGATCGAGTGTAACAGGGAATTGACGGGTGTGATGGTACAGTTTCATTCGGTGTCGGGTATCCGCAACCACGAGGAAAAAGTCGTGCCATTTGCATTGACCCTCAAAAAAAATACCCACCTGATTATTATCGGACCAAACGGCATTGGCAAATCGACCTTACTGGAGGCGCTCGCAGGCGGTGATCCTGCGCGTGTTACTCTCAATACTGAGGCAAAGGTTGGCTATTACCGGCAGGATTTTTCGACACTCAATTTTGGTCAGACGATCGCCGAAGAACTGCTCTCGGTGATGGAGGAAAAAAATATGGAGAAGGTCTACAAGAACGCGGCGAGATTTCTGCTGCCAGCCGAGCTGGTGCAAAACAAAGTTGAGACCCTGTCCGAAGGTCAAAAAGGATTGTTGATGTTCGCCAAACTCTTCGCGATGCAGCCCGACATCCTCATCCTCGACGAGCCAACGAATCATATCAATTTTCGTCATTTGCCCGTGATCGCTGATGCGCTCGATGCCTATCGTGGCACACTCATTCTCGTCAGTCACTCGGTGGACTTCGTCTCCCGCATCCGCATCGACGAGGTGATCGACTTGGAGGATATGATAAAATGAAGTAGTCTTTGAAATAGATAATGAATTTTTTCTATGATTGAGAAAAATCTACTGCCGTTTATTTCCAATGAAGATTTGTACGAACAGGTGAAGCGGGTTTTGAGTGTTGCTGAAGCGGCAACGAGCGAGGCAGAAGAAAAGCTGCATAAAAATGTAATCGATCCATTCTCGGCACTTTTTGATGCATCATATCAAGGTGTGTCATTCGAGCAATGGTTGAAGCAGGAACAATCGAGGCAGATTCAAAAAACATTTCAGAATGCCATTGGAACATTTCATCAGTCGATACTCGGTGCAATGCCCGGTTGGAAAGACTTGAAAACGGGCAGTATCGTCGATATCGTAAATTCGGAGCGGAAAATCATCGCCGAAATCAAGAATAAATACAATACCACGAAAGGGAATCATAAATCGGCGATTTATACTAACTTACATAAATTGATTAACAAGGAGTATAGCGGATGTACGGCGTATTATGTGGAAATTATTCCCAAGGGAGGAAAGATGTATGATAAATCATTCACTCCTTCTGATAATAACCTGCACTCGCAAAAACGAGCCGACAGCCATATTCGCATAATTGATGGGAGAAGCTTTTATGCTTTGGCGAGCGGATATCCGGATGCTATCGAACAACTTTACACAGCACTCCCTCAGGTAATACAAGATATTCTACAAAAACCAGATAGCAGTCTCCTTAAGAAGGAGGAATTAGCAGAATTGTTTTCGAAAGCCTATTCAAGGTAGTGAAATTATCCCAACGAGGGCTTATGAATAACCATTGCATTATGCAATGGTTATTTGTTATACTAGGAAGGTACAGAATAAACAAAAGTTATGCAAAACATACAAACTGTTTCAGAAATCGCGGAGCACATCGGCGTTTCGACGGATACTATTCGAAGGTGGGAGAAAAAAGGTCTTATCAAGGCAGAGCGGTCAAATTTGAATTATCGACTTTTTGATTTGAGCGAAATACGGAAGCTTCAGAACAAGCTTTTAGGAATTGCTGCTTTGGATACTTATAAAATACTCAAAACGAACAAAAAGACAGCCTATACTACCATCGAACTTTTTGCTGGTGCTGGGGGAACGGCGATTGGTTTTGAAAATGCCGGTCTCCAGCACCTTCTTTTGAATGAATGGGATAAGAATTGCGTTGAAACACTTAAAAGGAATCGCCCCAAGTGGAATGTAATTGGTGGCGATATCGCGGCGGTAAGTTTCAAAAAAATGAAGGCAGATATTGTTCAGGGAGGCTTTCCGTGTCAGGCATTCAGCTTTGCCGGTAAAAAGATGGGCTTTGAGGATACGCGCGGTACGATGTTTTTCGAGTTTGCCCGATGCGTCAAAGAGGTAAGACCAAAAATCGCTGTCGGAGAAAATGTGAAAGGGCTGTTGCGCCATGACGATGGCCGTACGTTGGCGACGATGGTCAAAATTATGGAGGACTTGGGGTATCGCGTTCAATACAAAATCGTGCGTTCACAATATCTCGATGTGCCTCAAAAAAGAGAGCGGCTTATCATTCTTGCGATTCGAAAGGATCTCGATATACCTTTTATTTTTCCGAAAGAGAAAAACTACACACTCTCATTGCGTGAGGCATTGAAGGATTGTCCTGTGTCTTCGGGGCAGATGTACCCGGAAAAAAAGAAAAAAATTCTTGAAATGATTCCTCCCGGTGGATATTGGCGAGACCTTCCCGTGAAAATTCAAAAAGAATATATGGGTGCAAGTTTTTATATGGGTGGCGGGAAAACGGGTATGGCGCGGAGGCTTTCGTGGGATGAGCCGAGTCTGACACTTACTTGTAGTCCAGCTCAAAAACAGACAGAACGCTGTCATCCTGATGAGACGAGGCCATTTACCGTTCGAGAATACGCTCGCATTCAAACGTTTCCTGATGATTGGGAATTTACGGGTTCAACGTCTTCTCAATACAAGCAGATTGGCAATGCTGTGCCGTGTAACCTTGGCTATCATATCGGCAAATGTTTGATTGCGATGCTGAGTGGAACTTTTGATCCAAAAACAATGGAAAAGGTTGAGCCATCAGTGAAACAGGAAGTGTTATTTTGACCGTCAGTCACTTGGTGGACTTCGTCTCCCGCATCCGCATCGATGAGGTGATCGACTTGGAGGATATGATTAAATAAGGATGCGCAAATAGTTATTAGTGGAACTTGCGAGAATAGTTTAACGGGAGGATACTGAAAGGAGGAGTTCTTACTGAAATATTTTTATGGAGCAATTTCCCATTTATTCACAACCACGATTTCCGGATCTCAACAGGAAAACACTTGAGCTTATGGTCGCGATTTTTTCCTATCGAAGAAAGATTACCGGAGCAGGAAATCCAAATGAAGACGATATAGGGAAATTTTTTGACCAGTTCACATCGAGTGATGCTATCATGGAGTGGCTTTTGACTGTTCCCGTTCCAGTGCTGGAAGAGGTGAAGAAATCCAATCCATAGACGGGAGTTTTTTTTGTTCAAAACACTATGTCGGAAAAATCTTTTAGCGAAGCGGCTGATTCTCAGCAGGAAAAGCCGACATATGAGCAGATCCAACAACAATTGCAAGATGCACAAAGGGAAAGCGCAGAGCAGAAAAAACTTCTCGCTGCCCAGGAGCAGACGATAGAATCCCAAAAGAAAGAGATACACGAATTATCCTATGACATGGTCATGGGAGTGAGAACGCGGCCATTTTTTTATAAAGATTTGACGAAATTCACGGAACAGGCGTTTATTGAAACTCTGCAACAGGATGCCCAGCAGTGGGAGAATATGTCCTTTGACGAATTCACCCAAATGATCCTGAAACAGGATCCACAAAAATTAGCACATACACCGTTGACTGTTTTTATCGGAGATATGGCTTATTTGAGTCTCGCTAATAGTATAGGTCATACGTATGGGGATGAATTGTTAAAAAATGTCGGGCAAGCCGTCAATGAAACGATGGACGAGTTTCCGGAAAGATTTGAAATTTTCCGCCACGGAGGCGATGAGACAGCAGGCATCCTTCGCTTTTCAGATCCGGAAGAGATGCAAAAGGCTATCGGGATTTTTGAGTCAAGAGTAGGAGGAAGGAAACTCACGGAGCTTAATGCATTCGGTCTCCGGGATAGTCTACATGTCGATATTGGAACAGCGACGACACTTGAAGCTTTGAGTGCTTTTCAGATATTTCTCGAGCGTATTCGTTCGGTGAACGAAATGTCAGCGGCTAATCCTGAGGATTCTATAGATATTCCAGCCGATCGGCGGTTTCGTTGTTTTATCGATATGTGGATTGGTGTTGCCGATGAGCGCTCCACACTACACAAAGCCGAGAGGAGAATACCAGCCCTACAATATTACCGGAAAAATTATCCGGAGGTCTATTTGAATATTATCGATAAACTTCGAAAAGGTGCTCAAGATATAACCGATAAAGAGTTGGATGATCTTCCTGAGAATAATAGAGGCTTTACCCAAGAATTTATTATTGAGAAGAGAATACAAAAACGAAAGAATATTCAGGATGAAAAGATAAAAGTCTTGATGGGAGATGTTATCGCGGAATTTGTTATTCCTGGTTTTCGTGCAAGGAACCAGACAGAGAAAAGAGAAGACTAATCAAAAATATTTTACCGTATCGCCGAGGAGACGGCTTTGACGACGCCTGGGTCGAAGATGCTCGGGATGATTTTTTTCACGGTTGGTTTTTTCACCAGTGCGGCGAGTTTGACTGCGGCGGCAACCAACATCTCGTCGGTGATCTGCGCTACTTGATGGTCGAGCGCGCCGCGGAAGATACCGGGGAAACCGAGTGCGTTATTCAATTGGTTATCAAAATCAGAACGACCGGTAGCGGTAATGAATGCACCGGCTTTTGTGGCTTCATCTGGCAATATTTCAGGTACTGGGTTGGCGAGCGCAAAGATGATTGGTCGTTCGTTCATCAGTTGTACCATCGATGATTTGAGGACACCGCTCTTACTCACGCCGATAAAAATGTCAGCGCCAATAAGACTGGTTTCAAGGTCACCGATTTTACATCGCGGGTCGGTCTGGTCGATATGGCAGACGGTATTGGTGAGTTCGGCGAGGCGTTCTTTTTCTTCGTTGAGGTCAACTCGGCCCTGATAGATAGCACCTTGACTGTCGGAGAGCACGATATTGCGGAAGCCGTACTGGAGGAGGAGATCGGTGATGGCGAGTCCGGCCGCACCCGCACCGTTGATGACGATGTGGACGGTTTCTTTGGTGCCACCTCGTACCTTGAGCGCATTGATGAGTCCGGCGAGCACGACCATCGCGGTGCCGTGCTGGTCGTCGTGCATCACGGGGATGTCCATTATGCCCTTGAGGTGCCGTTCGATCTCGAAGCACTGAGGGGCGGCGATGTCTTCGAGGTTGATTGCGCCGAATGATGGCTCGAGAGCTTTGACGATCGCCACGATCTCGTCGGGATTCTGTGTATTGAGGACGATAGGGAAGGCGTCGATATCGGCGAAGGTTTTGAAGAGGGCTGACTTACCCTCCATCACGGGGAGTGCCGCGAGGGCACCGATATTGCCGAGCCCGAGCACGGCCGAACCGTCGGATATGACGGCGACGCTGTTGCCGCGAGCGGTCATAATTCGAGCTTCTTCAGGGTGTTCGGCGATGCGTGTTGAGACGGCACCGACCCCAGGTGTGTAGGCGAGCGCAAGGTCGTTTCGATTTTTTATTTTCATCTTGGAAACGATCTCGATTTTCCCACGAAATTTTTTGTGCAGAGCAATTGATTGCTGGCCGATAGTTTGTGATGTCATAGGTATAAAAGTTACAAAAAAAAGAGTTTTTGTTTACGGGTTTTGGTGAGCCTAGTATAGGTTGTTTACGAAAGAGTGTCAATCAAAGCAAATAATTTCTTTTACCGTCTTATTTGAGGTAAAATGAAGGTATGCTGTTTCGTTTTAAAATTTGTTGTAGAAATAAGAAAGAAACATTATGTCGGAGAAAAACAATCAGATCATCATCTATAACACCGAGGATGGAAAGACGAAGATCGAAGTGAATGTTGAGCAGGATACCGTGTGGTTATCGCAAAAGCAGATGGCGGAGCTTTTTGATTGTACGACGGAGAACATTATTATCCATCTTAAGAGTGTTTTCGAAAGCGGAGAATTAAGCGAAAAAGCAACTGCTAAGGAATCCTTAGTAGTTCAAAAAGAGGGCAATAGAGAGGTAAAAAGAAATGTGAGAATGTATAATCTCGATTCTATCATCTCCGTCGGGTACAGAATAAACTCACTTCGTGGGACGCAATTTCGCATTTGGGCGACGCAGAAATTGAAGGAGTATATCGTGAAGGGATTTGTGATGGATGATGAGCGGTTGGAGAATGGCGCCGTTGCGAAGAGCTACTTTCAAGAGTGGGAAGAACGGATCAGAAAAATCCGAACTTCGGAGCGGAACTTTTACCTGAAAGTGACGGATGTTTTCGCAACCAGTGCCGACTATGATTCCCGTACCGACTATGCCAAGAAATTCTTCGCGACGGTGCAGAATAAGTTTCACTTCGCCATTACCGGACTGACGGCGGCTGAAATCATCACGAAGCGAGTTGATAGTAAGAAAAAGAATTTGGGACTGACGAACTGGAAAGGAGAAATAATCACAAGAGACCAGGCACACATTGCCAAAAATTATTTGGAGGAATTGGAATTGAAACGACTCAATCTTTTGGTGGAGCAGTTTTTGTCGTTTGCCGAACTGCAAAGTGTCGAACAGCGGGTTATGCATATGAAGGATTGGGTTTTGAAACTGGATAGTTTTCTGATTTTGAACGACAAGAAAATTTTGGATCATGCCGGCAAGGTATCGCATCGGGAGATGGAGAAGACTGTGCGGGAACAATTGGAGGTCTATAACCGTAAGAAATTACGATGACTATTGTTCTTCCCAAAATCCAGTCTCGGGTGTAGGATAAAAGCACTCTCAGTGCAGCCTATATCTCGGGCCACCTGTCCAACTAGTACGGGCGCAGGAGCCCGGGATGACACTAAATAATAAATTATAAACAGTATGTATAGCGTTATTTTGTGCGGGGGGTCGGGGACTCGGTTGTGGCCGCTCAGCCGCAAGAATTTCCCCAAACAGTTCCTCTCGCTTTATTCGAATTACTCGCTCCTGCAGGAAACCTACCTGCGGATGCGCGACCTCTTGCCCAAGGAGAGGATTCTCTTCGTGAGCAATCAGGAGAACTTTTTCAATGTCCTCAATCAGATCCAAGAACTGGAAGCAGATTTCTCTCAAGAGCAAATCCTTGTTGAACCAAAGAGTTTGAACACCGCGCCGGCCATCGCTTTGGCGGCCAAGTACCTGCTCGACAAGAAAAAGGTGTCACTCAAGGAGACGATGTTGATCCTCCCATCCGATCACTATATCGCCGACAAGGAAACCTATCTAGCGATCGTCGCTGAGGCGGAACGGAATATCAACGGTTTTATTGGTACTATCGGCATCGTGCCTCAGTCCGCGCAAACCGGCTATGGCTATATCCAAAAAGGGAAGAAGCTAGGTGAAGGTTGGTATGCCTCCAAAGCGTTTCGCGAAAAACCTGACGAGGAAACCGCCAAGAAATATCTCGCATCAGGCGAATATGTTTGGAATGCAGGGATGTATTTATTTCAACTTGAGACTTTCGTAAGTGAAATCAAACTTCATTCCCCGGAAATCGCCACGATTTTCGAAAAGAAGTACGATGATTTCCTGAAAGACTTCGCCAAATTTCCGTCCATTTCCATTGACTATGCTCTATCAGAAAAGTCGGATAAGGTAGTAGTGTTCGAAGGAGATTTCGGGTGGAATGATATCGGTTCGTTCGACAGCCTCGCCGACACACTGAAAGAAGAAGAGAATCCCCGCCAGATCGGTGTCGACTCGAAGAATGTGTTCGTACACAGCGATACGAATCGTTTGGTGGCGACGATCGGGATGGAGGATATGGTCATCGTTGACAGCAACGACAGCCTACTCGTGTACAAGCGGGGTCACGGGGAGGATGTGAAAAAGGTCGTGGATATTCTCAAGGAGCGTCAGATGAAAGAAGTGGAACACAATATCCTTGTCTATCGACCGTGGGGTAAGTATGAGATATTGATAGACACGCCGACCTACAAAGTGAAAAAAATCACCGTCTATCCGAATGCGAAATTGAGCCTGCAATCGCATTTTCATCGGACGGAACACTGGGTCGTAGTACGCGGTATGGCCAAGGCGGTCAATGGTGATCGCGAGATTTGTCTGAATGAGAATGAGAGTACTTTCATCCCGCCTAATACCCGCCATCGCCTGGAAAATCCGGGGAAAATGGATCTCGAATTGATCGAGGTTCAGACCGGGAGTTATCTCGAGGAAGACGATATCATCCGGTATGATGATATTTACAACCGTTAGCGAATCCTCTATAATGAAGCCAAAAGGGGTTGGTTTTAGGGCGGCAACAATTTCCAGAGCCGGAGTTGCTTTTTAGTCAGCCATTCTTGACATAAGTTTCCTCTTTTGATAGAATGGGGGAGTGTTATAAAAAATATAAAGTTTCATTTGTATGCGCTCGACACTTCTCATTATTCAGGTTGTTGCCGCTCTACTCCTTATGTTCGCGATTTTGTTTCAAAACCGAGGAACTGGTACAGGTGTGGCTCTCGGAAACGATTTTGGGAGTTATTATGCGAAACGGGGTTTTGAAAAAACCCTGCACTACGCCACGATTGGCCTTGCAGCGATTTTTATCGTGTTGGCGGTAGTGAATACTCTTTTGTTCCAACCCTCATAGTAAGACTTCCGCGCTTGGCGCATTTCTTCGTTACGAGCTCCGGTACTCGACATCGTACATCTGTACGATTTACTCCGTTCCTCACTCGTGCCTCGAACTGCACTCAAGCGCGAAAATCCTACTCATAAGAGAGAATGAAACTCCTTGTAACTTTTTTAAAAAAGGCTTATTCCAGAAAGTTTTTCAGATCAATATCGGAAACGGATACCTTTGAGAGAACGTATGACGCTTTTGTTTCGTGTTTTGCAGCCTCGTGAGCGAGTGATCGCTCTTTGTGCGATGGTGGTGGCGGTGATCGCAGCTGGGTTTTGGTTTTGGTCACTCTACCGACACTTCACCAAGGAGGTACCCGATACAGGCGGCACGTATACGGAGGGTATGCTTGGTCAGCCTTTGTATCTCAATCCGTTGTTTTCCCAATCGAGTGGACCGGATGGTGATATGTCGCGTCTGATGTATGACAGTCTTTTTACTCGTGATGAGCAAGGACAGCTGATGAAAGAAATGGTCGATGATTATACGCTGTCCCCTGATGGTATGACCTATACGATGCATCTGCATCAGGGAATCCATTTTCATGATGGACAAGAATTGACCGCCGATGATGTGGTGTATACGTTCCAAACAATTCAGGATCCGGCTTACAAGAGTCCACTACGGTTCAATTGGCAGGGTGTCGGTGTTTCATCGCCTGACCGATACACGGTGGTTTTCTCTCTCAAAAAACCGTACTTCGCCTTTTTAGAAAACTTGACGACCGGAATTTTGCCAAAGCATATATGGGAGTCGATTCCACCGGAGAATTTTTCTTTGGCGGAAGTGAATCTCAATCCGATCGGTTCTGGATCTTTTCAGGTTGCCTCGCCGACTGACCCCTACAAGAAGGATTCCAATGGTGCTATTCTCTCATATGAACTGAAGGCATTTCCTGATTATTTCGGGAAGAAGCCGTTTCTATCCCGAATAGTATTCCGTTTTTATCCGACGGAAGACACTCTCATCGATGCGTATAACCGTCGTGAGATAAGCAGTTTGGGAGGTATAAGTGGAGACGCCTGGGAAAAAGTGAAGGATCAGAAGAGCGCCCGATTGTATGAAGTCCGTCAGCCCCGATTGTTCTCCGTGTTTTTCAATGAGATCAAGAGCGTTCCTCTGGGATATCCAGAGGTGCGACAGGCACTCTCACTGGCGACGGATCGTGATGCGCTCGTGAAGGATGTATTGGCGGGGCATGGCGAGGTTCTTTCTTCACCATTTATGCTGGGTATGGTAGGCTTTGATCAGGGCAGTCAAATATCGTATGATCTAGGTGCCGCGAAAAAACTGCTGGATGATAATGGTTGGGTATCTGGTGATGATGGTATACGGAGCAAGAAAAATCAAAAACTCGCGTTCGAATTGGTGACGCCCGATTGGTCCGACCTCGTCGATACAGCCAATATTCTCAAGCAACAGTGGCATGATCTTGGTGTTGATGTATCGGTTCGTGTCGTCGGCGGTACTGATTTACAGCAGACGATTATTCGGCCGCGTGAATATCAGGCGTTGCTCTACGGAGAGGTATCGAGTTTCAATCCTGACCCGTATTCTTTCTGGCATTCGAGTCAGAAGTCCGATCCGGGGACGAATTTTTCCATGCTGAGCGATAGCGCTATCGATGATGCTTTGGCGACCGCCCGAGAGACGCAGGATGAAGGTGTCCGCTCCGAACAATTTCGTATTTTCCAACAAAGATTCAAGACTCTTGCTCCGGCAGTTTTCGTCTATAGTCCGCATTATTTGTATATCATCAATCAAAAGATTCAAGGTGTCTCGTTGGAAAACATCAATACACCGAGTGATCGGTTGGCGTCCATAGCGCAGTGGTTCATCTATACCAAGCGAGTGGGGAAGTAGAAGAAAGGTACATTAAGTCGAAATGGTGGAATTGGCAGACACGCAGCGTTCAGAGCGCTGTGAGCGCAAGCTCGTGAGGGTTCAAGTCCCTCTTTCGACACACTGAAAATAGAAAAATGTTTTACGGGATTTCTCCTTGGTTGTTGCACGCCAAAAAAGGATTCCGTTCCAATATTTCTTTGGGCTTTGCATTTCATTTTTCTTTTTAAGTTTATTACCAAACGGAGTGAGTGAAACGAACGCATGCGTTCGTTTCCGAACGAAGTGCTGGTAAAATCGGGAAATATACCCCGCGGCTTGCCGCGGTATAGAACCGTTATTTCAAGTTTTTAATAGTTATGAATTATGTCAGAAGGACAAAATACGACACCATCAAGCAATGGGAGTCAAGCATCGGGAGGAAATAGTCCGCATCAGAATCGCCGACGGTTTTTCGGTCCGAGACCACAGCGTAATCCGGCTTCGGCTTTGGTATTGCGACCCGCGTATCCACAGCAGGGATCTACTGTTTCTCCGCGTGCAGCAGCGACAGATCACCCTCCAGTGCAAGGGAAGTTAGACGCGCTGCTTCAGGGCATCGATCGTCCATTGGCTATTCGTCCGCGACAGGCGAGTGTGCCGACGCTTCGTTTCCAGCCAGATCGGAAGTTCGCACAATCGAAATCGCAACAACCAGTGGCGGGTGAACGGAAAGCTGGGGGACAATCACGGATATCACAATCGTCTCGACCACAACGAAGCGCTCAACCACAGAGACCAGTGCAATCGCAAGGAGCGGCTCATTCGCGGTTTGGCAGCGTGGAACATTCCACCCGACCGGTGCAATCCGACCGACCGCGGAAGAAGTTGACCGAGGCTGACCGAAAGTTTATCCGAGCCAAGCAACAGCAGGTTATCCCGTTGAATCGCAATGTGAATGTGAATGCCGGGAGCGTGATGACGGGAACACTCCCGATTGTCAAGAATCGTTTGCGGATTATCCCGATCGGAGGTAATGAGGAAGTTGGTCGCAATATGACCGTGTTCGAATACGAGCAGGACATTGTAATCGTCGATATGGGGCTGCAATGGCCAGAGGAGGATATGCCGGGTGTGGACTATATCGTTCCCAATCCGGATTATCTCAAGGGCAAGGAAGATCGGATTCGTGGCGTGATTTTCACCCATGGACATCTCGATCATATCGGTGCCGCACCAATTCTCTTGAAGCAATTGAATTATCCGCCGTGTATTGGTCGGGATTTTACGTTGGCGTTGATCAAACACAAGACCGAGGATTATGAGAAGGGCTCGGCCAGCCGATTGAAGTTCGTGCGCGTCAAGGAATTGACTGACACATTGCGATTAGGAGAGCACTTCGAGGCCAGTTTCTTCGAGGTGGAGCATTCGATTATGGATGCGATCGGTATCGTATTGAAGACGCCCTCAGGAACCGTTATCCATATGGGCGATTGGACGATTAGCAATGAGCCGCTCGAACCGACACCGGTTACCTACAATCACCTCGCTGATTTGCCACGGCCGACTATCCTGATGTTGGAATCCCTCGGAGCCATCAAGAAGGGTCTCCCGCCGTCAGAGACTATCGTGCACGAAAATTTGAAAACATTACTAGCAAAGGCTCCCGGGCGTATCATCATCAGCACGTTTGGCTCGCAGGTGCGTCGAGTTGCTTATCTTTTGGAGTATGCCGAACAGCTCGGCAAGAAAGTGGCACTCGAGGGGTATAGTATGAAGATGAATGTCGAGACTGCCAAGGAATTGGGCTATATCAAGACCAAAAAAGAGACTATTATTCCGACCAGCGATATTCATCGGTACCCGGACAATCAAATTGTGGTTATCTGTACCGGTGCGCAGGGTGAGACCAATGCCGCTCTCTCGAAGATTGTGACCGACACGCACCGCTTCATCAAGCTCCAAAAAACCGACACGATCATCTTTTCGTCCTCGGTTATCCCGGGCAATGAACGGAGTATCCAACGGCTTAAGGATAATCTCTATCGCAAGTGTGACAATGTGATCCACTCTGATATTATGGATGTGCACATCGGCGGACACAGCACCTCGGAGGGTATCAAGGAGATGTTGCGACAGGTGAAGCCGACGTATTTCCTACCAGTCTATGCCAATCATTACTTCCTGATGGAGGCAGCCAAAATCGCAGAGAAAATCGGTTTCCCGAAGGACAATGTCTTCGTCCTCGACAATGGTCATGTGATGGAAGTCGAGAACAATATGCCACGCGTCCTCCCGAAGAAGGTCGACACAAGCTATGTCTTCATCGATGGACTCGGTGTGGGCGATATCGGACAGGTAGTTCTCCGTGATCGCCAGATGTTGGCACAGGACGGTATGGTTGTGGTCAATGTCATTCTCGATTCGAAGACGAAAAAAATTCTTGGCGCGGTCAATATCACTTCGCGCGGGTTCGTCCATGTGAATGAAAATTTTGACCTCTTGAATGAGACCAAGAAGAAGGTACTTCAGGTGATTAAGAATAATACCTCCAAGGACACTTCGATCGATTGGGAACTCCTCCGCAATCAGATCCGTGATGTCGTCGGTCAGTACCTCTTCTCTAAGACCGAACGCCGCCCGATGGTGTTGCCGGTCGTGATGGAAGTGTAAGTATTTTCCCCTCTCCTGAGATGAGGAGAGGGTAGGGGTGAGGCTGAAAGTACTGTGAAATTCCAAAGCCGCCCTACCAGGGTGGTCTTTGGTATTTTGAGGTATACTGTAAGGGAAGCTATTTTTCTCAAGAGTATAAGAGTAGATAGAGTATGGCAGAACAACAAAAAAACACATTGCAAAAAATTATCCTCGCCAAGCCGCGA
>Ga0194043_1000080_pt1 | contig 43059 bp, 38 predicted proteins | sample JunL4415m_MetaG_FD_161274 | JGI IMG/M metagenome (GOLD analysis project Ga0194043, IMG submission 161274) | Anoxic zone freshwater microbial communities from boreal shield lake in IISD Experimental Lakes Area, Ontario, Canada - Jun2016-L442-15m | ecosystem: Environmental > Aquatic > Freshwater >...
CGTGTACGCCGAGGGGGCCTCGGCGTACACGCGCACCAGCGGCTCGGTGCCCGAGGGGCGCAGCAGCAGCCAGGCGTCGTCGGCGAGCAGGAACTTCACGCCGTCGGCGCGGACGATGTCGAGCACAGGTACGCCGGCGATCTGGGTAGGAGCGATTCCTGGTGCGCGTGCAAGGAAGGCATCCTTGACCGCGGGTGTGAGCTTGAGGTCGACGCGGCTGTACTCCATGGGGCCGGTGATCGCGAGCATGTCGTCGACGAGCTCGCCCAGGCCCTTGCCACGCTGCGCCATCATCTCGGTGAGCATGAGCGCCATGAGCAGGCCGTCGCGCTCGCGCACGTGGCTCGGGATGCCGATGCCACCGCTCTCCTCGCCGCCGAGCAGAACGTCGCCCTTGACCATCTCGTTGTAGATCCACTTGAAGCCGATGGGGGTGGTGGTGACCTCGAGCCCCAGAGTCGCGGCATAGCGATCCACGAGTACCGAGGTGGAGAGCGTCTTGACAAGGCGGCCGGTGAGGCCCTTGTCCTGCACCAGGTGCGCCGCGACGAGGCCGATGATGCGGTGCGGGCTCACAAAGGTGCCAAACCGGTCGATCGCGCCGATACGGTCGGCGTCGCCGTCGGTGACAAAGGCGGCAGCGCAGCCCTCGGTGATGACGAGCTCCGCGGCCGAGTCGATCCACGGCGGGATGGGTTCGGGGTGGAGTCCACCAAAGCTGGGGTTCCTGTCACCGTGCGTCTCGATCACGCTGACGCCCAGCGATGCGAGCACTGTGGCGAGGTAGGTCTGGCCAGCGCCATAGAGCGGATCGACCACGACTCGCAGACCGGCGGCTTTGATCGCCGCGGCGTCGACGAGCGACGTGAGTTCGGTGAGATAGGGGCCGACCAGGTCGACCAGCTCGAACTCGCCTCGGGCAGCCGGGGCCTCAGCTTGGAGCTCGGCTTCGACGCGGTCGGTGAACTCCACCGGCGACGCTCCGCCGTCGGCCATGCGCAGCTTGAAGCCGAGGTACTCGGCGGGGTTGTGGCTCGCGGTGAGCATGACGCCGCCCACAGCAGCCTCGTCACGCGCTACCGAGAAGCACAGCGCCGGCGTGGGCAGATAGCGATCGGATACGCGCACCGTGAGGCCGTGCGTCGCCATTACCTCGGCAGCGGCGGCCGCAAAGCTGCCAGCCTCGAAGCGGGTGTCGTAGCCCACCAAGATGGTGCCGCCGGGGTTGTCGGCAGCGAAAACGCGGGCTGCGGCATCGGCAACGCGACGCAGCGACTCGTAGGTGAAGTCGTCGCCAATGACTGCGCGCCAGCCGTCGGTGCCAAAGTGGATGTTGGTAGTCATAGGACGCTCAGGCCTCCAGAGAGAGAATCGGAATGCGTCAATAGTGCCCGAAAAGGTGGATTGCGGCTACCGCTGTGAGCTGATGGGCGCCCGTGATCGTATCAGGGGGTGCCCAACGCGAAGTCGGGCTCCTAGCTGCAAAGGGGCAGTTCAGCCAAGTACCGTCTCATCTGCTCCGAGCAATTCGTCATCAGGGTAGCTGCGGTACAACCATCTGGGCTTCTTGGCCCCCGGAGGTCCCTTCTTGACCGCTTGCGCAAACAGCGTGAAGCCTACGTCGCCACGGCCGGCCCGCAGCAGTGTAAGCACTCGGTCGAAGAGCCATCGCTTGGGCGCGAGCCTGACGGGGGTTTCATCTGCAATGGCGACCTCGTAGTCGGCGGCGAAGAGACGGCGAACGTCGAACCCCGCGATGGCCAACAGATCGCGGAGTTCCCACAGTACGTACTCGCGATTGTGTCGCCCGTACGGGCCGTACGCCGAGTAACGATCGTACATGTTGTTGCCGGCGAACAAGGCGGCCGCATTAGCAAGACGCGCGGCGTTGGGCGTCGTAAGCACCAGCACACCATCCGGCTTCAACAGCCGGTTGATTCTACTGAGTGCCATGAGCGGATCAACCGTAAGGTGCTCGAGGACTTCGCAGAAGAGAATGACGTCGAAGGAACCGTCATCCAGTGAGATGCCGTCGTCTTCGATGTTGAGTGTGACGAAACGCATCGATCGCTCCTGCGGTGTGCCGGGTCCAAGAACCGCCTCGCCACTTCCGCCGGGCTCTCCCCCATTGGCGAGCGTCAAGTCATAGTCCCGATAGTGGTCCAACAACAGGGTCGTGAAATAGGGGTCAGCGCCAATCTCGAGAAGACGCCCCGTCCCCTGAGGCACTAGATCGAGCGTCATGAGAAAGCGGCCAAGGTCCGCAGACAGATAGTTCTCGAACTCGGCGGTAAGTCGCGGGTCGGAGCGCTGGGCGGCCAGAGACAACGACGCTCTGATCGATTCGAATGTCTCCCCCTTTGGGGGCGTCGGTACCCGCCGTCCGTTTGCCTGTACTCGATCAATCACGTGGCTTCCTCCATGGACTGCAGCCTTTCAATTCCGATAGAGACAGCCTCACTCACACCCCGGGATTCAACTTCCCGCAGGCCGGCACCGAGCGAATCGACCTTGTGCAGTCGCTCACGATTCAAGCCCACCTCTCCTAGGAAGCTCACAAGACGCTCAGCGTACAGTGCGGGATCGAAACGCGCCGCAGCATACGCATACGTCTTCTCTCCTACCCTCGACCGCAGGTCCTCGTCGAGCACGAGCGACGCCAGCGCTTCTGCGATTGCCTCGCCTTCATCGGCGGGAGGGGTTCGCACGAGCGTGTCTTGTGGAAATGTTGCATAGAACCCTATGTCGGAGACCACGATGGGCGCGGGATACGCGAGCTGTTCAACGAGCGAGCCGCTGCCCGATTCCGTCGAGGGAAACCGCAAGTTGATGAAGATGTCGGCAGCTCTCAGCCACGCGTGCAATTCTGCTTCCGGCAGGAAGCCGGTGATGCGCACGTGGTCACCCAGTCCTAGTGCACGCGCCTGGGAGAGTACGCGTTCTACAGCTGCCGGATGAGCTCCCCCGACAATGACGAACTGCACGCGCTCGCGTGCCGCAACCGGGAGCAGAGACAGGGCGCGTACCGTCTGATCGATCCGCTTTGACTCCCCTATCCGGCCATGCGACACCACAAGCACATCGTTTGAGTTGATGCCCAGCGATGCCCGATGAGCGCTCGGTTCAGTGGAGTTGGTGGGCAGGTAGAAGGGAAGATCGATGCTCGTCACCGGCACCAAACCCGGATAGCGGTCGATGAGAACCAGTGCATCAGGCGAGTGCACCACAACGCCGACCGCATTCCATAGACACGGCTCCAGCAGCGGCACATCGCCCATCTGACCCTCAAGCCCGAGAATCTGCCGATAGGCCCGAGCGCCGACCTCAGCTCCGCAGTAGTAGGTGAGGAGATCGCGGTAGCGGCGAGGATCCGAGTGCCGCACCGTGTAGTACACCCTCATGAAGTGCGCCATGGTCTTGTCATGCAGGATCACGACGCCCGGGTTGCGCACATACACGTCGAAGATGTCAGCGTGCATCGTGGGGTTGTTGCCGAGGTTGTAGACGATGTGGTCGTAGCCGGACAGGTCTGCGGCCTCAGAAGAGTCGCTCAGGTCACGTACTGGCAGACTGGTCGGCAGATCGTCTTCGCGGGGGGTGGTCCATACATCGACGCCCACCAGTTGCGAGACCGCCAGCGCCGCAGAGAGCGAGTACTTCGAGATACCGGTTTTGGCGGAAAGCGGCGTCAGCCAGGCGATTCGCATGTCATCCACCCGACCTGCGGAGCCGCGTGAACGCACGATAGGCGACGGCACCGACCACGGGAATCGCCTTGATCCGCGGCCACATGCCCAACGCCTTGCTCGCGAGTGTCGCCCTCAGGCTGGCACGTCCGCCCGTGCCGACAAAGGCGGCCCGCGCGTTGTCGTCGACCGTGTTCACGTACCGATCGAGCAGTCGTCGCTCGATAGCTTCACGAGATATGTCATCCATCCGGTTGTTCACCGCAGTCCCAACTTCCGGAGGGTGTTGCCCATGAGGCGACGGGATTCGTAGTAAGGGTAGCGTAGTCGCTGGCTGCGCTCGATCCCGCGGAACGTGCGGGCCTTCTGACGGTGCTCAGCGCTTCGGGCAGAATGCGAATCGTAGAACGCTCGGACCCCGTCGATGAAGTCGGCCCGCTCGACCGTTCCGTTCCACGCAACCATGTCGCGCTTCGCCTGGTCGCCAAGGCGCACCCGGAGCGACGAGTCGTCGTAGAGGAGCCGCATCTTGGCCGCGGCGTCACCAATATCGGCATCTGCCCAGGACTCGACCGTCGACATGACCCGTCGCCCGTAGGGGCTCGCCGGATCGACGTCGATCGGTATGAGCCGGTAGTCGACCAGGAGCGAGTTTGCGGACGTGGTGAAGTCCATGTTGCCGGACCAGCCCGTGGCGATCACGGGTACGCCCATCGCCATCGACTCCATCATGCCAAGCCCGAGACCCTCGGCACGGTGCAGAGAAACGTAGACATCGAGACTGGCGTAGAGGGACATCACGCCGCTGTAGTCGAGCTTTTGCTCGGGGATGATGATCCGCTCATCGTTCTCGGCGTAGGCCCTGAGCCTGGCCCACAGCGGACGCGGGTCGGCGACGTTGCCGGGACTGGCGCGCACGACGAGCCGTACGTCTCGCTGGGTGGGGAACGCCTGGCGAAACGCCTTAATCGCGGCCCACGGGTTCTTGCGCTCGACAACCGCCTCCGCCGAGAAGCTCAGTCCGTAGACCACCGCGTCCTGCGGCAGACCGAATCGCTCGCGATCGGGCTGGACGCCGGCGGGAATACTGACCCCTTGCGGGATGCGACCCAAGGGCAGGTCGGGCATCGAGGCGCGCACGGCGTCCGCGACGAATTGCGTGGGCGCGAGCACTAGGTCCATGTTGCCCAGCACCGGCACCCAAAAGTCCGGCACCCGTGGCAGCTCCCAGAACGGTACGCATACGTTGAGGCGGTCTTCGAAGCGCGGATCCTCGTGCGGGAACGAGAGCATCACTCGGAACTCGTTGGGGTTCAGGTGGAAGAAGTTCACCGTGGGCCCTGCCGCCAGCTTTGGCCCGACTCCGACCACTGAGCGCTTGACGCTGTGCAGGCGGGTGCGCTCTCCTCGCTTGGCTAGCTGGCGCACGCTGTTCTCGGCGCTGACCTTGAGCCCGCACGGGATGTCGAAATGCCCGTAGAGCTCGTAGTTGAGTGGCTCGTCGGCTGTGAGCGCGTGCTTGGTCACGCAGTGTTCCCTTGCTCGGCGTTCGGTCGAAAGAATATAGCAGAGGACGGCGCGCGAACGCCCGGCTACGGACGCTTGATGAGACGGTCGCGGGCAGCGTCGTCCAGGAGCGTGAGGGCCCTTTCGACTTCGCCCACCGGCGCCGAAGCCTTGAGCCCTAGATGGCGCAGCTGCGCCACGGCCCAGCGCCGTCTCCTCAACGCCGCTGCCGCCGCGCCGAGACCGTTGGCACGTTGTGAATGCTCCCCGCTTGCGAGCACTGCCGCTCTCATCTCGCCGAGTTCGTCGAACGCGGTGCCCGAGAGCTGCCGCTCACGCACGCGTTCTGCGGCCTCACGCGCGCGTAGCCCGAGCTCCGCCAGGGCACTGCGGTCGTTCGCAAGCCGCTGTAGGGCCGCCACGGCATCGAGCTGCCTAGGCTCGGCCCACAGCTGTCCCACCGTCTGACCGTCATACGCGACAATCGAGGTGCCCGACACCGGCACCAGATCGAAGGGCACCAGCACCGAGTCGTCGCCCGTCATGAAGTCCACATTGCCCGACCATCCAGTCGCCACCACCGGCGTACCGACCGACATCGCCTCCAGCATTCCGAGCCCGAGCCCCTCGGACCTGTGCAGTGAGACGTAGACGTCGACCGAAGCGTAGAGTGACCACAGATCGGCTCGGCTGAGCGAATCGTCGATCAGGAGTACGCGAGAGTCATCCCTCGCGACGTCTCTGAGCCGGGCAAGCTGAGCTCGATCCGCTTGGGCCGATTCCGCGTTGCCTGCCTTGACGACCATTCTCACGTCACTGCGACCGTCAAAGGCCTGCCGAAACGCGTCAAGCGCTCCCCACGGATTCTTGCGCTGCACGTCACTCAGCACGTCAAACGCGACCAAGAACGCGACCGCGCCGCCGTCGATGCCCCAGCGTCGCCGATCGATCGCGACAGACCGGGGCGGATACACCGCCTGAGGGAACTGGATGATCCGCGCCTCCGGACACGAGCGGCGAACCGCGTCGCCGACAAAGCGCGTTGGAGCGAGGATCACGTCCATCGCCGAGCACACCGGCACCCAATCCTCGGGAAGACTCGGGAGCTCCCAGAACGGGATCAGTGCGTTGACGCAAGAAGTGAGACCGGATGCCGCTCCAGGCACTCGAGCGAGAACCTCAAGGAGCTCGGGCGGGTTGAGATGGAAGAGGTTGATCTCACCGGTCAGTTGCGCGGTCTTATCCACCGCGTTCCACTGCGCCTCGAGCGAGTCGTGCGTGACGTCCACCACCGGGCCGATATCTGCCGAGAAGAATCGCTCCCCGCGAAGAGCCAGAACCCGCGCGGTGATTCGGGCAGCTTCGCCCAGCCCCAGACGTGAGCTGAGATAGCCATACAGGTTGAACGATGACTGTTCGCCACTCGTGTGACTCAGAGACACCCTTGTGACCTTCCCGACCTTGGTTGACCCGGTTCACGAACTGATCTTGTCTGGGAGAGATTCCTTGAGCCTTTTCGAAGCCGTCAGACGTAGCCCTCTGGCCAGTTTGAGCTTCTCGACGCGACCTGCTTCTTGAGAAGCGCCCACCGGGTGTCCTGTCCCCCGGGGAACGCCAGTGGAGCCACAGGGAACAGAATGTGCGACGCACCGGCGAGTCGGCCGGTCACGAAGTAGTAGCGATGCTGCCAGCGTCGCGACTTGGGGCGCCACACGCCATACATCTTCTCGAGCTCATTCATGTCTGCCTCAAGAACATCCAGCCAGGTCAGCATCTTGCGATCCGCTTGGACTCGATCCACCGCGAGAACGCGGTCCAGCCGAGCAAACTTCCGCGTCTGCGAGAGCCGGAGCCAAAGTTCCCAGTCCATCGCGAAATGAAAGTCCTCATTGACGAACGCGTCCTCGATCGCCCGGCGCCTGATGAACACGGCCGGCTGAACGAGGAAGCACTCCCACAGCAAGTGCCGCAAGTTGAAACGGGGAACGTGGAGGATGCGGAATACCTTTCCGTCAGTGTCAATCCGAGCGGCGTGACCGTACACCACGTCGACATCCGGATGCTTGTCGAAGAACGCCACAACATCCTCCACCGCGCGAGTATCGAAGTACGCATCATCGGAATTCAGCCAGCCGATAATCTCTCCATGGGAGGCAGCGAACGCCTTGTTGACGGCGTTTGCCTGGCCGCCGTCGGGCTCGCTGCGCCAGATGATGCTGTCGCCTGCGGCCCTCAAGATGTCAACGCTTCCGTCGGTCGATCCGCCATCCATGACCACGTGCTCGATGTCACGGTGGGTCTGGCAGGATACCGAAGCGAGGTTGTCAGCGAGCCATGCCGCTTGGTTGAAGGACGGCGTCAGTATCGAGACGAGGGGCCTGGCAGTGGTTTGCTCAGCGGAACCCAAGGTCATGCTTGGCCGCCTGTCCCGTCGCGCATCATCGGCACATTCCTTCCAAAGCAGTCAGGATGATCGCCCGTTCTCTGCACCCGGCACTGGTCAGACTAGCCCAGAACCGCGTGTGGGAGAAGGCGCTCGAACGGGCCTTCGTGCATCGCCTATGCCAAGGCCTTGCGACCAAGTCAAGCCTAGACGTCGATCTTTCCCCGCCTGTGTGCTGTATGGTATCATTCTCCGGGCCCGACTCACTGGGTCGCTGGATCATCATCAATGGGGGGGCCTGTGCTGAAGTGTACACGCTGATCACAATGCATGTTGGCAACCCAGACTACTTGCGCACTTGTCTCGCACAAGCCCATTTCTCAAATCCAAATTCCCGGATTGTCCTACTTGGAGATGAGTCGAACCGCGATTGCCCAGCCTATGTTGAGCACTTCGACTCAGAAGACTACTTCGAATCGGCACGTGAGTTCGCGAACATATACCGGCACTTCTCTCCAAACCCGGAGTGGGTTGAATTGCTCTGCATTCAGCGGTGGTTCGTGATCAATGAGTTTGTGAAGCGACACGATATCCAGTGTTTCCTCCACATTGACAGCGATGTTCTGCTCTACTCTGACTTCCAAAATGAAGCTGAGTACTTTGGCCTATTGGGGAGATTTGACTGTGCCCGCACGGAAACTTCCCCCGGCACAAGCATATTCAGCCGGCAAGAGGTGTTGGGGGAGTTCTGCCAGTTCATCATGGACGTCTACAGAAACGATGAACTCTTGCAGGGCATCGCCGAAGCATATTCTAGGGCAGACAACTTTCTGAGCCTTATGAACTATTCAGGCGGGTCGCTGCAGGACATGGCGCTGTTCACGAGCTTCTGCAGCCAACCGCATGTCATGAGCGTCGACTTGAGTGCGACCACCGGTGGCTCGGCTTTCAATCTGGTGATTGGCTATCCGCGGGGTGGCGCGTTCGCAAACACGGGTTGTGTCATCAATGTCGTCTTCAGTGGCAAGGTCCCGTTTGGACTGGAGAAGGTCGACGGTTTGCTGACACGTTTCCATTGTCTTCACTTCGGGGGCAGCTACAAGGTCCTGATGGATGCCTATGCGACATTCGACAAGGACGCTGGGTGGACGAGTCCGGTCTTGTCCAGCGAAGGGTTGGAGACGATGTATCCCGGTGGGGTTGACATAGTGTCCAACACATCTACGAAAGCCCTCGCCAAGGCACTTCTTCAGCGAGTCATCAGTAAGGCACGGTCAATGCCGCGAGCGGCCAAGCGCTGAGGGCTCGGTGCGAAGGCATGGCGCGAAGGGATCCGCCCGCGCGCTAGCAGGCAAGGGTATCCATCGTGACTCTCTGCGGATTGAGGTACTCGAGTTCAAACCATCCGCCGTGAATGGGCACGATCCGATTTCCTCACGCCGACGACGACAGAGAGAGCGGCGTCCACGCCTGCGCGCGACGCCATATCACACCTAATCGGTGATGGCCCGCGGCTGCTAGCGCCTGCCGACAAAGCCCTCTACGTCCCAGAAGTCTCTTTCGACTTCTGCCAGACCGTCCAATTCCAGATCCCACCATTTGGTCGCGCAAAGACGTTCAACCGTGTCCGGATCGAAACGGTACCGGATCACTCGAGCGGGCACGCCGACGGCAATTGCGTAGGGAGGAATATCTCCGGCGACCACAGCCCCGGCTCCCACCACTGCCCCGTCGCCGATCGTCGCCCCATCGAGAATAGTCACATTCATTCCGATGAAGACGTCGTTTCCGATGACAATCGGCACGTGTTCCGGGCATTTGTCGCTCTTGGACAGCGTGAAACCATTCTGCTCTTCTGTCGAATAGAACATCGGCGATGTCGAGATGCCGTTCGTAGGATGGATCCCCCATCCGGAACACAGATTGGGGCCCAACGAACAGAAGTTGCCCACGGTTGTCCCATACATCTTCGCGTTTTGCGCAACGTATGTGTACCGCCCCACCTGGCAGTTCGTGAGCGAGTACGGCGAGTAGAGCTTCGCCAGCGGGTCGATGGTGGACCCGGTACACGTGCTGGCGAGAAGCTCCCATGCAACTTCGGGTCTCTGGTGAATGAAGGACAACGCCGGAACCAGCTTGACCAGCACCCGAGCCAGGAAACGTCGCACGGACCCGCCAGCGGGACTGCTTGGGCTATCCATCTGCAATCACGTCCTCAAAGCGCTTCCGCGGGAACACATCCAGCAGTCCTCCGGCGGTGCAGTTGTAGACCTCGACATTCCTGCTCCGGCAGTACTCCCGTAGGTTCGTGTAGCCCTTGAACAACGCTAGAGTCGACTCAAGGATGCGCTGGTAGGACCAGTGCTCGTCGTACTCAGTCGAATCCCAGGTCTCATCAAGCGTAGGCTCGCCGTAGAAATGCCTGTCCAGATTGGACGATGCCGCCCAATCCGTATCCAGCCCGATGAGGTAGATCGGATTGCAGCCCATGTACACGGCGGCCATGATTGCCAGCTGCGAGGTCGACTGGACTCCGGGAAAACCGACACACATGTCGAACACCCTCACCGGACCATCTGCCAGTGAGCCATACATGGGCACGGTCCACAGCTGTCCGGCTGAGCGCCATTTTTGAAGGACCGCCGAATCGATGGATGGCCAGGCTGGGATGAATACGGGGCTCTCTCCGATTCCGTCCGCGATCTTGGCCAGATTCGCCTCCTCAGGAACATCGTTGCTGTTCTCAGCCGGATCCGCAAGAGAGTGGTAGAGGGGCCGAAGCTCTCTGCACAGCGGGTGCCGATCGAACGAATTCATGGTGAACAGAAGCTCGCCCTTTAGCGCGGAGATATCCTGGCCGGCAAGCGATGGGCCGTTCCCGATAACGAACGCCCTTCTGCCCAGATGAAGATCCTTGAACTGCACGTTCTCGGGGTGGGAGACGGTCGGCACGTTCAGCTCTTCCGCAATCGCGGCCGCCCGACGACCCAAACCTGACGACAGGCGGGCCACCGCGTTGAATGATCTGCGCACAACTCTCCTAGCCAGCACCCATCCTCCCTATTCCTGCGGCACCTGTCGTGTGGCCAACTAGCTGAGATCCGTCCCTCTGAGCATGTCTCAGTCAGTACTACGCGCCCCTACCCTCCGAAATGACTGATCGTCTTGGCCAAGGCCTCGGCCTTGCGCTTCGCCACATCCATATCCAGATAGTTGGTCTTGAATTGGAGCAGCTTGGGCTGGACTGACTCTGCGACAGGGCACAGCCCAACCGAGTAGTCCTGCGAGATGCCACCCTCGTGATGCTCGCAACCGACCGGGCAGTCTGACGGGTAGAACACGCGGCCCTGGAATACTGGCTCCAGATAGGTCAGCCGCCAGGCAGCGTAGATGCCATCCCCGTCGAACTCCATGTACTTGCGACGGAACTGATGCCAACCTACGTCGGTCTTGTCGGTCGCGAGCCTAAGCACGTAGCTCCAATAGACATGCTCGTAGCCCTCAGGCACGGTTTGCGGAACCAGCCACCGACAGTCGCCGAGGGCCTCCTGGTAGAGGTTCGCGCATGTGACTCTCCAGCCTGCGAGTTCTTCGAGCCGCTCGGTCTGCGCAAGCAGCACCGCAGCGCACAGCTCGGGCATCCGGTAGTTGAATCCAATGGAGCTGTGGCGCGCGTAGTCTGGATCCTGGATGACGTCCTTCGTGATCTTGCCTTTCCCGGGGGATCCCCCCACGGCGGCATAGCCCGGACTGTTGAAGCGTCGTATCCGATCGGCCAGCTCGGGATCGTTTGTGGTGATCATTCCACCCTCGCCGGACGTGATCTGTTTGGAGCTCTGGAAGCTGAAGCTCGAGACATGACCGATACTGCCAACCGTGCGTCCCTTGTACCGCCCGAGCAGGCACTGCGCGTCGTCCTCGATGACCAGAAGTCCATGGCGCTCAGCAAGCGCCATGATCGGATCCATGTCCGGGGACAGCCCGTAGATCGAGACCGTGATCACGGCCTTCGTGCACGGCGTGATTCGCTCCTCGATGCTCTTGGGATCGATCGTCCACGTTAAGGGATCGATGTCGGCGAAGACAGGCGTGGCATTGGCGTGCAGGACGGCGAATGCGGTGCTTGCCATCGTCAGCGGCGGCACGATCACCTCGTCGCCGGGGCCAACGCCCGCGGCCGCAAGAGCAGCGTGCATGGTAGCCGTGCCGTTTGTGAAAGCGATTGCATAGCTGGAGTCGAGTTTCTGGGCGAACAGCTTCTCAAGCCGACCGGTCATCGCCGAACCACGCGACGTACTGAACTGACTGTCCAGCACCTCACTCACGTATGTACGCTCCAGATCGCCTATGCGGCTGATGCTCACGCTTGGTCGTCCTCTCTCGAATCGCCGTTCTCTATGGTGGCGCGAAGGGCAGCGTCCGCCAACAGGGAGTCCTCATAGCCTTGGTTGCGTGCGACCCCGGAGTTGATCTCAGCCAACTCAGGATGCTCGCGAAGCAGGTCGAGCACGTCGCGCCACGAAAACACCCTACCATTGTACAGGCTGGCGTAGACCTCGCGCATGAAGGCGAGGTCCGCTGGATAGTCGATCGTCCACCTGAGCGCGGATAGGTCAACGTCGTTCTCTACGCTCTGGACCGCGAACCGGTCGGGGCTCTTCCAGATGAAGGGCGTCACGTGCTCTCTTGCTCGCCGACGAACCGCCCTCCTGGCGAGATGGAACGCGCGGAATCGGGGCTCACGGATGTTATCGCACTGGCTCCATCAGATCCCACCCAACTGGAGTCCCCTTGGAGGCATCGCGCGCAATGCACTTCCCCAGCAACACCTCGTAGTACTTGGGAGCCAGACCAAGTCCCGGCCGGACGACCCGCAGGTTCTCCTGCGTGAAGATCTCGCCCGCCTGCATGTCCTGCGCAACGTACAGAGAGCGTCGGAACTTCATCGATGGCTTCTCAGCATCAGTGGGCCCATAGGAGACAACGCCCAGCGACCTGTGTGCGCTGTCTGTGTCGCGAACCAGGACAGCCAGCTCGGAGGGCTCGAGGGAGAACGCGGAGTCGACTCCACCGTCGGCGCGAGAGACCGTGAAGTGCTTCTCGACAACGCTGGCCCCGAGGGCAACTGCCGCGCATGCGGTACCCGTGCCGAGCGTGTGGTCCGAGAGGCCCACCTCGCAGTCGAAAAGCTGTCGAAGGTGCGGGATGGTACGCAGATTGGAGTTGCCGGGATCCGAGGGATACGTGCTCGTGCACTTGAGCAGGACCAAGTCAGTGCAGCCTGCTTCGCGCGCGGCCCGCACGGCCTCGTCGAGTTCGGCAGCTGTAGCCATTCCGGTGGAGATGATCAGCGGCTTGCCGGTCGCGGCCACTTTGCGGATCAGAGGCAGATGCACGTTCTCAAACGACGCAATCTTGTGACAGGGCACATCGAGATCCTCAAGGAAGTCCACCGCCGTCTCGTCAAACGGCGTCGAGAATGCGAGTAGCCCTCTTTCCCGCGCCCGCTCAAAGATCGGTGCATGCCACTCCCACGGTGTGTAGGCCTTCTCGTAGAGCGAGTGAAGCGTCTCGCCGGTCCAGAGGCTCTCGGGGTCCTCGATGAGGAACTCGTCGCGACTCACGTCGAGCGTGATGGTGTCGGCGGTATAGGTCTGGATCTTGAGGGCGTGTGCACCTGCGTCAGCGGCGGCGTCAACAATCTCGAGAGCGCGCTCCAACGAGTGATTGTGGTTGCCGGACATCTCGGCGATGACGAAGGGGGGTGCCGCGCCACCGATGTGACGATTTCCGATCTGCAGGCCGGTCATTCGTTGCCTTCCTCTCGCGCAAGTCGCGCAACAAGTTCCCGACGAGTCTCAGCCCACTCTGCTGCCGACAGAGACATCAGTCGCCACTTCAGCATCCGGCCGCCATCGGACGATGGACCGGAGATGATCCCCGCTTCTTTGAATCCCATCTTCGCATGGTAGGCGAGACTGCGGGCGTTGTGTTCCAACACCTCGGCCCGAACCTCGGTCATCCGTAGATCGCCAAAGGCGAGATCAAGAGCCAGCATTCCCATGCGAGTGCCACTCCCCTTTGGCGCCCAGGTCTCACCGATGTAGAAGCCCCATTCGCACTTTGCGGTCACAGTGTCCAGGTCACTGAAGTTCACCGCGCCAAGCGGGATCCCTCCGCATTCGTAGATGTAGTAAACCGGGGGTTCACATTCCAGCGCACGGGCGATCCATGCTGAGTGTTCGTCATCTTCCACAATGTGCTGTTTGCTCATAGCCAGACGCACGCGGTCGGAGTTGCGCCAGCGGAGCAGCAGCGCCCGGTCCTCCAGTCGCAGCCGACGCAGACGGGCCCCGGGCTCCTGCGCGATGCATCTCATTAGACCGGCAACGGTCTTCGGTCCATGCCCTAGTGACGACCCAATCAGTTCCCGCGCAGCGGCCGCCGTTTCTCGAACGGCCTGCGGGTCGGCAATCAATTGACTGAGCGCGCTGGCTATGTCGGTCGCCGTGACGGCGGAGGAATCTCCAAGGTCAACGGTCGCACCAGCCAGCGCGGCCGCGCGGGTGCCTCGGGCCTGATTCCCGGCGACGACCAGCGAGACCGACGGAAGGCCGAGCGCGCAACGCTCCAGCAATGTCATGCCCCCAGCACCCAGCATGAGATCGGCGCCGCCCATGAACGCCGCCATGTCATCGACGCGCCCGTATAGAGTCACTCCCGGCATTCCCTGGGCGCTCGCTTCCACCGCGGCTCGATGCGGTGCGCCCTCTGGCAACACGATGTCTGTCTCGAAGCGGGAATCGCCCAGGATCATCAACGCCTCGATCGCTTTCTGCGTCTCGTTGGTCGGATCGGTGCCGCCGAACGACACCAGGAGGCGGTGGACCGACCAGTCTCGCGTTCGAGGGGTATGGCTCGCAGCCACAAACTGCGCCCTCAGCAGCGCGAAGCGCGGGCCCGCGAGAACGACGGCCTGGTCGGAAACGAGCGCCGCGTAGTCTGCTGCATTCGCACCGATGTTGTGATCGAGAAGAATGTCACAGTCGTGGGGTCTACTCGCGAGGTCGTCGACGACGACGATCCGGGATACCTGCGGCCGCATCCCCGACTCGAAGTCGCGGTCGAGATCGTAGTGGTCGACCACGAGCCAGTCTGCCTGTGCCACTCCAGCTGCAGCCAACGCCTCACACACCACTGCGGCTTCCGCTGCGCCGTCGGACACGGAGCTGATGCCCACCACGGCGTAGCCGGCCCGCTCGATGCGGTCTCCCGCATCCATCGCCGCCTCTCGACACACGAAGATGCACTGCTCACCGTGCGCGGCCAGTTCATCGGCAAGCGTCAGGCAGCGCATCACATGTCCCGCGCCAATCTCCGCCGATGAGTCCGCTCGGAAGACTATGTTCACGGCAGCACGTCTCAGCGGACCTTGAACAGGGGCTGGAGCGGCTGGCACGAGAGCAGCTCCGCGGTGCCGTCCTCGGTGGCTTGGCGCAGCAGCGGGAAGATGTCGGTGTATGCGGCAAGCAGCGCTTCAATCTCGGCGTCACCATGCGCGTAGCACATATTGTGCGTTCCATATCCGAGCAGTCCGCGGGCGAACAGCTCCTGTTCGAAGACGGTCTTCAGGTCCCAAGACGAGGCCTTGCCTGCGTCACACATGAGCAGGAACGACCACGCCGGGTGGCCGGAGACGGTGAGGAACTCTGCGCATCCAACGGAGTCGATCAGCGCCCGCACGCCGTCGATGACCTTGCGGCCCTGCTCGGCGATGCGGTCGACCACTGGCTCCCTCCTCAGCTTGTCCATAGCGGCGACTGCGGCGGCGAGTGAGAGAGTCTCTCCCCCGAACGTGAAGGAGAAGAAGACCTCTTCCATGTACTTCATGATGTCGGCTCGGCCCGCGACCGCGGAGACCGGGTAGCCGTTCGCGAGCCCCTTGCCAAAGGTGGCCAAGTCCGGCGTCACGCCAAAGTACTCCTGCGCACCGCCGTTGGCGAAACGGAAGCCTGTGATCGTCTCGTCGAAGATGAACACGGCTCCGTTCGCGCGCGTAAGCTCGGCGACCTCCTCCAGGTAGCCGGGAAACGGGATGGTCACGTTCATCGGCTCCATGATCACGCAGGCCACTTCGTCGCGGTACTCGGCGAAGAGCGCGCGCAGGGAATCGATGTCGTTGTACGCGAATGTGTGGGTGAGCGCCCGCGTTGCCTTGGGGACTCCGGCGTTGCGCACGGTGGTCCCTATCGACCAGTCCTGCCAGCCGTGGTAGCCACACATGAGCACGTGGTCGCGGCCGGTAAACGCCCGCGAGACGCGGACGGCGCCCGTAGTGGCGTCGGAGCCGTTCTTGCCAAAGCGGACCAGCTCGGCGCAGGGCACCATCTCAACGATCCGCTCGGACGCCTCGACCTCGACGGGATGTGGCAAGGAGAAGATGACTCCGTCTGCAAGCTGAGACTGCACGGCCGCTGTCACGTCGGGGTCGTTGTACCCGAGCGTCACCGCGCAGAGCGACATGATGAAGTCGACATACTCATTGTCGTCGACGTCCCACACATGGCTGCCGGAGCCCCGAGAGAGATAGTAGGGCGACACCCCGTGCGGGTACTGAGTCTGACTCTTGGAGAAGGTCTGGGTGCCTAGCGGTATCGTCCTCAGCGCACGTAGCAGCATCTCCTCGGACTTCCGGTATCGCTCAGACATTCAGACCTCGCCCTCTTTCTTGTATGCATCTTCTTCGCTGACGGACTTTGCGAACCCCTCGTTGCGTCCGATCCCGGCATTGATCGCCCCGTACTCGGGATGCTGGTGCAGCAGCTCCAGGATATCGTCCAGTCCAAACTCGGGGACGGAGTCAGCAAGTGCCCCACAGATGGTCCGCACGAACTCAAGGTCTGCGGGCTCGTCCACAGTCCAGCGCAGGGCCGAGAGGTCTGGGTCGTGCAGCAGATTGCCACGCCTGTCGTGCGGCACGTGCTCGCGAATCCAGACCGTCACATGCTCGCGCTCCAAGTTCAACTCTGCCGCGCTGTTGGCCTGGGCCAATACCTCCATCCGAACAACCTCAACATCGAGCCCATCCGGGAATGTTGGTGGAGCGACGTTGCTCGTGTACTCGTAGCCGCCCTTGAGGTGGAGCGCCACCACAGCGTCTATCACTCTGGGGTCGGACAGTGGGCAGTCACCAGTGACCCGCACGACGTGGCCTGCCCCGTACCGTTCCGCCGCGCCGTAAAGCCGTCCTAGAACGTCATCGAGCGAGCCCCGGTAGCAATCCACGCCCGCTGCAGCACAGAGAGTCTCGATGGCGTCGTCGCCGGAATCTGTGCTCGTCGCCACGACCACCTTGTCCAGTGTCTCCGCGCGCAAGATGCGATCGATTTGGAGAGCGAGCATCGGCCGCCCAAGAACAGGCAGAAGGACCTTGCCCGGAAGCCGGGTGGAAGAGTACCTGGCCTGTATGACACCCAGAATCATGAGTCGTCCACGGGGTAGTAGTCATTGAAGGACTTGCGCAGCACAGAACAGAAGGCGCTCGTGCCTCCCGGCGCACACCCTACCGTGTCGGAGTGCAGGTCATGGTCGTAGGTGACTCTGGCTACTTCGCGGTAGACTCCGAGCGCCTCGAAGGTCCGTGCGTAGTCCTGCTTGTAGGTGAACACTCCGGCGTCGGGCAGGTGATGGTACGCCCTTCGTTGCGGATAGCCGGGCAGAAAATCGCCGAGCACCAACAGGCCCCCGTCAGCAACCACCCGGTCGATTTCTGCGAGTGAGCGAACCAGCGTACGTCGATCCACCCAGTGCAGCACGAAGTTGACGATGACGAGGTCGAACTCCCCTTCCAGGGGAATACCGCTGAGGAGCCCCTGCGCCAGCTCAACACCGTTGCATCGTTCCATCCCCTCCGCAACCGCCTCCGCGCTGGCGTCGATTCCGGCCCATCGCACCACTTTCGGCATCCGCCTTCGCAGCTCGTCGAGACGATACCCGGTGCTGCACCCAAGCTCCGCCACGGACTGTATCCTCGAAAGGTCGCCGAGCATTCCAATCAGCTCAACGGGCCAGTCCGTGCTGCGCGCCCCGTGCAAGGCTCCGCGGTTGCGGCGAAACCAATTGTCGCCCTCGTTCTCCAGGAACACCTCGTCTTGAACCGAACTCATTTCTCCACCTTGTCCCTCAAAGGTTCGTCACCGCTCAAAAGACTGAAATCCGCCGATTCCGACTACCGTCTTACACTCCACCGCGAAGGATCCACGAGCTCAGGATCGTCAATCGCCAGCTCCGCGAAGTCTGCGCTCTGGAACGGCTCAGCCGCCGCGAGGACGCCCGCAAGCTGTTGGGCCGATTCGACACCGACAACCACGTGCTCGACCTCGTCGATCCCCGTCACGAAACCGAGAGCGGCGAGCGGCGTCAGCGAGCGCTCGGCGCAGAAGACGCGCCATGCCGCGATCCGATCACGAATGGGGTCGAAGTAGTCCGGGATCTCCGAAGGGTCCATCAGTAGCAACCCCTGTAGATACGCAGAGCGGGCGTGCACCTCGATCCCGCGCGCCTTCAGTTTGGCGAGCGCACCACTGCTCACGAGCCGCTGGTCGAAGACGTTGATCGGCACCTGCACGAGGTCCGCATCGCCGAGCATCTCCAGCGCTGCGAACAGTTCCTGGGCCCCATAGCCTGACACACCGATTCGCTCGACCGCGCCACTCGCCTTGAGCTTCTGGAGCATCTCGGCGAGTTCGGGGCCATCATCGCCGAGCAGATCGGCCGGGTGATGGACGAGCAGCCCGTACAGCGGCGTGGCTCCCAGGCGCTCAATCGACTCGCGCACCTTGGCTGCGACTCCCGGCACCCCGTCCTCGGCCAGTGGGGCCGTCTTGGTGACGATCCTGAATCGCTCAGCCGCGCGCAGTTCGCCCAGCACGCGCTCGGCGTCTCCGTACGCCCATGCGGAGTCGAGCACGTCGACCCCGGCCGAGCAGGCACAATCGAGGATGCTCGCGACCTCATCGGCGGGCACTCGACCGGCCACGTTGGACACGCCGTAGTCGAGGCCGAACTGGGCGGTGCCCAGCGCGATCTTCACGACAGGGCCTTCGCTAGCGCCGCGACCACGGTGTCTTGCTCCGCCTCGGTGAGCGCCGGATAGAGTGGAAGCGTGATCGCGGCCTCATAGTAGGCCTCCGCACGGGGGAAATCGCCCGGCTCGAAACCCATGGCGCGGTAGTACGGCTGCAGATGCACGGGGATGTAATGGACGTTGACGCCGATACCCTCTGCACGCAGCGCATCGAAGACCTCGCGACGCGACCGTTGGGCCTCCGGAGCGAGCGTCACCACGTAGATGTGCCAGCCGCTTTCGCGTCCTTCACGCTGCACAAGCGGATTCACGGGCAGCTCGGCGAGAAGCTCGTCATAGCGCGCGGCAAGTTCGGCCCTGCGAGCCACGAACGCGTCCAGGCGGCGCATCTGACTCACACCCAAGGCACACTGGAAGTCTGTGATGCGGTAGTTGTAGCCGAGGTCGATCTGTTCGTAGTACCAGGGGCCATCTGGCTCCCCGAGCATGAGCGAGGGGTCTCGGGTGATTCCATGGGTGCGCAGCAACCGAAGCTTGCCAGCTAGCTCTTCATCATTGGTGGTGATCATCCCACCCTCGCCGGTTGTGACCACCTTGACGGGATGGAAGGAGAACGTGGTCATGTCCGAGAACTCGCACGCGCCCACCGGCGTTCCCGCGCAAGAGCCTCCGATGGCGTGCGCCGCATCCTCGATGACAGCGATGCCGTAGCGGTCCGCGGCCAGACGCAGGCGCAGCATGTCGCACGGTTGACCGCCCAAGTGCACAGCGACGATCGCTTTGGGCAGCGTGCCAGCGTCGTCGGCCTCTTGCAGCTTGTGCTCTAGCGCTGAGACGTCGAGAAGCCCCGTGTCGGGCTCGATATCCACGAAGTCAACCTTCGCGCCCGTATACAGCGCGCAGTTCGCCGAGGCCACAAAGGTGATTGGCGACGTCCAGAGCGTGCCACCCGGGCCCAGGTCGATCGCCAGCGCTGCGAGGTGGAGCGCGGCGGTACCGTTGCTGACAGCGATCGCGTGCTCGGCACCGACCTTCTCGGCGACGGACCTCTCAAAGGCCTCAACGGCGGGACCCTGCGTCAGCCAATCCGAGCGCAGGACCTCGACCACTGCAGCGATGTCGTCGTCATCGATCCATTGACGACCATACGGAATCATCGGCACTGACCTCCGACTGCCTACACCGAAAACGTCGAGTCGACGTGCGCACGTATGAGCTCGCGGATCTGCTCGACCGTGAGCCATTCGTCGTTCTCGCCGCTACTGTAGCGGAAGCCGGGGTCGCACATACGACCGTTGTGAGCGGCGATGAACTCGTCGGTATCCCACACGGGCATCGACGGCAGAATGACGAACTTGTCTGCGAGATCCACAGTGGAAAGCGAATCCGTCTCGGTAATCATTTCCTCGTGCAGCTTCTCCCCCGGGCGGATGCCAACGAGCTCGATACGGCAGCCCGGTGCGACCGCTTCGGCAACGTCAGTGATGTGGTAGCTCGGAATCTTGGGGACGAAGATCTCGCCGCCCCACATCGATTCAAGAGCGTGGAACACGAGATCGACCCCTGCTCCGAGAGTGATGTTGAACCGAGTCATGCGCTCATCGGTGATGGGTAGGCAGCCTTCGTTGCGATGCTTGAGGAAGAATGGGATGACACTGCCGCGGCTTCCCATGACGTTGCCATACCGAACGACCGAGAAACGGACATCTCGTGAGCCCCTGAAGTTGTTCGCCGCAGCGAACAGCTTGTCGGAGCACAGCTTCGTGGCGCCGTACAGGTTGATCGGTGCAGCGGCCTTGTCAGTCGAGAGCGCCACTACCCGCTCAACGCCCGCATCGATGCTGCCCTCAATGACGTTCTGAGCACCGAGCACATTGGTCTTGATCGCCTCGAAGGGGTTGTATTCACATACCGGCACGTGCTTCAGCGCGGCCGCATGGACTACGACATCCACACCCTCCATCGCCCTAGCAAGGCGGTCTCTGTCTCGCACGTCTCCAATGAAGAAGCGAAGCTGCGGGAATCGGTCTTCCGGATAGTCTTGGGCCATCTCGACCTGTTTGAGCTCGTCGCGCGAGTAGACAATCACCCTGTGAACATCGGGATAGCGCTCAAATACCGTCTTCACGAAGGCCTTGCCAAACGAACCGGTCCCGCCCGTTATGAGGATCGAAGCATTGCTGAGCATCGCTTACTCCAGAATCGAAAGGGTACGAATGGTGACTTGGGTGCAGGCCTGAATCAGACACTGATGCCGGAAATGGCACGCCCTCACGGCATGTTCATCCTTCGAGCTTCTCGTCGCTCCAGGGCAATTGCAGCAGTATGACACCATTCCTCGGCCCTTCCACCGCTCCCGCAAGGATACTGCCGTAGTCCGTATCGTCAAACACCTCAAAATAGGCCCCATGCTGGTAGTCGTGGATGAGATCGGGCCTCTGAAGCGACACGCGATATCGATAATAGCCTGCGTTGAGCACGCCGCCGGGGAAGCGCACGCTCGCGCGGTAGCGACCGGGTGTTCGCAGCGCGTCTTCGCGAATCCAGTCCTCTTCGTTCGAACCCATGACCTGCACGTTGTCGGCGGTCTCCAACATCCAATAGAGGTGGGCGCCCTCTAGCGGCTCGTGCACGACATAGTCAATCTCCGTCGCGAAGGACTGCGAGTGCGCCACTCGGTTCTTTGTGGCACCCGCCTCGTCGCACACTCGGAAATGAGTAAAGGACGCGGAAACGCCCTCGCGATCGGGAAACGCAATCTCGCTTCCGCCCGTCATCCCTGAGACCGTCTCCTCAAGATAGCTGGTCACGATTTCATCTGCCGGACCGATCGCTCGAGGCTTTCCTCCCTCAAGCAGCAGCGCCCTGTGACACAGCTGCCTGACAGCCGTCATGTTGTGGCTCACAAAGAAGACCGTGCGCCCCTCGCCCGCCACCTCGCTCATCTTGCCAAGGCACTTCTGCTGGAAGGCCGCATCGCCGACCGCAAGAACCTCATCCACAAGAAGGATCTCCGGCTCGAGGTGTGCCGCCACAGCGAAGGCCAGACGAACGTACATCCCGCTCGAGTAGCGCTTGACCGGCGTGTCGAGGAACTTCTCGACCTCGGCGAACTGGACGATCTCGTCGAACTTGCGCTGGATCTCCTTCTTCTTCATCCCAATGATGGCACCGTTCAGGTAGACGTTCTCCCTGCCGGTCAACTCGGGATGGAATCCGGTCCCCACCTCAAGAAGCGAACCGAGCCTGCCGCGAATCACGGCGCGCCCCTCTGTCGGCTCGGTGATGCGGCTCAGTACCTTGAGCAGCGTGCTCTTGCCCGCCCCGTTTGAGCCGACGATCCCAAAGACCTCGCCGTGCTCCACCTGGAAGGAGACGTCCTTCAGCGCCCAGAACTCGCCGGCGTGCTTCTTCTTGGCCGCGCCGGCCCTGAGAGGGGCAGAGGCCAGCCGTCGAATCGCCTCACGCACGGTCTTGTACGACTCCCGCTCCCCCAGCTGGTAGCACTTGCCCAGGTGCTCGACCTGTATGGCGAAGTCACTCATCGCTACACCACATCCGCAAACGTCCGCTCCATGCGCCTGAAGTAGAACAGGCCGGTGACAAGCACCACCGAGACAAAGACCGTCGACACGGCCAACGAGCGCCCGGGGAACTGCGAATTACCCAGCAGGGCCCAGCGAAAGCCCTCCACGACACCCACCATCGGGTTCAGCTCGTAGAGCCACAGCCACTTTGCGGGAATCACGCTGATGGGATACGCGACCGGTGTTGAGTACATCCAGATCTGAGTGAGGAACGGGATCACATAGCGAATGTCGCGGTACTCGACATTGAGCGCAGCCAGCCAGAGGCCGACCCCTAGCGCCGACACCGTCGCCAGCAGCACAAAGAGAGGGAGAGCAAGAGCGGCCCACGTCAGGCCGATCCGGTAGAACAGCATCAGGCCGACGAGCACAACAAACGCAATCGCAAGGTCGACCAGACCCGACACCGCCGTCGAGAGCGGCAGCAGCACTCGCGGAAAGTAGACCTTGGTGACCAACTGGGCGCTGTCCACCAGGCTGTTGCCCGCCTTACCGATGGTGTTTGCGAAGTACGTCCACGGCAAGAGCGCAACGTAGGTGAATACCGGGTAGGGAACCCCCCCGGTATCGGCGCTGAATCCCGCGAGCCTGCCAAAGATGAGCGTGAAGATGACCATGTTGAACAGCGGCTGAATGATTGCCCACGCTGCGCCGAGTTCGGTCTGCTTGTAGCGGACCTTCAGGTCGCGCATCGCCAGCGTCCAGAAGAGTTCCCGGTGCGCCCAGACATCCCCGAGGTTGAGCGGCGCCCACTTCTTGGGCGGCTCAACGATCACCACGGGTACAACTGTCGATTCGTCCAACCTGGTACCTCTCACGATTCGTGGCCCTCGTCGCACACCCAACAGCTCCCGACTGTTCCGGAAGTCAACGGGCGCGGGAAGGATTGTAGCAGTCGAGGGTGGTCGTGAGCGGCTTGGCGTCTCGCTGCGAGCGAATTCGGACCGCGTGATGTCCACCACGCTCACTCCCACTGACCATCCCATGCGTGTTTGACTTCAGCTGCGCAAAGCGGCATCCGAGGAAGCCGTCGTCCAAGGCCGCTGCAAGCATGGCGTCGGCCTGTCTTGTCCAGACAATCTTCACTTGGCGAGCCGCGCCCTGATGCGAGCCTCGACGTCCTCGTGCACAATGACCTTGCCCGCGGCAAGTTCCTCTTCGCCTGCGCGAACCGCTCGAACCAGCGCTACCTCGTCGAGCAGGCCCTCGTAGACATCCACATCCATGAGGACGGCAGTGCTCCGGCCGTGTTGGGTGAGGATGACGGGCCGCTTGGTCTCATGCACCTGATCGAGGACCGAGGAAGTGTTTGCGCGGAATTCCGTTACCGGCCAAACGTCTATGGAAGGGCGCAGCGTCGGCATGTCGGGCCTCCAAGTCGAATACAGTACTCTGTACAGTATACCGTACAGACTGGTGTGTGCCACCCGAATCCAAGGGCTAGGCGAAACGGTTGGGCGAAATGGACAGCCGGCGACGCGGGAGTTCGGGGCTCCGGAATCGCAAATCCGCTAGCAACCGTCAATCCGCATTGCCCCCCGACGTTCCTCGCCGTGGAACGAAAGAGGCACCTACTTGGGCTCAGAAACACCAACCGCTCTGCCCTCTAGCTGCTGCCCATCAAAGACCACCAGCCGGTCGAACCCTAGCCGAGCCGCCTGCGCCGAGGCCTCGGCCGCCGACAGTGTGCGCCGCGGCCAATCGTACGTCGCGAACCCGTACATGAGGCCCGCGGGAGGCTCCTGCGGCAGGCCGTCCATGGCGGCGACCTCGGTCATCGCCGGCGCCACAAAGGCCACATCGAAGCCCGGCAACATGCCCCAGTAGGTCATGTTGCTTCTGGGAATGTAGACTGCGGTCTTTCTCTTCTCGCTGGCCGAGGTGTTCGCGACATTCCTGAGCTGCATAATCAACTGATAGCGCGGATTGCGATCCAGCGCCGAACCGGGTGTGAACACGCGCTGTTCGATTGCAGTGCGCGCTTCGGCGAAGTCGCCAGCGCGAAGCTGGGAGAGTACCGGTCGCACAAGGGGCGGTGTGGGCTCACCGGCTGCGGCGAGGATCCCGGCGCGTGTTGATCCCTGAGAAGCAGCGAACTCACCGCCCCAGAAGAGGGCACTTGCGAGGACGGCAAAGCACATGAGCGAGGCGACGATCCACGCGATTCGGCTCGAAGGCACCGTGCCCCCTGTCCGCGACGGGGACCCGCCCTCGAACGGCGCCAAGCTCGGAATCATCCCCATGAGCAGCCCCACGCTCAGCCACTGCTGGATTCCGGAGAAGTAGTAGGCCGACCCTCCAGGGATGGCGACCAACATGCCCGGGAGTGCGCCGATGACACAGATCAAGGCCACAGCCTCGACGTCGGTCGCCAATCTGTCCCGCCAGATTTCTCGCAGTCGCGCGACAGACGTGACGTCGAGCTGGCGCAGACGGAGCACCGCATACAGCCACGACCAGAAGAAGTGCCCGATCAAGAACCACACCGCCAGCAGCACGGCCGCAGCGCCGCTCGAGTTGCCTGTCACGTTTTCGCGGATGAACGGCAAGAACGAGATTCCGCCACCGCCAGTCCCTCCGCTCGGCGACACCATCGCGTAGGTCGCAACGGCGACAACGGCGCAAATACCGGCTGCCATCAGCAGGAACCTGTCTCTGAACAGTCCGTAGCGCAGCCACATATAGGAGAGCAGCACCGCACTCAGGATGAGGATCGATATCTTTGCGAAGCCGATCAACGCCAGGAGCACAGGCAAAGCCAGGATGAGAAGAGCCTTGTCCGCGGTGCCCAACCGGGAATCCCGTCGGCCAGCAAATCGCCCGACCAGGAGCCAAGCGGTCAGAAAGAACAAAGTCATTCCCACGAGATACGACTCGCTGACGACGATTCCCCAGAGGCCGGCTTTGAAGGACGCGGCCCGCGGAAGAACGCTCGCGAACGCCAATCCAAGAACCAGCCAGACGGCGATGCCGCTCTTCGAGCCAAACCGGATTGGCCTACCGAACATGCGCTCACTCACGCTCGACACGAAGCCCAAGAGACTCTGCAGGAACAGCGGGACCAGGATAACTGGATAGCCGAGCTGGTAGAAGTCCAACGGACTGACGCGAACTAGGGCCGAGAGCCACGCAATGAGCCAGTGACTGCCCAGGTGGTAGTGGAGAATCGGCAACCCGTTCAACCCGGTGCTCGGGATTCCGTAGGTTCGAATCATGCTCGAGATGCTGGAGTGGAACAGAGTGTCTCGGTGGGCAGCACCGAGGGCCACCTTCTCCAGAAAGAGCGGACTCAGGTAGCCGGCGGCCCACACCTGCCCTGCAATCAAGGCCGAGAAGACTAAGGTGCCGGCTATCGCCGCGAGCGCCACGAAGGGATGCTTCCGAACAGACGAGCCCATGCTCGCGAGGATCCAGACAAACAACCCTACCCCGCACAGAGAGAAGGCTCCCCCAAACGGCACCCCCGCGCGATCGGCGACGAACCCGGCCACCACGAGGACAGCTAACGCAAGGAGTGCCAGCGCCGGCTGAGTCAGATACCACTGCGGGCGATCTTCGCCCCCTCGCCAGCGAATGTGTGCGACGAGCGCGGGCGGCAGCAACAAGAGAAACCAAGAGACCGCGAGGACCTGACCGATGAGCAATGGCGAGTCACCGCCCAGACCCCACCGCGCCATCCAATAGATGATCGCGAGCAAAGTCGCAACTCCAGCGGCGAAGAGTGCACTGACTCTTGAGTCACTCACCGAGCTGTACCCCGTGAGAGTCCCTCGAGGTCGATGCCCGTTTCAGAATCGCGACAAGGCTCAACCCTGGCGGCAGGCCGAAGCGTCCCCCAACGAATCCCTCCGTCATGGCTAGAGCTGATAGAGCAGCATTCACAGGCGCCCAAGGGACTCTTAGCTCCTGCGTAGCGGATGCAGCTCCGACTTTGACGAGGCGGCGCTGAAGCCGAGCAGCAGGCAGTAATGCGACCACGTAGCCCGTTGACACGATTGCGGAGAGGCCCGAGTTGGCTGCCAGCGCAAGGAATGACTCGGGAGTATACCGTCTGAAATGACCTGCAAATCGGTCTCCCTCACCAAACAAGTCGGGCCACAGGGGCACCGAGACGATGATCCGACCAGCTGGGGTCAGACGTCGACGGAGTTCCGACAGCATTGCTAGGTCGTCCTCCACATGCTCAAGGACATCAAGCAACGCGATGAGTTCAAAGGGTCCCACGGGCACCACTGGGTCTGTAAGATCGGACGCCACGACGACTCTTGAATAGGCATCATAGCTGCCAACTTCGAGCGCATCAGTCGCAGCCTCGACCCCGATGACTTCACCGAACTCGGCGAGCACTGGACCCATATGTCCCGTGCCGCATCCGAAGTCGAGCACTAGCCCACCACGCTGCACGCCCCCACGGCGGACAAGGCCCTTCGTGACAACTCTCCTGCCGCGATACCACCAGTGCTGATCCATGGCGGCAACAAGTCCGTGAACCTCCGCCCGAGGAGTGGGGCTCACTGCACTAACCCGCAAGTCACTCTGACGACCTCGACTGCTGCCAATGGAATTCCGTTCTGCCTTACAGGCTATCTAAGGGACACAACCAACCAATGGGTGGTGCGAAAACAATGCGGCATGGGGCCCGATTTGTGAATCCCTGTGCCTGATTCTAGAATCGTTCATCATGAGCAACCATCTGACGCCAGGAAAGGGCTGAGCCATGCGCACGGATCCGCCCAGCGGCGTGTCAGTGATCATTCCCGTCTACAACGCTGAAAAGACGATCGTCGCCGTCTGCACACAAGTCGCAGAGACTCTCGACGGAGCACGTAGGCCATTCGAGATCGTGTTGGTGGAAGACTGCGGGCGCGATGGGTCCTGGACACTCATCTGCGAGATGGCGAAGTCCGACCGGCGGATCCGCGGCGTTAGACTCAGCCGCAACTTCGGTCAACATTGCGCTCTGTTGTGTGGCCTACGAGCGGCCCAGTACCCGGTCTGCGTGACGCTTGATGATGACCTCCAGAACCCTCCCGCAGAAATGCTCGGGCTGCTCGATGTTCTGGATTCCGGATACGACGTCGTCTATGGCACGCCGATACACGAGCAGCATGGTCTCTTTCGGGACCTTGCATCAAGAATCACGAAGATGGCTCTCCAAAAGACAATGGGTGCCAAGACCGCCCGAAACGTCTCGGCGTTCCGGGCGTTGCGCACGTCCGTACGCAACGCGTTCGCGGACTTCCGCGGCCCCTACGTGTCGGTCGACGTCTTGCTCACTTGGGGTACTAGCAGCTTCACTTCAGTGCCGGTGCGTCATGAGCCACGTGAACAGGGCGTGTCCAATTACTCGTTCGGGATGCTCGTGATCCACGCTTTCAACATGCTCACCGGTTTCACCGCCATACCTCTCCAGCTGGCAAGTCTCGTGGGTTTCGGCTTCACGGTGTTTGGTGTCTGCGTCTTGGCCTACGTCCTGTTCATGTATTCCGTCCACGGGCAGGCGGTCCCTGGGTTCACATTCCTGGCGAGCCTTATTGCCGTGCTCTCGGGCGCGCAGCTCTTCGCGATAGGGATGATCGGCGAGTATCTCGCACGCATGCACTTCCGTGTCATGGACAAGCCGGCCTATGTGGTCGGGGAGTCGACACCCTGACCACTACCTCAAATACTTTCATCAACTCACTTTCTGCCCCCCGCGCGTAGATACTACGGTCCTATTCCCACTGCACGAGCAAGACGACCACTGTACTGTCGTTGCAGGTGAAGTAGACTCCGGGGATGGAAGGTCGCATGGGAGTCATACCGCACCGCTGGATGCTTGCCTGGGTAAGTGGGGATGCTGCTCGATGAAGAAACTAACGATCCTTGCGATGACAGAAAAGGGATACTCCGTCGTGGCAGCGATAGCATCTGCCTACCCGGGCATGATTGGCGCTGTCGTCGGGGCCCACGACACGAGCGTCGCGAATGACTTCTTTGAGGAGATTGCAGGGCTCTGCAGAGAGAGCGGGATTCCTTTCTTCAGCAGACCCGAATCCTACTCCGTCCAAACTGAATACGTGCTTGCGGTGTCCTGGCGGTGGATCGTCAATGTAGAGCCATCGCGTCTGATAGTGTTCCATGACTCACTGCTACCACGCTACCGCGGATTCAATCCATTGGTCACCTCACTCATCAATGGAGACACGACGATTGGCGTTTCGGCTCTCTACGCGGGTACGGAATACGACAGGGGCGAGATTGTCTCGCAGTCAGCATCCGCAATCTCGTATCCAATCACCATCCAGGATGCGATAGGGACAATCCTGAAGAACTACAGAGAACTCGCCACCGAGATTGCGGGCAGCCTGTATCGCGAAGAAGCGCCGGTCGGCACGCCGCAATGCGAGTCGGACGCGAGCTACAGCCTCTGGCGAGACGAAGAGGACTACTACGTCGATTGGACCCAGCCAGCAACCACCGTGGAACGAACGGTTGATGCTCTGGGCACCCCATACAGGGGGGCAGCATCCATCATCGAAGGCAAAGTGGTGAGGGTGCTAGCAGCCAAAGCTGTGGATGACATAGCTGTCGCGAACAGAACCTGCGGAAAGGTCGTGTTCGTCCATGACTCAAAGCCAGTAGTCGTGTGTGGAAAGGGCCTACTACGAATCGACGCGCTTGTCGACGATTCGGGCAATTCGATGCTTCCCCTGACGCACTTCAGAACTCGGTTCAAAGGCGCAGAACGGCTCTGCTAGTCGCAGTTGCTTGGCAGTGGTAGTCGGTCCAAACAAGTCGCGCTCGCCCAGCGCTAGGGCGAGACCAGTATGTCGAGTGCCCGCTCAATCACCCTGTCCTGCTCCGGCTCCAGCCCGACCCACAGCGGCAGACGCACGAGCCTGTCGCTTGTGCTCTCGGTGACCGCCATGCCGCTCGCGCAACGCCCGTGCAGTCTGCCTGCTGGCGAGGGATGGAGCGGAACGTAGTGAAAGACGCATCCGATGTCGACCTTGCTCATCTCATCGATGAACCGGGTCCGGGCTTCGAGATCAGGCAGCAGTAGGTAGTACATGTGGGCGTTGTGCGAGCATTCCTCCGGCACGATCGGTCGCCGCACAAGCCCCAGTCGCTCGGCTGGTTCGAACGCTTCGTGATAGCGCTGCCACTGGGCGAGTCGTCTATCAGTGATGGCACGAGCCTCCAGCATCTGGGCCCACAGGAAGGCCGCGCACAGCTCGCTCGTAAGGTAAGAGGACCCGACATCCACCCACGTGTACTTGTCAACCTGGCCGCGGAAGAACTGGCTGCGATTGGTGCCCTTCTCACGGATGATCTCGGCCCTATCGACCAGCTTGGGATCGTTCACGAGCAGCGCGCCGCCCTCACCACAGGTGATGTTCTTGGTCTCATGAAAGCTCAGCGCCCCAAGGTGCCCGATACCGCCCAGCGGCCGCCCCTTGTACGCCGACATGATTCCTTGCGCTGCGTCTTCGATTACCAGAAGGCCGTGCTGTTGCGCGACGTCCAGAATGCTGTCCATCTCGCAGGCCACACCCGCATAGTGCACCGGCACAATCGCGCGGGTGCGATCCGTGATCGCCAAGTCGAGCAGATTCTCGTCCAGATTCAGTGTGTCTTCCCGGATGTCCACAAACACGGGCACGGCGCCACGGAGGACGAACGCATTGGCGGTGGAGACAAACGTGTACGAAGGCATGATGACCTCGTCGCCCGGCCCGACCTGGGCAAGCAGCGCCGCCATCTCCAACGCCGCAGTGCACGAGTGGGTCAGCAGCGACTTGTAGCACCCGATCTGTGACTCAAGCCACTCGCTGCACTTGGCGGTGAACTGACCATCACCGGACAGCTGCCCGGCCGCGTGGGCCTCAGAGATGAATTGGAGTTCTCGGCCTGTGAGGTACGGCCTGTTGAATGGGATCAAGTCACTCTCCTCACAGACTGAGACTGGTTTCGGGCCCCGAGAGCAGACTCAACAGCATACACGTGGCTTGCACCCCGCTCGCCACTCGCTCTTTACCTCACGCTCGCCGTCCCCTCGCCCAGTGCGTCGCAGAATCTCTGCGACCTCCCCAGACCCTGCCTACGCCATCAACTGGCTCTCAAACAGCTGCTGGTAGGCGCCAGACTTCGCCACCAGCTCCTCGTGCGTCCCTCGCTCGACGATCCGGCCCTCATCGACCACCAGCAGTTGGTCGGCCTTGATGACGGTCGCGAGGCGGTGTGCGATCACGATGATCGTCTTCTCGCCGCGAAGTCGGCCGAGCGCCTCTTGGATGTAGGCCTCCGACTGGGAATCAAGGGCGCTCGTCGGCTCATCCAGAATCAGCACGGAGCTTCCGTCGAGGAGCACGCGCGCCAGCCCGATGCGCTGCCGTTCCCCTCCCGAGAAGCGAACACCGCGGTCGCCCAGATTGGTCTCAAGCCCGTGCGGTAGGTCATACACGAACGAGGCGTACGCTCTGTCCAGCGCGTCCTTGATCTGCTCCTCCGTCGGCTCAAAGTCCAGGCCGTAGACGAGGTTTTCGCGCACACTGTCGTTGAACAGCATCGCACTTTGGGTGAGGTATCCAATCCCCTTGCGAAGCGAGCCAACATCAAACTCCCTAACACCGACCCCGTCGAAGGTGATGGTGCCAGAGTTCACATCGCGGAGCCGCGGCAGAAGCTCCACAAGCGTGGACTTGCCGGCACCGGAGTGGCCAACGATGGCCGTGAACGAACCAGCCGGTATCGTGGCCGACACCCCTTTGAGCACCTGTTTGCCCACTGACACGATCGTGCCGTCCGGCGCGTGTCGATCCGGGAACTCAAACTCGACGTCATACAACACGATTTCGCGCTCGAGATCTTTGAACTTGACGGCTCCGGACAGAATAGTGTGCGAGGCCGCCGCATCCGCCGTGAGCTGCATGACCAACGACAGCCCTGACACGTTTAGCGAGATCGCCTGACGACCCTGGTTGAACTCTTTGACCTTGGCGTTGAGCCTGTTGAGGATGAATAGAAGCAGGCCCAGCTGTGCCAGCGTCACACCCAGTACCGCAATGCCAATGTAAAGCGTCACGAATACCGAAAGCATGAGCACGGGATCGGCCGTGACCTCAATGTTGGCCCCCAGCCGCGCCTGCTTCACGCCGATGTCACGCATGGTCTCGGAGAAGTCTTCGATGTTCTTGGACTCGACGTCAGCCTGATCCCGAATCTTGATGAGCGTCATCATGCCAAAGCGCTCGACGATCTTGCCCATCATCTCCTGGTTGATCTTGGCCGCGACCAAGCCGAAGTCACGAATCTTGGTCAAATTCGCCTTTATTACGACGGAGACCAGCCCCGCGAAGATGACCGCGGTAAGGGTGAGGGGAACCGACATTGCGAAGAGGATTGCGATGTAGACCGCTATGAGAAGGACGATGGACAGCTGCTTGATGACCGAGAGGATAGCCGTACCGGCTGCCGTGGTCTGACCGATGACGACCCCAACCAGATCTCCCACCGCATGCCGCGTGAAGAACTCCGGGTCGGCGTTGAGCACCGTGTCAAGTGTCTGGACCCTCATCCGCAACCCGATCCGTCCGGAGACCACGGCCGAGTACCACGTGTTGAAGTAGTACACGACCTGGCGCAGCAAAATCGGGATGAACGCAAGCGCCAGCAACACAGGAAGCGTAATCGGAAGATGCAGGAACGACAGGGTCGAATTCACCGTCTTCCAAAAGAGCCCCGAGCTCGCGAGAATCGACGTCTGTCCGCCGCCGCCAGGGGCTCCGTAGGGAGCGCCTTCTGCGTACTGCAAGATAGGCAGCAAGAGCGAAAGGCCGACTCCCTCAAAGACGGCAAAAGCTACCGCGAACCCAACGAGTCCGAATATCTCGCGCTTCTTGATGTCGACAATGGTGAGCATGCGGCGAATCGCTTTGATCCGCGTGAACTCGTTGAGGAAATCAACAATCTTCTTGAGCAAGTCTGAGCATCCCTACATGAGAGTGAGAGCGCGGTTCACACAGGATACCTGAGAGCACGGCCCCTTGCTGATGTTAGAGGTTCCTCGACCGGAACTCGTGAGAGCCCGTTAATCAGCCCTCGCCAATCACCCGACGGTACACTGCCACCGTCTCGCCCGCCGAGCGCGCCCACGTGAGTTCGCGCGACCGCGCGAGCCCCGCTCTGCGCATGCGCGCGCGAAGGTCAGCGTCGTCGAGCAGCTCCCCGAGTCGCACGGCAAGCCCCGCAGCGTCGCCCGGCGCGAATGTCAGAGCGCCGTCGCCCACAACCTCAGGAAGCGATGCTGAGCTGGCAACCACCGTCGGCGTCCCAAGCGCCATCGCTTCCAGCGGTGGCAAGCCGAAGCCCTCGTAGCGCGAGGGAAACGCGAACGCCACGGCCCCTGCCATGATTGCGCGCAAAGCGTTGTCGTCGACGCGTCCGGTGAAGGCAATGCGGTCTCGGACAGGCGCCGGCACATTGACCAGCTCGCGGGCTAGGTAGCCGGGATCCTCGGCGCCGACAAGCAGCAGCCGTAGCTCAGGCCGCTGCACGGCGATAACCGCAAACGCAGACAGTAGGGTCGGCAGGTCCTTGTGGCCGCGGGTTGAGCCCATGGAGAGCAGGTAGGGGTTCTCGGTCAGCGCGAGCAACGACCCCGCCAGCGTCCCGACTGGTCCAGCGGCGAAGTCGTCGACTCCTAGCGGAATCGCGGTGACGCGCCCCCGTGCGAGGGGAAACACCCGCTCGATCTCACCGACCGTGAAAGCCGCATCGGTGATGATGCGGTCAGCAACGTGTACGGCGCGGCGGTTCCACCAACGGTACGCCAATCGTTTGGTCACCGACGGCATGATTCCGGGCACGACCAACGGCGTCAGGTCATGCATCGTGACCACGAGCGGGTGGATGGTCGGCAGCGGCGTGGGAAAGTGCGGACAGTGAATCACGTCGGCCGAGACGTCGCGCGCGATGCGAGACAGCTCGCGCGCGCCCCCCAGCGAAAACGGGTGCTTCGCCGCCGAGATGTGCTGAGGAGCAGTCGGTGGTCCGCCCACGGCGTCGGGGCTCGAGGCGGCCGCGACGGGCGGCCATTCGCCGGCAGCGCTGACCTGAATCAGCTCGACTTCCTCCATCTGTGCCAGCGCACGCGCCAACCCGGTGGTGTAGCGACCGACTCCGGTCCACGTTGCCATGCGACAGTCGAGCAACACACGCACCCGAGCCGCCATCAGCGATCCCGCCCCATGACATGGCGCACAGCACGAAGAAGGCGCGTGGCCGCCCGCAGACCCCAGAGACCATAAAGATCGCAGTAGTGATCGAGCGAGTCCCGATACGCCTGCGCCACAAACCCCACGGGCGCAGCCGATACGCCGCGGTAGTGAACGACCTCGGCAGCGGGCTCAACGAGCACCTGCCAGCCATGATCGTGCATACGGTGGCACCACTCGGTGTCTTCCCAGTAGATGAAGAACTGCTCGTCCATGGGACCCGCAGCCTCGATTGCTGAGCGCCGCACCAACATGCACGCGCCCGTCACCCAGTCCACCGGAGTGGTGTGCTCGAAGATTCTGGGTGACAGCTGCTTGTTTCCCCGCAGGCGCTTGCCGAATCGCCAGACCCTCAACCAGAGGAAGGACACCAGCGAGGGAAAATGGCCCCACGAGTAGGCCTGTGCCGAGCCGTCGGGGTTAAGCACGGCCGGTCCGATGATGCCCGCACGCGGATTGCGCGCCGCGCTCTCCAGCAAGGCGGCCAACGCACCCTCCCGAAGCACGGCATCCGGATTGAGCAGCAGCACGAACGGTGAGTTCGTGATCTCGATCGCGCGATTGTTGGCAGCCGAGAACCCCTGGTTGGGAACCGCTCGAAGGTGACCTGGCGAGATACTGCCGGCAATTGCCGAGGCACTGCCATCGGTGCTCTCGGCGTCCATGACCCAGACCTGGTCCATTCCTGCCTGCGCAACCGCTGAGTTCACGACGGGCCGCAGGAGTTCTCCCGCGTTGTGGACGACGATAACCACGTCGGCTTCTGGAGTGGAAGGCTGGCTCATGGGACCGATTCTACTCGACTTGCACGGCGACGGCGGGCGGTTCAGCCCGACAGCGCACCCGAAGCCACGAACCGCGCGAGAGCGTCGGTCCACTCGGGCATCCTGACGCCGAGCGCGGCCGCTTTGGAGCAGTCGAGCACCGAGTTCAGCGGCCGCGCGGCCTTCATGGGGAACGCGTCGCTTGTGACCGGTTCCAGCGTGACGGCACCGAGCCCCGCCAGCACGAGCGTCTCTCGCGCGAGCTCAAAACGCGAGCACGAGCCGGATCCCGCCAGATGGAAGAGCCCACTCGCGTCGGCGTCGACCAGACCGAGGATGCCTTCGGCGAGGTCGGGCGTATAGGTGGGCGACCCGATCTCGTCGGTGACCACCGAGAGCGACGGACGCGTGCGAGCGGCCGCAACGATCTTGACCGGAAAGTTCACGCCGCCCGGGCCAAAGACCCAGGCCGTGCGAGCGATGATCGCCCGCGGGTACTCCTGCTCGACAGCAAGCTCGCCGGCCAGCTTGGACGCTCCGTATACGGACAGCGGATTGGTGTCGTCGGTCTCGGTATGGGCGCCATGCTTGCGGCCGTCGAACACGAAGTCGGTGGAGACGTGAGCGAACTGAAGACCGGCTTCACGGGCCGCGCGCGCCAGGATCGCGGGGCCCTGTGCGTTGACCAAGTAGGCGAGCTCGTCGTTGTCCTCGGCAGCCTCCACGTTGGTGTACGCAGCCGCATTGAGCAGCACGCCTGTTGTCGCGGGGCCGAGATGCGCGGCGAACTCCCCGACCTGCTGACGCACGACCGCAGGATCGGTGATGTCGAACTCGCCCTCGCCCGGTGCCGAGAAAAACGCTCCGCGCTTGGCTAGGACGCTCTGCAGCGCCGTGCCGAGCATGCCTCCAGCACCGGCGATGAGGTAGGCGCGCGAAACGGGTTTGTCGGCCGGCACGTCAGTCACGGTCGTCGTACCAGCGCTTTTGCCAGTCGGCGAAGTCATCGTGATGCTTGAGCTTGCCCCACCAGTCGGGGTTGCCGCGGTACCAGCGGATGGTGTCGCGAAGGCCGGCCTCGAAGTCTACGCTCGGCTCCCAGCCAAAGTCCTTGCGTGCCTTGGCGCAGGTGATTGAGTAGCGGCGGTCGTGGCCTGGCCTGTCGGCGACACGCTTGACGGTCGCGTCGAAGTCCAGGCCCAGCTCGTCGACGATGATCTGTGTGATCTCCAGGTTGGTGCGCTCGTTTCCGCCACCGATGTTGTAGACCTCGCCGGGACAGCCATGCAGGAGCGCCGCCTCGATACCGTCGGCGTGGTCATCGACGTAGAGCCAGTCGCGCACATTGAGGCCGTCGCCATAGAGCGGCAGCTGACCGCCCTCCAGCGCGTTAGTGACAAACAGCGGGATGAGCTTCTCGGGATACTGGTAGGGACCGTAGGTGTTGGAACCGCGTGTAATGATTGCAGGCGTCCCAAAGGTGGTGTAGTACGCGAGCACCTGCAGGTCGCCACCCGCCTTGCTGGCCGAGTACGGGCTCGACGGGTGGATGCGGTCGGTCTCACAAAAGGAGCCGGAGTCAATGGAGCCGTAGACCTCGTCGGTGGACACCTGCACCATCCGGCCGATACCGCGCTCGCGCACGGCTTCGAGCAGCGTGTGCGTGCCCAAGATGTCGGTGTGCAAAAACGCCTCAGGCTCGGCGATGGAGCGATCGACGTGCGTCTCGGCGGCGAAGTTCACAATCGCGTCGACGCTGCCGGTTCCGTCAATCGCCGCGTCAACGGCCGCGCGGTCGCAGATGTCACCGCGCACGAAACTGTAGCGCGGGTTCTCGGCAACGGGCAGCAGGTTGTCCAAATTGCCGGCGTAGGTAAGCTTGTCGAAGCAGACAATCTCCCAGTCCGCGTGCTTGGATAGCATGCGCCGGACAAACGCCGAGCCGATGAACCCGGCGGCGCCGCAGACAAGAAGTCTCATTCCTTCACCTTTCCGACCATGATCATGGCATCTCCAGCTTCTTGCGCATTCCAGTACGATGCCAGGCCTTCAAAGCCCGCCAAAACGTCGAGATTCGGCGGCTCGGGAAGCGCATGGCTCGACCCGGACCGCTCGAGCGCGTATCTCATACTCTCGTAGATCGCGTGCCCAGCGCCGTTGAAGATCTTCTTGACGACGGAGAAGCCGGCTCGCTCCATGGCCAGTTCCAGGCTGTGCGGCGTGAGGCCCCACAGGTGCCTGGGAGCGTCGAGCTGGAACCAGTCTGCACCAAAGAGATCCGAGAGCCCGCTTCCTGCGTTGGGGACCATCACCAGAATCCTCCCGCGATCGCTCATGTGAGTGCGCAAGGCCGTCAGCGCCTCAACCGGCTCGACGACGTGCTCGAGCACGTGGGAGAGGTGTATCACGTCGAAGGTCTCACCCGCAATGGCAGGTTCTCGTAACTTCCCACCCTCAGATCGAGCCCAGTCGCACGCGCGGCCTCAAGGGTGTTGTCGGACGCATCGACCCCGACCGCCTTCATGCCCAGCTGCTCGGCGAAGCGAAGCGCCCGTCCGGTTCCGCTGCCATAGTCCAGGAACGACTGGGGCGCGTACCCGTCGTCGAGACACTGCCACAGTAGACGGGCGATCTCGTTTACCTTCAGGCGATTTCTCGCCGCACTCCTCAGCATGCCCTCGGCGCCAAAGGACAGCTCCCACTCCTTCTTGTGCCAGGGACGAGTGAGGCCGACCTCGACAAGCGGAGCGATGTAGGCCGAGTACTCCTCGGGGTAGTAGGCCGACAGATCGTCCGGTAGCGGCCACAATCGCCCTACACCACATTCCGCGCACAACCAGAAGCAATAACCGCCGGGAACTCCCAGCAGTCGATCCTGCAGGTCGGCGTAGTGAAGGCTCCATTCATCTGCAAGGCAGATGGGACACGCGGGCGGTGGTGTCTCGCGGCAGTCGGGGACACTACCCATTCTTGGGAGACCAGTCGTAGCCGATCGACGCGTCATCAGCGGGAAGTCGGTGCTCGTCAGGGTCGTTGTAGTTGTAGAGCTCGGTGGGGACGTTGACGATGAACGCCGGCTCGGTGCCCACGGGAGTAAAACCGTGGTAGACGCCCGGCGGGATGATTACCATGCGCTGGCGCTGCCAGCCAATGACGAACTCGTTGGTCTCACCGGCTGTGGGCGAGCCCTCGCGCGTGTCGTGGAGCACAACCTTGGCCATCCCGCCCACGCAGACGAAGTGGTCGGTCTGCACCTTGTGGTAGTGCCACGCCTTGACTACGCCCGGGTAGACCATGGTCACGTAGACCTGCCCAAACTTCTGGAAGTCCGGGTCGTCGCTGCGAAACATTTCCATGAGCAATCCGCGCTCATCGGGTACTACCTTGAGGTCTTTGACCTTTACGCCATCGATCACAATGCGATCCTCTCACAGGTTTCTTTGCGCTCCCATGCTAGCGCAAGTCGTTTCTCAGTCCGGCGCTCGGCACAATGCCGGGCACGAACTACCCCAGATCCACCTCGGAGTTGTCCCCGATCATCATCCGTGCTGCCGAGACCAGCCCCGGCGTGTGCCTCACCACGGCGTTCACACCCAGCAGCGAATCCGCCAGCCGCGACCCGATCTGCTCCACACGTGCCTCACGCAGCAGAATCGAGTGCTCGATCTCGCTTCCGAGCACCTTGCACCCGTCCCCCACCGACGTGTACGGCCCAATGTAGGCGTCGCGAATCTCGCACCCGTCGCCGATGATGGCCGGTCCCCTCACCACGGAGTTGACAATCGTTGTACCCTCGCCCACCCCAACGCGGCCATGCAGCACCGCGCCTTCGCCCGGCTCGGAAAGTTGCACCGGATCGAGCGCGTCGAGCATGATGCGGTTGGCCTCGAGCATGTCATCGAGGCGGCCAGTGTCCTTCCACCATCCGTCGATGATGAAGGGCCGCACGCTGTGCCCGTTGTCGATGAGCCACTGAATCGCATCGGTGATCTCGAGCTCACCGCGCGGCGAAGGCTCGATGGCGTTGACTGCCGAGAAAATCGTCGCATCAAACAGATAGACGCCGACAAGCGCGAGGTCGCTCGGCGGGTTCTCGGGCTTCTCGACAAGGCGCACGATGTGACCGTCAGTGCCCAGCTCAGCGACCCCGAACTGGTTAGCGTTAGGCACATGCGCCAGCAGGATCTGCGCTTCGCAGCCGCCGTCCCTGAACTCGTCGGTGAAGCGATGGATGCCGTTGGCGAGCAGGTTGTCGCCCAGGTACATCACGAACGGTTCGCCGGCCATGAACTCCTCGGCGATCTTGACGGCGTGCGCCAAGCCGAGCGGCGCCTCCTGCGGGATGTAGGTGATCGCAACGTCCCAGCGCGAGCCGTCGCCGAGCGCGGCGCGGACCTCCTCGGCGGTGTCGCCCACGATCACGCCAATGTCGGTGATGCCCGCGTCGCGGATGGCCTCGATGGCGTAGAACAGGATCGGCTTGTTGGCCACCGGCACGAGTTGCTTGGCCCGCGTGAAAGTGATCGGGCGGAGCCGCGTACCTTTACCGCCTGCAAGTATGAGGGCTTTCATTTCACTGGCCTCCCGGCGCTCGAACGGGCACGGAGAATGATAGCAGGACGGACCGCGTTTCTCGCGCTGCACAGTCGCTCGGAGCGCGTCCCGTGAGCAGCTCACGCTATCATGGAGTCCGACGCCCCACCGACGAGGGACAGCTCTTGACCGAGACCGAACAGCACTCGCCGCCCACCACACCCGGCATCAACCTCATCGGGCACGTGACTGGCAACCTCGGGCTGGCTGTGGCCGCGCGCAACACACTCTTCGCGCTATCTCAAAGCGGCGAGCCGTTTGAGGTGATCGACATCGACCCAGGGGCCGGGCGTGGGGGGCACGACACCACATACGCCGAGCACATAGGGTCGCCGGAGAGGGCCGAGTACGGCATCAACTTCTTTCAGCTCAACCCCTCCGAAGTCGCCTACATGGCGCAGGATTCTCCACCCTGGCTTTCGCTTGCCGATCGTCTCAACGCCTGCGTTCCCTTCTGGGAGTTGCCGCGCCTGCCAGTGAAGTGGAGTTGGATCGAACTGCTCGAGGCCGTCGACGTGGTGCTCGCACCATCACGCTTCATCGCCGACGCGGTACACACCTCGGCGCCCGCCGCCACGGTGTGGCACTACCCGCAGGCGGTGTTTCTCCCTGACGGGATTGCTGCTGATCGCGCGCGCTTTGAGCTGCCTGAGTCCTCCGTGCTCTTCTACCTGAGCTTGGACGTCACCAGCGACCTGTCGCGCAAGAACCCGTTCGCCGCGCTAGAGGCGTTCGAGCAGGCATTCCCGGCAGGGGGCGAATCGCCCGACGTACGACTCGTCGTCAAACTCAATAACTCCGGCACCTTCACTTGGGCAGGCGAGTCCGCCAAGCGCATCAGAGATCTACTTGCGGACAACCCTCGCATCACCGTCATCGACCGAGCAATGAGCTACGCGGAGGTTCTCACACTCAACGCTTCGTGCGACGCCTACGTTTCCTTGCATCGCGCCGAAGGCCTGGGACTGAACCTGCTCGAAGCGATGTCACTCGGCAAGCCTGTGATCGGCACTGCTTGGTCCGGAAACATGGACTTCATGACCGCAGAGAACTCTTGTCTTGTCAGCTTCGATCTGATTCCGGTCGTCTCGGACAACTCGGCCTACCAACCCGAGGCGATCGGCCCCGGCCAGTCGTGGGCTGATCCTAATGTCGCCGAGGCCGCAGCGTGGATGCGCCGTTTGGCCGAAGATCCGGAGCTGCGCTTCCGCATTGGTGCGAAAGCCGCAGCAGACATGGCTTCCCTGCGCGAGCGGTTCTTGCAAGGTGAAGTGTTTGAGCGGCTCGAAGTCACGCGCGCTGAGACGATGACGCGCAAGAGCTCAGCTGAGCGTGAAACACAGTGGAAGCCACTTCGGCGCGTTTCGTTCTCGCTGAGAGTGCGACGACTGGGCGTGCGAATCCTGCGCAAGCTCGGGTTGAAGCGCTAGACATGGCGACCAACCTGGGCGCCAAGGCCGCCATTATCATCGTGAACTGGAACGGCTGGGAGGACACCATTGCCTGTCTGGATTCCTGTGCCGGGCTCGACTACGCCAACCGCGAAATGCTGGTCATCGACAACGGCTCAACCAACGACTCGGTTGCTCGCATTCGCGCAGCTCACCCGTCGGTAGCAGTCCTCGAGACCGGCGCCAATCTCGGCTTTGCAGGCGGCAACAACGTCGGCATCTTGACCGCCATCGAGCACGGCGCCAGCTACATCTGGCTGCTCAACAACGACACCACCGTGGAACCGCGCGCGCTCTCGGCGCTCGTCGAAACCATCGCAGCAAATCCAGACGCGGGGGTAGCCGGTTCCAAGATCACCTACTTCGACCGACCCGACGTCCTCTGGTACGCGGGAGGTGAGTTCACCTCGGCCGGCCCCGTGCGCCACCGTGGTCTCGACGAGCCCGACACCGGCCAGTACGAACTCCTGGAGGAGACCGGCTTCGTCACCGGTTGCTCGTTGTTTACGACCGCTGAAATCATCGACCGGCTCGGCTTACTCGCCGAGGAGTACTTCTTGTACTGGGAAGAGGCCGACTTCGACTGGCGCGTGCATGCGGCCGGCTACAAGCTGCTCTACGTGCCCGAGTCAGTAGTGCGTCACAAGGTGGCGAGGTCGCTCGGCGAATCGTGGGGGACGGCACAGACCAAGTACCTCGTGCGTAACATGCTGCTCTTCTACCGCCGAAACCAGCCCGAGCGCGTCGGCGCCATCTATCGCAAAGCGCTCCGGGACGGATTCGGGCACCTCACGCACCGGCGGTTTGGACTGGCCTGGGCAACGTTTGCTGGGGTGTGGCTCTATTCGACTGGACAGTTTGGGCCGATCGCGAGCTAGAGGATTCTTGTGGGGGCGGGCGAAGCTAGAGCGTTTCGGCCAGTGCTGAAGCCACTTCGGCCGCCCGCTGCTCCCGCTGCTCCCACTGCTCGGAAGCGCCGACGCACAACTCGGCGGCGGCAGCGTCAACACGCGCGAGCTTCTCGCGCTCCGCGAGCGTTCCCTCGACGAATTCCACGATCTGCTCGGCGTAGCGGTCGGGTGAGAAGTTCTCGGCAGCGTAGGCCATCCCGGCGGCAGCGAAACGGGCGCGCTCCGCATCATCGAGCACCAGACGGCGGAGAGCGGCACGGAGCGACCCTTCCTCGTCGGCCATGTCGACCTTGACGAGCAGGCCATCGGAAAACTCGGCATACACGCCAACATTCGTGACGACGGTGGCACGCCCGAAGTGAAGTTGCTCGACGAGCGAGGCGCTGCCGGACTCGATGGAGGGATAGCGCAGGTTGATGGCAACGTCGGCCGCAGCTATCAGGCTATGCATCGTCCGGTCGTCGGGCTCGACCACAAAGCGCACGCTCTGTTCCATGCCCAGCTCGCTCGCGAGCCCGCGCAAGTAGGCAAGGTAGTCTGCCTGTCCGCCACCGGCGATCACGAGAAGCGTCCTCTCGCTCAACTCATCGTCAGCCGAGATGACGCGCATCGTGACATCGAGCCGCTTCTGAGCCCCGAATCGCCCCGAGGCCACCAGCAGTGTCTTGTCGGCAGGGAGGTGGAGATCGTCGCGCGTGAGCAGCAGCTGGCCTGCGTAGCCCATGTCGTAGATGAAGTGCGGGAGCGCGAGCTGCAAGCTCGGAAGCAGGCCGGGGTAGCGGCCGTCGACGAGGGTGCGCGTCTCGGTGGAGTGCGTGACGACGCCGAGCGCGTTAAAGAGGCACGGCTCGAACAGCGGGAAACGCGCGCCCGCCTGCTCCCAGAACGCCGCCGACTGGCCCTTGAGCAGCCCGTCGACAGCGAAGCGCTGCGCTTCGGGGCCGTAGATGTAGCGCATCAACCGCACGTAGTAGAGCGGGTCGTTGCGGATCTCGTTGGCGTAGCCGAAGAAGAAGCCCTGCATCACCTTGTCATGCAGAACGACGAAACCGGGATGACGCAGATAGCACTCGTAGATCTCAGTGTGGTTCACGTAGTAGTTGCCGAGGTGGTAGAAGACCGCATCGTAGGAGGCCAGATCCGGCTGCCCGTCGCGGTTCAGCGCGCGCGCCAACGCCCATGGGCAGTCGAAGTCATCACCTGTGTCCGGGTACCATACATCGACCTCGACCTCGTCCAGCGCGCCAAAGGCGCGCACCACCGAGAGGCTGTAGCGCGAGATACCGCTGGTGCGGCAGAGCGGCGTGAGCCAAGCGATCTTCATCGGCCGAACCGCCGAGCACTCACGATGCGCAGGTAGATGCCGCGCGCGGCTGGTCCTACGAGCGGGAGGTTCTTGAGGAAGCGCCGCACGGCCAGTTTGCGCTGGAGCCGCGCGAGTTCGGCTGTGTGGTCTGACTGCGTGCCACACAGCTGCGCGAGCCGCGCCTCGTCCAGCGCGCACTGGTCGAGCAGCCGAGTGCAGATGGCGCGGTTGAGGTCCTCGGCGGTCAAGGGGCAGTCCCATCGCAGAGTCGGTCGGTTTCCGCGCGCGACACAAGCCGAGGTCGGGATGCGCGAATCAACGGTATGATAGCTGCACCGACGAGGCGACGCACGGGAAGGGGCCAGTCTGTGGGTGCGCGCGACAGGGAATTCCGTGTTGTCGGCTACGTGAGTTCGGCCTTCGGGCTCGGCATTGCCGCGGCCAACACCGTGAGGATTCTGCAAAGCGCGGGACTGCCAGTCTCGGTGGTCGACGTTGACCCGGGTGGTGGTCGGCAGGGGCGAGACG
>Ga0194043_1000082_pt1 | contig 42704 bp, 46 predicted proteins | sample JunL4415m_MetaG_FD_161274 | JGI IMG/M metagenome (GOLD analysis project Ga0194043, IMG submission 161274) | Anoxic zone freshwater microbial communities from boreal shield lake in IISD Experimental Lakes Area, Ontario, Canada - Jun2016-L442-15m | ecosystem: Environmental > Aquatic > Freshwater >...
CCGGTGGGCGACCCGTTCGTACTGCGCGCCTGACCCTCCCTGCACCGCCGAGAGGCAGGCTGCGGTCGTGCCCGGTTGAGATTTTGCAGCGTTTGACGACCTGAGCCTGCCTCTCGGCGGGGGGGGTGGGTCAGCGGGAGCGTTCGGCCAGCAGCACTCCGGCGAGGACGATGACGGCGCCGAGGATCTGGACGGGAGCCATGGCCTCGCCCAGTGCCACCCAGGCGATGAAGGTCGCCAGCAACGGCTCGGTCATGCCGACGACGGACGCCTGCGAGGCGCGGATGTGCTGCAAGGACACGACAACCAGCCAGAACGGCACGACAGTGCCGAGCACGATCATCCATGCGCACAGCAGCCAGATCGGAACTGCCTGGCCGTCGGTTCCCAGCGGAAAGCCGTTGCCGGCGAGGCCCGACCACGGGAATGACCACCACGGCTCGACGATCGTCCAGAACAACGCCGCCGCCCCGAATCCCCACATCGTCAGCGACACCGGATCACGGGCATCGGGACGACGGACCTGCACGTCGGCGAGGACGTAGTAGATGGCCAGCGCCGCCGCGGCGCCGAACCCGGCGATGACGCCAAGCCCGTCGAGGGTGAAGCCCAGCCACACCTGACCCACCAAGGCCAGACCGACAAGAGCCATCACCAGCGCGCCCCAGACGGTGCGCTTGGTCGGCTGGTGCATGCCGAACCTGAACCACAGCGCCACCATGATCGGCGCGGTGAACTCGATGAGGAGGGCGATGCCGACGGGCAGTCGGGAGATCGACACGAAGTAGAGGTACTGGGTCATCGCGACACCGAGCACGCCGTACGCGAGCAGGATCGGGATCTCTGACCTGCGCAGGCGCAGTGCCGACGGCCGAGCGATGGCGACGAAGACCAGCAGGATGAGGAACGCGACCGTCACGCGCAGTTGGGACAGCCGCGCGGGGTCGAAGCCGGTCAGGAGGATCGATTTGGAGATGGTCCCGTTGAGCGCGAACAGTGTCGCCGCGCACAGGTACAGCACGTAGCCGCGCGCAGGATGCCGCGTCACGGCCGGAGCGACTCCGGGGATCGGCTCGGCGAGGTCGCTCACCGGTGGAGAGCGGAGTCGTACACGGCGATGGTGCGATCAGCGATCGCGTCCCAGCCGAAGTCCGACACGGCGCGCGAACGACCGGCGGCCCCCATCATCTTCGCGCGCTGGGGGTCGGCGGCGAGCACGTTCACCGCATCGGCGAAGGCGAACTCGAAGGCAGCAGGCTCGGTGGCGTCGTAGGGGACGAGGAGTCCCGTTGTCCCATCGACGACGACCTCGGGGATTCCGCCGACGGCGCTCGCCACGACCGCCGTCTCGCAGGCCATTGCCTCGAGGTTGACGATGCCCAGCGGCTCGTAGATCGACGGGCACACGAAGGCGAGTGCGTGGGTGAACAGCTGGACCAGCTTCGTGCGTGCGACCTGCTCCTGGATCCAGATGACGCTGGACTCGCCACGCTCGGCACGAAGCTGTTCGACGGCCGCCGACGTCTCCTCGCCGATCTCCTTGGTGTCCGGCGACGAGGCGCACAGCACGAGGACCACGTCGTCGTCGAACCGTCGCGCGGCCTTGAGCAGATGCACGAGGCCCTTCTGGCGGGTGATGCGGCCTACGAACAGGACGTAGGGGCGAGACTCGACGATGCCGTACTGGTCGAGCACGTCCGTGCCGGCGTCGGGTCGGTACACGGCCGTGTCGATGCCGTTGTGGACGACGTGGACCCGGTCCGGGTCGACGCTCGGGTAGGCGGTCAGGACGTCACCGCGCATGCCGTGGCTCACGGCGATGATGGCGTCGGCTGCCTCGTAGGCGGTTCGCTCGACCCAGGACGAGACCCGGTAGCCACCGCCGAGCTGCTCCTCCTTCCACGGCCGGAGCGGTTCGAGGCTGTGGGCGCTGACGACGTGCGGGATTCCGTGGAGCAGCCCGCCGATGTGACCGGCCAGATTGGCGTACCAGGTGTGCGAGTGCAGGAGTTCGACGCCGGCGGTGGAGTTGACCATCTCAAGGTCGACCCCGAGGGTCTGGATCGCCGGGTTCGCGTCGCTCAGTGATCCGGGGACCGTGTGGGCGATCGCGTCGACGCGCGGCTCGCCGAAGCAGTGGACGTCGACGGTGATCTTCTTGCGGAGTTCGGCAGCCAGATGCTCGACGTGGACCCCGGCCCCGCCGTAGATGTCCGGTGGCCACTCGCGCGTCAGCATTCCTATGTGCACGATGTCGAGCCTAGAGGTCTTGCCGGCAAGGCGGCACAGGACCTTCCCTATGCGGCTAGGGTTCCACTGTGAGTGCCGATCCCCATGTCCTTGCCATGGTCCTTGCAGGCGGCGAGGGCAAGCGGCTGATGCCCTTGACGGCGGACCGGGCCAAGCCCGCTGTTCCGTTCGGCGGCTCCTACCGCCTCGTCGACTTCGTCCTGTCGAATCTGATCAATGCGGGCTTCCGTCGTGTCTGCGTCCTTACCCAGTACAAGTCGCACAGTCTCGACCGGCACGTCACCCAAACCTGGCGTATGCCGACGCTGTTGGGCGACTACGTGACTCCGGTGCCGGCGCAGCAGCGCCTCGGGCCGCGGTGGTACACCGGCAGTGCGGACGCGATCTTCCAGAGCCTCAACCTGGTCTACGACGAGGGTCCGGAGTACGTCGTCGTCTTCGGTGCCGACCACGTGTACCGCATGGTTCCCGAGCAGATGATCAAGGCGCACATCGAGAGCGGCGCGAGTGTCACCGTCGCCGGACTTCGGATGCCGAAGGCCGGTGCGAGCGAGTTCGGCGTGATCCAGACCGCGCCGGACGGCAAGAAGATCGCGAAGTTCCTGGAGAAGCCCGCCGATCCGCCGACCATTCCTGGCGACGACGATCACTGCTACGTGTCCATGGGCAACTACGTCTTCACGACCTCGGCGCTGATCGAAGTACTCAAGGCCGACGCCGCCGATCCCGCCTCCGTGCACGACATGGGCGGCAATATCATCCCCACGCTGACGGCGCAGGGCGAGGCATACGTCTACGACTTCTCGGAGAACATCGTTCCGGGCGCTACCGATCGCGACCGTGGCTACTGGCGCGACGTCGGGACGCTCGACAGCTACCACGACGCCCACATGGACCTCGTCTCCGTGCACCCCATCTTCAACCTCTACAACCGCCGCTGGCCGATCCTGTCGAACCTGCCCTCGCTCCCGCCGGCGAAGTTCGTCGAGGGCGGGAATGCGCACGAGTCGATGGTCGGCGCCGGGACGATCATCTCGGGGGCGCATGTGCGCACCTCGGTGCTCGCCACCAGCGTGTCCGTCGATGCCGGCGCCTACGTCGAGGGCAGCGTGATCATGCCGGGCGTGCGGATCGGTCGTAACGCCGTCGTGCGGAGGGCGATCCTCGACAAGAACGTCGTGATCCCCGACGGCGCGCAGATCGGTGTCGACGTCGAGCGCGACCGTTCCCTCTACACCGTGAGCGAGGGCGGCGTCGTCTGCCTCGGCAAGGGCGTCACCGCGGCGCTGTAACCGCACGAGATCACGGCAGCGTCGTAGCGCCCAAGGTCACGTTCCCCGACGGCGACGTCAGGTCCAGTTGCAGGCTGAACTCCTCCATGGTCGTCGTCATCGTGACCGGCGTGTTCACCTTCGCGTCCTTGGCGGACCTGTCGACGCGGATCACGTGGCCGGAGTCGTCGATCCACACGGTCACGTCCTCGCGCCCGTCCCCGGGCAGCCAGCCGGTGTATCGCGTCGTGGAGACACCGTCGAGTACCTCGGTCCCTGCTTTGGAGACGTCCCGCAGCACTCCGAGCCCGCGCAGCGGATCGACATACCGGGACGTCGCGGTCGGGTCGCTGACCGGCCACTGGGTCCAGTCCGTGCCGTTCGCGGTGACGTAGATGCCGCGGCTGTTGACCAGTTCCCGGAAGGATCCCTGGGGAGTGATCCAGTTCAGGTCGCCCATTCCCGATCCCAGGACCGTCACGCCTTGGGCGCTGACAGGCGCGATGCCCGTCGAGGTTCGAATGGACCCGTCGATGACGATGCGGGCTGTCCCCAGCGCGCGGGTGGCGACGACGGCCGAGTGGAAGGGGTCAGCCGAGGGCAGCAGCGACAGGGGTTCCGCAGAGGTAGTGGAGGTGGGTGCGGGAGTGCCGCAGGCGGTGAGGGCGAGCAATGCGAGGCCTAGGGCCACAAAGAGGCGCAAGACGCCGTTCCCGAGGGCATTGCCAGCCAGGGCACGGACTCTCACGCGGACAGCGTGTGCCGCTCCACCGCGACGGCGCAGACTCGGCCGTCCTCGGCGAACGAGCGATGGATCACGATGAAGCCGCCGGGTGGGAGCTTGGGGTCCCACAGCTGACCCCAGTTCGGCACGTGCGGATCGAGGACGAGGGACTCCGCAAGCGTGTCGAGGATCGTCGGCAGGACGGGCCGGTGGGTGCACAGCACGACCGGAGTCCGCAGCGCCGCGAGTTCGGCGGCGCGTCCCGCGGTGAGCTGCGGGTCATCGTGGTGCGTCTCCTCTGTGAGGTCCGGCTCCGGATGGACCGACACCCCCAGGTGCTTGGCGTACCGCCGCACGGTCTCGCTGCACCGTCGCGCACTTGATGCGTGGACCTCCTCGATGCCGTAGGCGTCGAGGAGCGGAACCAACTGCTTGCTCTGGCTGCGACCACGACCGCTGAGGGGTCGCTCGCTGTCGACGTCGCCGTCGAAGTCGGCGCGCTTCATTGCCTGGGTGTGCCGAAGGATGATCAGTGGCATCGTTGCCGGCTGCCCGGTGGCCTGCTCGACGAGCGCCACGTCCGCCGGGTACGTCAGATAGTCGACGGCCGAGGCGGCGGGGATCCAACGGATCTCGTCGATCTCGTCGTCGGGGGCGAAGCCTTCGTCGAGCCCAACCTTGGCGGTCCAGTAGTTCACGACCTTTGGTCGACCCATGACGCTGTACTGCTGCATCGGCAGCGGTGCCCCAAGAATGGGCGTGAAGCCGGTCTCCTCATCGCATTCGCGGACCGCCGTGTTGATGAGGTGCTCGCCCTCATCGACCTTGCCCTTGGGCAACGACCAGTCGGCGCGAAAGGGTCGATGAACGATGAGTACCTCGGTCACACCTCTGTTGTCGCGCAGCAGCACCACGCCGGAGGCACGGATGAGGTCGGTGCGGGCCATCGGCTACCCCAGCCCGGCCTTGCGGGCCGTGCGTCGCACACGTGGCCACAGATCGGTGAAGCGAAGGCGGTCGCGGATCTCCTCGTCGGTCTCGTACTCGTGAAGCAGGCCCAGGGACATGCCCGTCAGGCCGTCGACGTCGGCGTGGCCGGCGACCTCGCGAATGATCGACTGCGCGACATGTGCGTCCTGGTGGTCCCCGAGGAGGTCGGTGACCAGCGCCAGGCCTTCGGCCAGGGTCACCATGCGGCTTCCGAAAATGTTCGCGACGGACTCGGCGGCATAGCGAGCCCGCTTGGCCTTGATCCTCGCCTCGTGCCACGTGACGCTCGGGCCGTCCAACTCCAACCCGTTGATGGACTTCACCAGGCGCCCCCACGTGCGGTCCACCAGCGGGAGCAGCACGTCGCCGCACTCGCCGAACGCCTCGTCGGTCACGGGAGGGTCGATGGCGAGGGTCATCAAGTCGTCGACGAGCAGCTGGTGGCGGTCGCTGCGCAGCGCCGCGATCGCGCTCGAGCGCGCCGAGGCAAGGCGCTGGTTGAGCACGACGTCGAGGATGGTCCTGGCGCGCTCGCTGTCCTGTGGATCGTCCAACGCCTCGGCATGTGCGTCGAGTCGTTCGATCATCACCTCGGTGTCACGCACGGCCCCGAGTTCGCTCGCGAGCCACTTGAGCTCCTCGCGAAGTGTGGCCGCCGTCTCGGCGTCCAGCAGTGGCGCGAACGTCGCAAGCGCGCTGCGGATCCGTCGCGCGGAGACCCGCATCTGGTGCACCGAGTCGGGAAGGTCACGACGCACGGCGACGTCGGACATCAGCAGGTGCCGCACGTGCAGGGCCAGCACCGAACGGATGGCATCGACGGCGAGCCCGCCAGGGCCGGGCAGGGGGACCTCGGGAACGTCGGACGGCTCCTGCGTGCGAGGTCCGAGGGCGCTCGCGGCCTTGCTCACCGAACTTGGCTCAGCACCTGACTCGAGGAGGGCGCTGACGGCGCGCTCCAGCATCTCCAGGGCAAGGGGGTCCTCGGAGTCCAGGCATTCGATCTCGAGTTCGCGGAACACACTGACAACGGTCCCGTCCCGGAGCACGGAGACGATGTCGTCGACGAGCTCTACTCGCTCGACGCCCTCGTTGTCGTAGAGGTGCGAGGGGGTGCGCCTGGTCGACAGCGTCACGATCGGGACCAGCGCCTGCTCGCGGAGCAATGGGGAGATCACCTCGACGAAGCCGCCCGGGACCGATCCCACCGGACCGGCATCGAGCGGCAGCCGGATCTCATCACGCGCCGAGCCGTCCATGCCCTTCACCGGGAGCTTCATGTGCCAGCCCTCGTCGTGACCGCCCGTGCGCCGTCGCAACGTGATTCCCCATCGGAACAGCGAGAGGGTCGATGTGTCGTGGTAGACGGCATCGAGGGTGAACGCTTCGTCGGTGACGATGCGGTCAGCGACGCCGCGCTCAACGAGGTCAGGCAGGTCGAACAGGCCATGGACGCGGAGCTTGCGCTCCACTTCACGATGAGTCGTTATCTCCGTCACGGAGCAAAGCCCCGCTTCCGCTTGATGTCGATCAGCGACTCCTGGTAGTCGCGCAGGCGCGTGCCGTCCGGATCGAACAGTCGTCGCACCCAGGTGCCGTCCGGCTCCAGGTCCCAGGCAGCGGTCTCCGGATCGAAGGCGAAGTCAAACAGGGAGTCGACGTCGGCGATCTCCTCCGGATCGACCAGGCTCACCAAGGTTTCGACGCGCCGGTCGAGGTTGCGGTGCATGAGATCGGCCGAGCCGATCCACACCTCTGGGCTGTCGCCATTGCGGAAGCAGTACGCCCGGGAGTGCTCGAGGAAGCGGCCGAGGATGCTGAGCACGCGGACGTTCTCGCTCATGCCCGGTACGCCTGGGCGGACGGCGCAGATGCCGCGCACCCAGATGTCGACTTTGACGCCAGCGCGAGAGGCTCGGTAGAGGGCGTCGATGATGCCCTCGTCGACGATCGAGTTGCACTTGAAGCGGATGCCGCTGGGCAGGCCCTTCTCGTGGTTGACGATCTCCCGCTCGATGCGATCGACCAGACCGGTGCGCACCGAGTGCGGGGCGACGAGGAAGCGCTCGTAGTCGGTGTTCATGGAGTAGCCGGACAGCACGTTGAACAGGTTCGAGACGTCCTCACCAATGGCTGGGTCGCAGGTGAGCAGTCCGAAGTCCTCGTAGAGCCGCGCCGTCTTGGGGTGGTAGTTGCCCGTGCCGATGTGGCAGTAGCGACGCAACTGGTCGCTGTCCTCGCGGACGACCATCGAGAGCTTGCTGTGCGTCTTCAGCCCGACAAGACCGTAGACGACGTGGACGCCGGACTCCTCAAGCTTGCGGGCCCACTCGATGTTGTTCTGCTCGTCGAAGCGTGCCTTGATCTCCACGAGTGCCAGCACCTGCTTGCCCGCCTGGGCGGCATCGATGAGGGCGTCGACGATCGGCGAGTCTCCCGAGGTGCGGTAGAGGGTCTGCTTGATGGCCAGCACGTTGGGATCTCGAGCGGCCTGCTCGAGGAACAGCTGGACGCTCGTGGAGAAGGAGTCGTACGGATGGTGCAGCAGCACGTCGTGCTCGCGCATTACTGCCAGTACGTCGGGTGCCGATGCCGTCTCGACCTCGCTCAATTGCCGTGAGGTCTTGCCGACGAAGCGGCGCTGCTTCAGGTCGTCGCGGTCGAGGCCGTAGAGCGTCCAGAGTCCCGTGAGGTCGAGCGGACCGGGAAGCCGGAACACCTCGAGCTCGTTGACGCCGAGCTCGCTGATGAGCAGCTCGAGCACGTGCGGGTCGATCGACTCCTCGACCTCGAGGCGGACCGGCGGGCCGAAGCGACGGCGCATGAGCTCGCGCTCCAGCGCCTGCAGGAGGTTCTCGGCGTCGTCCTCCTCGACCTCGACGTCCTCGTTGCGCGTCACGCGGAAGGTATGGGTCTGGAGGATCTCCATGCCCGGGAAGAGGGTGTGCAGGTGGGCCGCGATGACGTCCTCGAGCGGCACGAAGCGCGCCGGCGCGACCTCGACGAAGCGAGGGAGCAGCGGAGGCACCTTGACGCGGGCGAAGAGCTCGGTGCCCGTGACGGGGTTGCGCACCACGACAGCCAGGTTCAAGGAAAGGCCGCTGATGTACGGGAACGGGTGCGACGGGTCGACCGCGAGCGGCGTGAGCACCGGGAAGACCTTCGCATCGAAGAAGAGCTCGATCTCGGACTTCTCGCTGGGGGTCAGCTCGTCCCATCTCAGCAACTGGATGCCGGTGGCCTCGAGCTCGGGGAGCAGGCGGTGGCGGAACAGGTCGGCCTGCTCGCGCTGAAGCTCGTAGGCGTTCTGCCAGATGTTCTCGAGCACCTCGCGGGCGGTGTAGCCGCTGGCGGCCCGGACGGCGATGCCGGTCGCGATGCGCCGCTTGAGGCCGGCTACGCGCACCATGAAGAACTCGTCGAGATTGCTGGCGAAGATTGCCAGGAACTTGGCCCGGTCCAGGAGGGGCAGGTCGTCGTCCTCGGCGAGTTCGAGCACTCGCCGGTTGAAGGCCAGCCAGGAGAGCTCGCGGTCGAGGAAGCGGTCCTTGGGCAGGGGGATGTCGGGCATGGTGGACGGGGGCTGCGTGGGGGCGTCCGTCGGGGACGGGACCTCCGCGCGCACCACGTCAGTCGGGGAAGTTGGCGTGCTCACCCGCCGATGGTCCCATAGACGGGTGTGCGCTCAGGCACGCATGGTCCTCTTCGCCGACTACTGCTACGTGGACTCAGGGGCCGCGCTGCGCCTGAACAGGACGTCGGTGTCCCAGCGGGCGAAGCCGAGGCCCTCGTAGAGGGAGATCGCCGCGGTGTTGGTCTCGTCGACGTAGAGCATCGCCTGGCTGAGGTCGAGAGCCCGAAGATGGTGGAGTCCGGCGAGAGTCAGGGCCTTGCCCAGGCCGGTGCCCCGATGGCTGGGCTCGATTCCCACCACGTAGACCTCGCCGATGGGCTGATGGTGATGCTGGTGGTCGCTGCCCAGCCGCCCGTGCACCTTGGTCCAGTGGAAGCCGGCGAGCTGGTCGCTGTCCCATGCCATGAGGAAGCCGTCGGCGGAGAACCACGGCTCCCGGAGGCGGCGCTCAAGGTCGGGTCGGGTCCAGCCGCCCTGGTCAGGCAGCGCCACGAAGGCGCGAGCATTCAGGTCCAGCCAGGCGTCCTCGTCCTGCCCGACCACGAACGTGCGCACTTCGATGCCGGGCGGGAACTCGGCGCGCGGAAGCGGGGCGTACAACGATCTGCGCAACTGCCACAGCACGCGTGCGTGCGTGAACCCCATGCCGGTGGCCAGCTCGGTCGCGCCGGCCTGCTCGCCGTGTGCCCACAGCCGAAGTCGACCGTCGGGAGACAGTCCGATGAGCTCCTCGACGAGCAGGCGGCCCAGCCCTAACCGTCGGTGCTCTGGATCGACGGCGACCTCTGCGCTTGGCCCGTCGACGGGGTCGGTGACGTCCAGGTGCGCGTAGCCGACGACCTTGCCATCGGGGTCGACGGCGACCAGATGCTGTCCTCGCGGGTCGCCGCCCTCCTTCAGGTGCAGCCACACGTGCTCGGACACCGGGCGCATCCCGTCGTGGTCGGTGACGCGCTGGATGAGCGCGGTGACTTGGGCGATTGCCGCGTCGTCCAGACGCGTCCTGACGCGGATCACCGCGGGGTCACCAATTGATGCCACTGGAGCCGAGTCCTGATCAGGCGAGGAGCGCGGCCTCGTCGACCTCGGACAGCGTGGCGCGCGTGGCGTCATCGGTGCCCTCGGGGACGAAGCGGTAGCCGACGTTCCGGACCGTGCCGATGAGGCCCTCGTGCTCGGCGCCGAGCTTCGCGCGGAGGCGTCTGACGTGGACGTCGACGGTGCGCGTGCCACCGAAGTAGTCGTAGCCCCATACCTCCTGCAGCAGCACAGCGCGGGTGAACACCCGGCCCGGATGCTGGGCGAGGAACTTCAGCAGCTCGAACTCCTTGAAGGTGAGATCGAGCGTTCGGCTGCGCAGCTTGGCGGTGTAGGTGCCTTCGTCGATGTGCAGTTCGCCGCTGCGGATCTCCTCGGGAAGGTCGTTCGGCGCTCCGGTGGCGTCCGCGGTGCGGGAGATGGCAAGTCGCAGCCGTGCCTCGACCTCTGCGGGCGAGCTGGTGTCGACGAGGACGTCGTCCATGCCCCAGTCCCATTGGATGGCGGCGAGCCCGCCCTCCGTGGTGACCAGCAGGAGCGGGACGTCGATGCCGGTCTGGCGCAGGAGTCTGGTGAGGCCGCGGACAGCAGGCAGGTCGCGTCGGCCATCGACCAGCAGTACATCGCATGACGGTGCGTTGAGCAGCGCGGTGGGCTCGGCGGGCATCGTGCGCACATGGTGCGCGAGCAGGCCTAGGGCGGGCAGCACTTCAGCGGACGGCTCCATCGCGCGGGTCAGGAGGATCAGTCGCACTGGTTCTCCCTCCCGGCACTGTCGCTTTCGGCTGGGGCAAGGCTACGCCACGTGGCTGTTAGCCTGCCCGAGTCCCCATCGGCTGGAGGGAGTTAGCCGCTATGCCCGCCTCGCACGAGGTCGTCGAGCAGACCCTCCATGCCGCCGACGGCGTCGACATCAGTGCCGTCCACATCCCGGGCGAGCACTCGGACCTGTGCCTGGTCGTCGTCCACGGATTCACCGGCAGCTGGCGCGAGGACCGGGTCACCAAGGTGGTCGACGAGCTGATCGACTTCGGATCGATCGTGGCCATCGACATGCGCGGCCACGGACGATCGGGCGGTGTCACGACCCTCGGCGACCTCGAGGTGCTCGACGCGGCGGCGGCAGTGAGCTGGGCCAGGGAACTGGGATATCCGACGGTGGTCACGGTCGGCTTCTCGCTGGGTGGCGCCGTGGTCCTGCGCGAGGGCGGGCTGGCATCGACCAGGACGCTTCCTGAAGGTGCGACCGGCGGCCAGGTCGACGGCGTCGTGGCCGTCAGTGCCCCTGCGTTCTGGTACTACAAGGGCACCAAGGTGACCCGATTCGTTCATCGGCTCGTCCAGACCCGCTGGGGCCGGACCGTCATGAAGCTCGGTGGCACACGCGTGACTGACGAGGAGTGGGTAGAGCCCTACCCGGCTGCCCCCTTCGAGGCCGCTGCGCTGCTGGACGTCCCTCTGCTGATCGTCCATGGGGACGTCGACCGCTACTTCCCGATCGAGCACCCGCAGGCGATCCAACGCTCCGCTGTGGCCGCCGGCGTGCGAACGGACCTGTGGCTGGAGAAGGGCTTCGGGCACGCCGAGAGCGCCGTCTCGACGCAGATCCTCCGACGCATCGGCGCCTGGGCGCGGGAATGCGTCCAGCCCGAGGAGAGTTGAGCGCAGGTATGGCCGGAGTCTGGATCGTCATCGGGGTGCTGCTCGCGGCCACCGCGTTCGGTCTGTGGAACAAGCGCACGTCCGGTCGCATCAAGGAGAGCAAGACCGCCGGAGCCCTGCCCGGCATCACGCCAGCCCTGGAGAGCGATCCCCTCGCGGACATCGAGTCCGATGCGTCGGTGGCACCGGTCAGTGCCCTGACCGCGATCCTGAACGGCCGGCTCGGCGAACGGGCGACCGTCGTGCAGTTCTCGAGCGCGTTCTGCCAGCCCTGCCGCGCCACCCGCCGGATCCTCGAAGAGGTCACGACGATGGTGCCCGGTGTGGCCCATGTCGAGATCGACGCCGAGGACCATCTGGACCTCGTCCGCGAGCTCGACATCAGGCGCACGCCCACGGTGTTGTTCCTCGACGCCGACGGTGTCCAGCGCAAGCATGCGAGCGGGCTGCCCCGCAAGGCGGACGTGATCGCGGCGCTGGGCGACATCATCCCCGGCTCCGCGGGGGACTCGGACTTCGCGATCTAGCCTCCGGACGCGGACGCGGACGCGGGCGCGGGCGCGGTGCTGCGAGGGATGTGCAGGAACGACCCGCTGGCTGCTGCTGAACCCGCCGACGCCGCCTTCTGCCGGCTGCCTAGGTTCAGCATTCTGGAGCAGCATGCTTCTAGACAATGCATACAGAATTTATATAGAATCCCCATCCGACCGAGGGAGATGTCATGAGTGCACAGGTGTCGAAAGCGAGCACGGACGCCGACCTCGACTGCTCACCCCGCACCCAGGTGGATCCGCGCGGGCCCCGCTTCGGCGCAGCGGTCACCACCGTCGTCCTCGCCTCCGCCCTGATCTTCAACGGCACGACCCTCGGCACGGCCCTGATCGCCTGGCAGACGCTGGTATTCGCCCTCGGCGCGCTCGTTGGTCTGCAGGCGCAGCCGTACGGCATCTTCTTCCGCAAGGTCGTCAAGCCCCGGCTGGCACCCCCCGCCGAGCTCGAGGACGCCGCCCCACCGCGGTTCGCGCAGGCCGTCGGCCTTGCATTCCTCGTGGTCGCGCTCGTGGCCGCGCTGGCCGGCGCCACTGTCGTGTCCGCCGTCGCCGTCGCGTTCGCCCTGGCCGCGGCATTCTTGAACGCGGCATTCGCCTTCTGCCTCGGCTGCGAGATGTGCCTGCTCGGTCAGCGGCTCGCTCACCGCTAGCCGGGGGCGCACCGGTACGCTGCGAGCATGGTTGAGGTTGGGTACACCGGACTGCTGATCGTCGCGATGGCAGCGGCTGGCTGGTTCGCTTTCTACGTCGTCTTCAAGCTCTTCAAGGGTCAGGAATAGGTGCTCTCACCAGACGGTTCGGGCGTTGAGGTGCCGGTACCCCTCCGCCCGTGGTCCTGGCTCATCGGCCGATGGATCGGCGTGGGCACGGGTCAGTACCCGACGATCGATGACTTCCGCTTCGGGCAGGAGATCTCCTTCAGCACCGACGGCCGGCCGTTCCTGAGTTACTGGTCGCGCAGTTGGCTGCTCGACGAGGAGGGCAACCGGGTACGACCGCTCGCCACCGAGACCGGGTTCTGGCGTCCCAAGGACGACAACACCGTCGAGGTGACGTTGGCGCACGCCAGCGGCTACGCGGAGATCTGGTACGGCACGCTTGAGGTCACCGGCATGGAGAACGCGGTCATCACCGGAGCCCGAGCGGAGTTGAAGACCGATGTCGTCGCCCGGACGCAGACGGCCAAGGACTACTCGCACGGCCAACGGCTCTATGGCCTCGTCGAGGGCCGCCTGCTGTGGACCTACGACATGCAGGCCATGGGCCAGCCCATGGTCAACCATCTCGCTGCGACGCTTAACCCGGCCGGCCCGGCCGATGATGAGGAGCTTGGGTCATGACCGAGGACTGGGAGCGTCGGCTGCGGGAGCACGGCTTCCGCATCACCCCGCAGCGCCAGCTCGTCCTCGAGGCTGTGGAGCAGCTTCGACACGGCACTCCTGACGAGATCCTGGTCGAGGTGCAGCGCACGGCCACTGGCGTCAATCTCTCGACCGTCTACCGCACACTCGAAGTGCTCGAGGACGTCGGCCTGGTCACGCACGCGCACATCGGACACGGCCCGCCGACCTACCACGCCGTTGACGAGCACGTGCACATCCACCTCGTCTGCGACCGCTGCGGCAAGGTGCTCAGCGTTCCCGCGCACAGTGCCGAGGACTTCGTCACCCGGCTTGAATCCGAGTACGGATTCCGCACCGACATCTCCCACGTGTCCGTGCACGGCCTGTGCGAGTCGTGCCTGTCCCGTCCGAAGGAGATCGAGCCGGAAGACGCACTGTGACGCGTTCGGACGCAGTCGCCTCACCTGCGGGGAGTCCGGATCCGGGCGTCCCGTGGCACTACGGCGACCCGCACCGAGAGCAGCGCACTCTGGTGTCCGGGGAGGGCGTCGTCGACATCTCCAATCGGGGCGTCGTGTCCGTGACCGGACCAGACCGACTGACGTGGCTCAACGACCTCACCACCCAGCGCATTGACGCACTCAAGCCGGGCGAGTCGGCACTCGCGTTGATCCTCAGCCCGCACGGGCACGTCGAGCACGAGCTGCATGTCATCGATGACGGCACCACGACCTGGATCGTCACCCCGCCGGGTGACCAGACCGCGCTCGCCGACTACCTGCGATCGATGCAGTTCATGCTGCGGGTCGAGGTAACCGACGTCACCGGTGGTTTCGCTGTGGTGTGGGAGCCGATCACCGAGCCAGACCCGGAGTTCTCGACGTGGCTGGAGCCGGCGGACTTCGCCGGAACCGGGCACGTCGATGCGGGCGCTGACCGCGGCGGCGATGCGTCGAAGTACGTGCCAGGTCGAGCGGAGTCGTTCGCCGGCCGCGAGGTCATCGTCCCGCGCGCGCTGCTTGCTGACCGGCTTGGCGCGGCCACGACGCTGTCGGGCACCTGGGCGCTCGAGGCGTTGCGCGTCGCCGCGGCCGTGCCGCGGATCGGCCTGGAGACCGACCACCGCACGCTGCCGCACGAGGTGGGCTGGATCGGCCCCGGGGTTCACCTGGCGAAGGGCTGCTACCGCGGGCAGGAGGCGGTTGCGCGCGTGCACAACCTCGGGCATCCGCCGCGTCGACTGGTCCTGCTCCACCTTGACGGCAGCGAGGATCGCCTGCCTGCCCACGGCGACCCTGTTGTCGTCGACGGCAAGGACGTCGGGTTCGTCGGCACAGCCGCGCGTCACTTCGAGCTCGGTCCGATCGCCACGGCACTCATCAAGCGCAATGTCCCAACGGACGCCCCGGTCGTGGTGCGCACGTCGGAGGGTGACGTCGCTGCCACGCAGGAAGTCGTCGTCGCCCCCTAGTCCGCTGGGCTAGTCGGAGATCTCCAGCAGGACGGTGATCGGCCCGTCGTTCGTCAGTGCGACCTGCATGTCGGCGCCGAAGATGCCGGTGCTGACAGTGGCCCCGCGCTCGCGCAGCCTGGCGACCACGGCGTCGACCAGCGGCTCGGCCACCGGCCTGGGCGCAGCGGCATCCCAAGTCGGGCGACGGCCCTTCTTCGTCTCGCCGTACAACGTGAACTGGCTGACGACGAGCACCGGGAGTCCGAGGTCTGATGCCGCAAGTTCTCGCGATGCATCGGCGGGGAGTTCGTCGGACGCGTGCGAGGCGTCGAAGATGCGCAGGTCGTAGAGCTTGTCGGCCATTCGAGCGGCGCGACTGGCCGTGTCGTCGTGGGTCACCCCGACGAGCACCGTCAGGCCCGGACCTTCGAAGGAGCCCACCACCGTCCCATCGACGACGACCGAGGCTCCCCGACTTCGCTGTACGACTGCTCGCATGGCGGCAGCGTGCCATCATGCGCCGATGACGTCACACTCCGGCCCTGCCGTTCTGGCCACCTACACGCGCAGCGGCTTCGTGGAGGGTGCGCATCACGGCTACGTCGTGGTGGTCGATCCGCACGGCTCGGTGGTGCGGTCGTGGGGCAACCCCGAGCACGTGATCTTCCCGCGCTCGTCCAACAAGCCGGCCCAGGCGACCGCCATGCTGGAGGCGGGCCTGGATGTGCCCGAGCACCTGGTCGCCCTCGCGGCCTCCTCGCACAGCGGTGAGCAAAGGCATCTGGACGGCGTGGCCGAACTCCTGGCGCTGGGCGGCCTGACGGCGGACGCACTCCAGACCCCACCGGACTTCCCACTCGACGAGCAGGAGCGCGACGCCTGGGTGCGGGCGGGCTCGGCGCCGGCCCCCCGCGCCATGAACTGCTCGGGCAAGCACTCGGGCATGCTCGTCACCTGCGCCGGGAAAGGCTGGTCCATCGAGACGTACCGCGAACCTGAGCACCCGCTGCAGGTGGCGGTGCGGGCCTCGGTGGAGCGCCTCGCCGGCGAGCCGGTCGAGCACGTGGGGGTGGACGGCTGCGGGGCGCCCGTGATGAGCCTGACGATGGCCGGGCTGGCGCGAACCTTGTCGCGGGCCGTCCAGGCCGCGCCGGGCTCCCCGGAGCGGCGGGTGGCGGACGCCATGCGGGCTTACCCGGAGATGGTCGGCGGCTCGCGCCGCGACGTGACGGCCTTCATGCGGGCGGTGCCCGGACTGGTCGCCAAGGATGGCGCCGAGGGCGTCTACGTGGCCGCGCTGCCCGATGGAACGGGGATCGCCATCAAGGTCGACGACGGTGCCGATCGGGCCCGTCAGGTGGTCCTGGCCAGCCTCCTCGTGGATCTCGGGGTTGACCCTGCGGTACTGACCGACCTGAGCTCAGTGCCGTTGCACGGGGGCGGGAACGTCGTCGGGGAGGTCCGCCCGGCGCTCGGGTGACGAAAGTCATGCTAACTCCCGCTAGCACGCGTGTTTGCAATTGCAAGCACTTGGGGCATACTTGACGTGTGGCTCGTATCGACGTAGGCGGACTCGGGGACTTCATCCGCGACCAGCGTGATCAGGCGCAGATGTCCCTGCGCCAACTGGCGAAGGCCGCCGACGTCTCGAACCCCTACCTCAGCCAGGTGGAGCGCGGACTGCGCAAGCCGAGTGCTGAGATTCTCAACCGCATCGCCCAGGGCCTGCGCATCTCCGCCGAGCAGTTGTACGTCCAGGCGGGGATCCTCGACCAGCGCGAGGGGGATGAGGCCGTCACGACGGCTATCGCGGCCGACACGACGATCACCGAGCGGCAGCGCACGACGCTGCTGCAGATCTACGCGGCTTTCCAGTCCGAGAACCGGGCGCAAGCCGAACGCGAAGAGGCCGAAACCGCGGCCGCCGGCGACGACGCCGAGGACGAAATGCACACCCGAGAGGAAATCTGATGACCACCGAGAGCACCCCTGCTCGCCCCACCGCGCGCGTGAAGAAGACGTCCGCCAAGGCCGCCACCACCGCGAAGACCACCACGGTCAAGGCTGCCAGCGCGACCAAGAAGAGCGCCACCAAGGCCACGAGCAAGGCGACGACCGCCGCGAAGACCACCACCGCCAAGGTCGCCGAGGCGACGACCGGCACCAGCTCGCGCTTCTCCTTGCACTGCGTCGACATGTCGAAGCTGGACCTCAGCAAGCTCGACCTGCGCAAGCTCGACCTCAGCAAGCTCGACCTGCGCAAGATGGAGATGCCGAAGTTCGAGATGCCGAAGTTCGAGATGCCCAGCGTGAAGATGCCTGAGGTCAAGGTCCCGGACGTGAAGATGCCTGAGGTCAAGGTCCCCGAGGTCAAGATGCCGGACGTGAAGATGCCCGACGTCGACGTGTCCGCGATGACCACGCAGACCCGCGACAAGATGTCCGGCGCCGCCAAGTCCGCTCAGGGCAGCCTGACGCACGCCGTGACGCTCCTGCGTGAGGCGATCGGAGTCTGACCGCAGCAACCTGAAGGAAGGGCGGGCCCAAGCGGGCCCGCCCTTCCTGCGTTAACGTGGAGGAATGTTCGGAACCGTTCAGGACCTTGTCCTGCTTGCGCTATGGGTCATCACCCTGGCCCTGAAGGGCTATGCCTTCATCGACTGCCTGCGTCGGCCGCAGCAGGCCTTCCCCGCCGTGGGTCGCCAGACGAAGATCCTGTGGCTGGCCATCACCGCCATCGCGGCGCTGACCGGACTCCTGCCCAGCATGACCCTCAACCTCATCGGCATCGCTGGAACAGTCGTCGCGCTGGTGTACCTGTTCGACGTGCGCACCAAGATCATCGACATCACGTCCAATCGCTGGTAGCCATGCTCGTCGAGGTGGTCCAGGGGGACATCACCGCGCACGACGTGGACGCGATCGTCAACGCCGCCAACTCCTCGCTCCTCGGCGGTGGAGGCGTCGATGGGGCCATCCATGCTGCCGCCGGCCCGGCGCTCGTCGAGGCCTGCCGCGACCTGCGAAGCACTGCCCTGCCGAACGGCCTGCCTGCGGGCCAGGCGGTCGCCACCACGGCCGGCGACCTCCGCGCCCATCACGTGATCCACACCGTCGGTCCGAAGCATTGGGAGCATCCGGACGGGGGTGCTGCACTTCTTGCCCAATGCCACCTGAGCAGCCTCGACGTCGCCGACGCCCTCGGCGTGCGAACGATTGCCTTCCCCGCGATCTCGTGCGGCGTCTACGGATGGTCGCCTGGTGACGCTGCTCCGATCGCGATCGGGGCCGTGCTCGACTTCGCGGCGGCACACCCGGACACGTCGATCACTGAGGTTCGCTTCGTTATGTTCAACGACGAGGCGTTCGACGCCTTCGAGACTGCGCGGCGATCAGCCGTCGAGTGAGACCCTGATCCGGCGGAAGCCCTTGCCCTTGTTCTCGACCTTGACCACGGTGATGCGGCCGATCTGCTGAGTCGTCGCGACATGCGTGCCGCCATCGGCCTGGACATCGAGTCCGCTGATGTCGACGATGCGCACGATCTCGATCGTCGGCGGCAGCAGGTTCGTGGCCGTCCGGATGACGTCCGGTATCGCGAACGCCTCCTCACGCGACAGCTCGTACGCGGATATCGCGCGATCGACGGAGACCTCGACATTGCAGGCTTCCTCGACGGCCTCCTTGAACCCCGGCGGGACCTCGTCGAGGTTGAAGTCCAGCCGGCCGGAGAGCGGGTCCATGTTGGAGCCGGTCACCAGTGCGCCGAAGTCGCGGAACACGACGCCTGACAGCAGGTGGAGTCCGGAGTGCGTCCGCATGAGTGCGGTGCGTCGATCGTCCTCGATCGCACCCGACACGACAGTGCCCACCGGCGGCAGCGGATCGTCATCGAGCGGCACCAGCCACAGGTCATCCCGGCGGCGCGCGTCGACGATGCGGGTCTGCACTCCGCCCCACAGCAGGACACCGTGGTCCGGCGGCTGGCCGCCGCCGCCCGGGTAGAACGCGGAGCGGTCCAGGACGATGCCCTGCTCGGGATCGCTCGCGACGACGATCGCCTCCCACTCGCGCAGGGCCGAGTCATCTAGCTCCAGGCGCGTGGTGCGGCCGTGCGTGCTCGCGCCCACGCGCTACTTCTTTCCCTGCGCGGCGACCGCCGCGATCGCCTCTGCCGCAGCGTCGGGGTCGAGGTACTCTCCGCCGCGTACGAGTGGCTTCAGGTTCTCGTCGAGGCGGTAGACCAGCGGGATCCCGGTGGGGATGTTGAGCCCGGCGATGTCATCGTCGGAGATGCCGTCGAGGTGCTTGACCAGCGCGCGCAGCGAGTTGCCGTGTGCCACGACGAGGACCGTCATGCCCGCGCGCAGGTGCTCGGCCACGATCACGTCCTGCCAGTAGGGGATGAGCCGCTCCACGACGTCAGCCAGGCACTCGGTGGACGGGCGCGCCTCCGGCGGGAGTGCGGCGTAGCGGGGGTCATGCGTCTGCGCCCACGGGTCTTCAGGATCGATGGGTGGGGGCGGGGTGTCGTACGAGCGGCGCCAGAGCATGAACTGCTCCTCGCCGTAAGCCTCGAGGGTCTCCTTCTTGTTCTTGCCCTGCAGGGCGCCGTAGTGCCGCTCGTTGAGACGCCAGTTGCGCACGACGGGAAGCCACATGCGGTCGCTGGCCTCGAGCGCGATCTGCGCGGTCTTGATCGCGCGCTTCAGCAGCGACGTGTGCACGATGTCGGGCAGGATGCCGGCCTCTGCGAGCAGGCGGCCGCCGCGCTCAGCCTCGGCCTTGCCCTTGTCGTTCAGGTCGACATCGACCCAGCCGGTGAACAGGTTCTTGGCGTTCCATTCGCTCTCGCCGTGGCGGAGCAGGATCAACGTGTAGGGCGCGGCTGCATTGGTCATGCGTCCATCCTGCCGCATCCGCGTGCCTAGTCCTCAGGTGCCTGCGGCTCCGCCAGGTGCGCGAATGCCTCGAGGTTCACGGTGGACTCGCCGCGCGAAGTGCGCCAGGCCCACTCCTTGCGAATGGCCGTGGCGAACCCCAGCTCGAGGATGGTGTTGAAGGACCGGTCGGCGTACTCCAGCACCGATCCGATCACGCGGTCGAGTTCGCCGCCGTCGACCGCATGCAGCGGGAGATGGCCCACCAGGTAGATGTCGCCGAGGTGGTCGATGGCGAAGGACACCCCGTACATCCGACGGTTCCGCTCGAGCAGCCACCGGTATACGGCCTCGTGGTCCTCGTCGGGGTTGCGGGCCACGAAGGCGTTGATGGTGACCGACTGAGCGCCCACGGTGAGCGCGGCCGTGGTCCGCAGCTTGTGCTCGCCCGGAAGTGTCAGCACGAACACGTCGTCACTGGGCCGCTCGAACACGATGGCGCCGTCCTCGAGAAACGTCGCGATGGTCGCCTGGACTTCCGCAGGCGTCGGGGACTCGGGGGAGGTGGTCACGACGAGACAGCGGCGAGCTGCCCGCGTTGCCGAGCGTTGCCCAGGGCGGCCGAGTAGCTCGAGAGCAGCCCGGCCGTGGTGGCTGCCCAGCCGAAGGACGCCGCGTGCATGCGGGCGCCGTGGCTCAGCTCCTGGCGGAGGAGGGGCTGGCTGGTGATGCGGGCGATGGCCGTGGCGAAGTCCCGCGGATCGTGGCCGTCGATGAGCAGCCCGCTGACCTGGTCGGCCACGGCGGTGCGAAGACCGCCGACGGCGGCCGCCACGACCGGGGTGCCGCAGGCCTGGGCCTCGACGGCCACGAGCCCGAACGACTCCGAATGCGAGGGCACCACGGCCACATCGGCGGCGCGGTACCACTCCACCAGGGCGGCGCGGTCGGTCGGCGGCTCGAACCGGATGAGTTCGAGAATGCCGAGCGACCGAGCGAGGTCCATCAGGGCGGTCGGCTGGTCGAGCCCGCTCCCGGACGGGCCACCACAGATCGCGACGACGAGGCGCGCGCGCAGCGACGGGTCCCGCGCCACGAGCTCGGCGGCGGCGCGGATCAGGACATCGGGCGCCTTCAGCGGCTGGATGCGGCCCACGAACAGCAGTACGACGGCGTCGTCGGCCAGACCCCGTGCGGCTCGCGCCCTGGTCCGGCTGCCGATCGTGAACAGGTCCAGGTCCACGCCGGGGTGCACGACGTCCACGGCGTCGGGATCGGCCAAGTAGAGATCGATGAGCTCGGTGGCCTCGTCGCTGGTGTTGGCAACAAGCCGGTCCGCCGCGGCTACGACCTGCTGCTCGCCGATGACGCGCATCTCCGGCTCGGGTCGGTCACCCTCGGCGAGGTCGCGGTTCTTGACCTTGGCCATGGTGTGCATCGAGTGCACGAGGGGTACGTTCCAACGCTCCTTCGCCAGCCACCCGACCTGGCCGGACAGCCAGTAGTGCGAGTGGATCAGGTCGAACCAGCCCTCAGGCCTGGCCGCCTCGGCGCGCATGACGCCGGCCGTCACGGCGCACAACTGGCCGGGCAGGTCCTGCTTGAGCAGGCCCTCGAATGGTCCGGCCGTGACGTGCCGGACGGTGACGCCAGGCGCCATCTCGATGACGGTGGGCAGGGCGGAGGACGTGGAGCGCGTGAAGATCTCGACCTCGACGCCGGACTGGGCAAGGCGCTTGGCCGTCTCGACCACGTACACGTTCATGCCGCCGGCGTCGCCGGTGCCCGGCTGGTCGAGGGGTGAAGTGTGGATCGAGAGGACGGCCACGCGCCGGGGAAGGGTCCCGCGGCGGGCATCGGACATGCTCGACAGCGTCGCCATGCCTGTCACCGCCCTCCTCGTCCGGTTCGACAACCGTCGAGAAGTCTCCCGTATTCCCCACGAAAGGGCTACCGGGCCTCAGGTGAGGGTGACTCCCGCGTAGGGAGCGCCCGTGACGATGGTGATGACCCGCTTCGTGACCGACACCGCGTGGTCGGCGTACCGCTCGTAGTAACGCGAAAGCAAGGTCACGTCGATCGCTGCCTCGACCCCGTGGGACCAGGACTTCGACAGCACGATGGTGAACAGCTCGCGGTGCAGTCGGTCGACCTCCACGTCGTGACGGGCGATGTCTGCGGCGAGGGACACGTCGCGCGTAGCGATGACCGAGCCGGTCTTCGACACGATCGCCTCGGCGAGGCCGCCCATCTCGGCGAACGTGCCGCGCAGTTCGACGGGGATGGACAGTTTCGGGTATCGCAGTCGGGACTGCTTGGCCACGTGCTCGGCGAGGTCGCCCATGCGTTCGAGGGACGAGGCGATCCGCAGTGCGCCGACGACGACCCGGAGGCTATCGGCGTCAGGATGCAGCGTCGCGATGATCTCCAGGCAGCGTTCCTCGATGTCGGAGGTCAGCATGTCGATCCGGGCGTCGGCATCGATGACCGACTCGGCGAGCGGCAGGTCGGCGTCGAGGAGCGCCTGCGTGGCCCTGTTCATCGCCGACCCGACCAAGTTCGTCATCTGAACGAGCTCGTCGTAGATCGTGTCCAGTTCCCCGGCATACGGCGACTCGGTCATGGTCAGGAAGCGTAGGCCACGGCGGTACGCGGATGCGCCGACCGGATGAATGGCCGGCGACGGGGAGGTGAAATCCGTGTGCCGGACGCTGAATTGTGGACGAATCATGTGCGGTAGGACACGGCGCTGGTCACGGCCGACTCGTTGGCGCACCTATCCTTCAGGTGTGCCTCGACGCCACCGATCGAACGCCGCTGCCTCCGACGGGACGGTAGGACGGCGTCCGGCCACCCACGAGCCGGCCGTCCCGGATGAAGTCATCCGTGTCCTGAGCGTTCTTCCCTCGGCCACCTTGGTGGTCGCACCGGACGGCGTCGTCCTGCGATCGAGTTCGCGCGCGCTGGCGCTGGGCCTGGTGAACCGCAGCCGAGTGACGATTCCGGACATCGTGCACCTGATCGAGCGGGCCGCTGACGACGGTCACGCCCGCGAGCAGGAGATGCGAGTCCGCCGCCCACCGCTGGGGCGCGAACTGCTGGAGATCCGCGTGCGCGTCGCGCCCCTGGGCACGGGCGCCATCCTCGTGCTCATCGACGACCTCGCCGAAGAGCGTCGCGTGGACGTGGTGCGCCGCGACTTCGTCGCCAACGTCAGCCATGAGCTCAAGACCCCGGTGGGTGCGCTGTCGCTGTTGGCCGAAGCCGTCCTGGCCGCCAGCGATGACCCCGAGCAGGTGCGGCACTTCGCCGAGCGGATGCAGGCGGAGGCCGGTCGGCTCAGCCACCTCATCCAGGACGTCATCGACCTCTCGCGGCTGCAGGGCGACGACCCCCTCACGCGGGCCGAGGTCGTCGACGTCGACGACCTGGTGTCCCGCGCCATCGAGGAGACGCGGACGCTTGCGACCCCTCAGGACATCGAGCTCGTCACGGGCGATCGGTCGGGAACCGTCGTCTACGGCGACAAGAGCCAGCTCCTCACGGCATTGCGCAATCTGATCACCAACGCCATCGCCTACTCGCCTGGGCACACACGCGTCTCCGTCAGCGTGCGTGCGGCTGAGTCACTCGTCGAGATCTCGGTCAAGGATCAGGGGATTGGGATCCCGGTCAACGACCTCGACCGCATTTTCGAGCGGTTCTACCGCGTCGACCCCGCTCGGTCGCGCGTCACGGGTGGTACTGGCCTGGGCCTGGCGATCGTCAAGCACGTGTGCCAGAACCATGGCGGAGAGTGCACGGTGTGGTCTGAGCCTGGGGTGGGATCGACGTTCACGCTGAGGCTGCCCGCGTACCAGCTGACGTCGCCGTTCGGCCGAGACGGCCGCGAACTGGAGATCGACGTACTGTCGGTCCCGTCTGGGGAGGTCCAGTAATGACGCGCGTACTCGTGGTCGAGGACGAGGAATCGTTCTCCGAGGCACTGTCCTTCATGCTGCGGCGCGAGGGCTACGAAGTCGAGGTCGCCGGTGACGGCAATGTGGCGGTCGAGCTTTTCGAACAACGTGGCGCCGACCTGATCCTTCTCGACCTCATGCTGCCCGGCCTGTCCGGCACCGAGGTGTGCCGCCACATTCGGACCAAGTCGCAGGTTCCGATCATCATGCTCACGGCCAAGGACGGCGAGATCGACAAGGTCGTCGGGCTCGAGATCGGTGCCGACGACTACGTGACCAAGCCCTTCTCGTCGCGGGAGCTCCTGGCCCGTGTTCGTGCGGTGCTCCGCCGTCATGGCGAGCCCGAGGATCTCGTTCCGATGACGATCGAGGCAGGTCCGGTGCGCATCGACGCAGACCGTCACCTGGTGACCGTGCGGGGTGAGGCCGTGCAGATGCCTCTGAAGGAGTTCGACCTCCTTGAGTTCCTCGTGCGCAACTCAGGCCGGGTGCTCACGCGCTCGCAGCTCATCGACCGCGTCTGGGGATCGGACTACGTCGGCGACACCAAGACGCTGGACGTGCACGTGAAGCGGCTGCGCGCCAAGGTCGAGGTCGATCCGGCTAACCCCGTGCACCTCATCACCGTGCGAGGGCTCGGCTACAAGTACGAGGCGTAGACCTCGCTAGTTGGCTGCAGGAGATGCGGCAGCTGATGCGGCGGCGCTGGCCGGCACCGCTGCCTGCGGCGGGTTGGGCGCGATGCCCTCGTAGTACCCGACCGGCAGCACGGACAGCACCGACATCTTCACCAGCCCGGCGTTCTGGAATCCGAGCTCGACCGGCACGTAGGTGGACACCGGCTTGTCGAACGCGTAGGCGTTGATCCAGTGCTCGGACTCGAAGCCGAACGACGTGGAGGAGCCTGGCGCGAGTTCGACCTTGTCGCCGGTGATGGTGGCGGGCTGGCCGTTGACCGTGGCGTAGACCAGCACGTCCTTCTCGGGGCCGATGTTGACCAGGCGAGTGGCCAAGGTCGCCGCCTTCGAGCCCTCCGGGCCCAGCACCAACGTGGCGTTCTCGATCTTGATCGTGCCGGCCTGGGCGGACACCCCGTTGCCCGACGTCATGGTGGCTTGCTCGTTCGTGGTGGCGGCCTTGCCGCTGAAGCAGCCTGTGAGGGCGGGAGCGACGACGACGAGCAGGGAGGCCACAGCGAGGGCGTAGGTGCGCTTCACGGGGGCAACAGTAGCGAAGCGTCGGCCGACTTTGGCGGCCGTCCGACCCCCGGCGGGCCGAGCGCTCCGGAAACCGGCCGTCAGGCGCGTGGTAAAGTTGAGTCCCTTGGAAAGGGGTTCCTCTTTATGACGTTCAACGTCGGCGACACGGTTGTCTATCCGCACCACGGAGCGGCCGTCATCGAAGCAGTCGAGATTCGGACCATCAAGGGGGAAGACCGCGAGTACTTGGTGCTGCGCGTCGCCCAGGGTGATCTGACCGTGCGCGTGCCCGCCGACAACGTCGACCTCGTGGGTGTCCGCGATGTCGTGAATGCGGAGGGTCTCGACCGGGTCTTCAACGTCCTGCGTCAGCCCTACACGGAGGAGCCCACCAACTGGTCCCGCCGGTACAAGGCGAACCTTGAGAAGCTCGCCTCCGGCGACGTCATCAAGGTGGCCGAGGTGGTTCGTGACCTGTGGCGTCGTGAGCGTGAGCGCGGCCTGTCGGCCGGCGAGAAGCGCATGCTGGCCAAGGCCCGTCAGATCCTCGTGAGCGAGCTGGCCCTGGCCGAGAAGACCAACGAGGACAAGGCAGAAGCCATCCTCGACGAGGTCCTAGCCTCCTAGCGCGACGCCGTCCTCGACGTCGTGACCACCGAAACCTCGGGCCGCACCGCAGTTCTCGTTCCGGCTGCCGGCCGCGGCGAACGCCTCGGACCGGGCATGCCCAAGGCCCTTCGTCCCCTCGGCGGCATTCCCATGCTCGTGCACGCCGTGCGTGCCCTGGCGGCCAGCCGGGTCGTTGACATCGTCGTGGTCGCTGCCCCTGAGGACAGCGCGGAGAGCGTTGCCGCGATGCTCGCGGAGCAGTCGTTCGGCGCCGAGGTGGTCGTGGTCACCGGCGGCGACACCCGCCAGGACTCCGTGGCGCGGGCCCTCCTCACCCTTCCGGACGATGTCGACGTCGTCCTCGTCCACGATGCCGCGCGACCGCTGGTGCCGGTCGAGGTGGTCACGGCCGTGGCCTCGGCCGTCCGGTCCGGCCGCCCGGCGGTGGTCCCCGCCCTTCCCGTCGTCGACACCATCAAGCGCGTCAACGCCTCCGAAGACGTCCAGGAGACGATCGACCGTGCCCCCCTTCGGGCCATCCAGACTCCCCAGGGCTTCGAGCGCCAGGTCCTGCAGCGTGCCCATGCCTCGGCGGACCTCGATGCCATTCCGGCGACCGACGACGCCGGCCTGGTCGAGCGACTGGGCATCCCCGTCCACGTCATCCCCGGCCACGAGGAGGCGTTCAAGGTGACGCGACCCTTCGACGTGGTCATGGCTGAGGCTGTCCTGGCCCGACGAAGGGCCGCCGGTGCCATCTGACCCGCTGGTGGGCATCGGCACCGACGTCCACGCCTTCGCGCCCGGTCGCCCGATGTGGCTGGCCGGACTGTTCTGGCCGGACGAGACGGGGCTGGCCGGTCACTCCGACGCGGACGTCGCCGCCCACGCCCTATGCGACGCGCTGCTGTCGGCCGCTGGCCTCGGTGACCTCGGGTCGGTGTTCGGCACAAGCGACCCGCAGTGGTCGGACGCATCCGGGGTCTCGCTGCTGGCGCACACCGCCTCGCTGATCCGCGGCGCCGGCATGCGCATCGGCAACGGCAGCGTCCAGGTCATCGGGAACCGTCCGCGCATCGGCTCCCGTCGGGAGGAGGCGCAGGACGTCCTGTCCGCCGCCATCGGCGCCCCAGTCCGCATCTCCGGCACGACCACCGACGGCCTCGGCCTGACCGGGCGCGATGAGGGCGTCGCGGCGATTGCGATAGCGTCCGTCCACCCCATCTGATCGAGAAAACACCGCCTCGCGTTGCGAGGCCGAGGAGGAAGCGCCCATGGCTGCCCTGCCGGAAAAGGCGAAGACACTGCTGGACTCCCCTGAGTTCGCGACCATCGCGACCCTCAACCCCGATGGGCAGCCGCAACTGTCGATCGTGTGGGTCGAACGAGACGGTGACGACGTCCTGGTGAGCACGATCCTGGGCCGTCAGAAGCACCGCAACCTCGAGCGGGATCCGAAGGTGACCGTCCTGGTGTGCCCCAAGGACAGTCCGTACGAGTACGCCGAGATCCGCGGAACGGCGGCCATGTCCGAGGAGGGTGGCCGGGAGCTGATCGATCGCCTGTGCACCAAGTACACCGGTGGCGAGCGGTACGCCGGCGACGATGGAACCGACAACGTGCGCGTCATCGTGCGCATCACCCCGACCAAGGTGGTCATCCGCTAGTCGGGCGGTTCGCCGCGCCTCGGTACTGTTCGGCCTGTGGCTCTTCGCTTCTATGACACTGCCTCGCGGTCGGTCCGTGACTTCGTCCCCCTCGTGGAGGGGCGCGTTGGGATCTACCTGTGCGGCGCGACCGTCCAGGCGCCGCCCCATGTCGGCCACATCCGCAGCGGAGTCGCCTTCGACGTCATCCGGCGCTGGCTGACCGCCAGGGGCCTCGATGTCACCTTCGTGCGCAACGTCACGGACATCGACGACAAGATCATCCACAACGCCGGCCACGAGGACGTCCCCTACTGGGTCGTCGCCATGCGCAACGAGCGCGCCTTCACCCGAGCCTATGAGGCGCTGGGGTGCCTGCCTCCGACCTACGAGCCGCGCGCGACCGGGCACATCCCGGAGATCGTCGCGCTGATGCAGCGGCTCCTCGACGTCGACCATGGGTACGCAGCGGGCGGCGACGTCTACTTCGATGTCCGCGCCTTCCCGGACTACGGCAAGCTCAGCGGACAGAAGATCGACGACATGCTCGCCGCTGCCGACTCGCAGTCGCTGGCCAAACGCGACCCGCGCGACTTCGCCATGTGGAAGGGCGCCAAGGCGGGCGAGCCGCACTGGGACACGCCCTGGGGTCAGGGTCGCCCGGGCTGGCACATCGAGTGCTCCGCGATGGCGCGCAAGTACCTAGGCCCTTGCTTCGACATCCATGGTGGCGGCCTCGACCTGGTGTTCCCGCACCACGAGAACGAGATCGCGCAGTCCAAGGCGGCCGGCGACGGCTTCGCGAACTTCTGGCTGCACAACGCCTGGGTCACGACCAGCGGCGAGAAGATGAGCAAGTCGCTGGGCAACTCGTTGCTCGTCGACGAAGTCGTCACCCGCGTCCGTCCCGTCGAGTTGCGCTACTACCTCGCCGGCGCGCACTACCGGTCGATGATCGAGTACTCCGACGTGTCCGTGGCCGAGGCGGGCCAGGGGTATCGCCGCATCGAGGGCTTCCTTGCGCGTGCGCGCGAGGCGCTCGGCCGCTCGAAGGTCGAGGTCGACCCGTCGGCCCGACCCGCTGCCTTCAATGCCGCCATGGACGACGACATCGCCGTGCCCGCCGCCCTTGCCGTGCTGCATGAGACCGCGCGCGAGGGGAATGCCGCGCTCGCCGCCAATGCCTTTGACGCCACGGCCGTTGCGTTCGACGGGGTCCTCGCCATGGTCGAGGTGCTGGGGATCAACCCGTGGGCGAAGCCGTGGTCGGAGTCGGGTGCCTCGGGCTCGGGGCGCGAGACCGAGGTCATCGACTCACTGGTGAAGGTCGTGCTGGCGCAGCGTCAGGACGCGAGGGCACGCAAGGACTACGCGGCGGCGGACGCGATTCGCGACGGTCTCGACGAGATCGGCATTCGGGTCGAGGACACGGCTTCTGGCGTCCGCTGGTCGCTTGATGGATGACGGGAAGCAGGACTGACGATGGCTGGTAACTCGCAACGGCGCGGCGCCATGCGCAAGACCGGTACCAAGAAGGGTGCGACGGTCGGCTCGGGCGGCCAGAAGCGCCAGGCGCTCGAGGGACGCAAGCCCACGCCCAAGGCCGTCGACCGGCCGCATCATCCGGCAGCGCGTCGGCAGCGGGCCGTGGCGAAGCGCGCCGACGCGACGACGACCAAGCGGGCGACGTCGCGCAGCAGTGGGCGTCGTTCCGCCGGGAGCGTTCTCGTCGGACGCAACCCCGTCGTCGAGGCGCTGCGTGCGAAGATCCCCGCCTCGACGCTCTATGTGCAGACCAAGGTCGATGCCGATGACCGTTGGCGCGAGGCGATGCGCATCGCGGTGTCGATGAACATCGCGATCCTGGAAGTCACCAAGACCGAGCTCGATCGCATGTCCGACGGTGCTGTCCATCAAGGCCTCGTCCTCGCGGTGCCCGAGTACCAGTACAGCGAGGTCGACGACCTCGACACCGACCTGCTCGTCGTGCTCGATGGCGTCACCGATCCCCGCAACCTCGGTGCGATCGCCCGGTCGGCCGCGGCCTTCGGCTCCGGTGGCATCGTCCTGCCGACGCGGCGTTCCGTGGGCGTCACGGCTTCGGCATGGAAGGCTTCCGCTGGAGCCCTGTCTCGAGTTCCGGTGGCCCAGGTGACCAACACGACGCGCGCGCTCGAGGCCCTGAAGAAGCAGGGCTTCACCATCGTCGGCCTGGCCGCGGATGCCGACGTCACCCTCGGCGGGCTCGATCGGGAGATCCTCACGTCGCCGGTGGCGATCGTCGTCGGCGCCGAGGGTGCGGGACTCTCGAGGCTCGTCGGTGAGACCTGCGACTGGCGCGTCAGCATCCCCATGGCCGTTGGCACTGAGTCGCTCAATGCGTCAGTCGCAGCAAGCATCGTGCTTCAGGCGGTGTTCTCTGCCCGGTCCTGATCGACCGCTGGCTCCGGTGGGAGCTTCTTGACCAGCGAGTTGCCGATCAGCGGGAAGAACAGCACGGTGAGCGCGCCGGCGCCGACAAGTGCGGCGGCATTCTGGGGCAACATGATCCCCGTCTCCACCTCCAGCGACGTGACGGCGACGATGATCGGCAGCGCCGTCGCAACCAGAAGCGAGAAGCGCGCCCGCTTGCGTGGGTTCGGGATCGCACCGCGGTAGAGGAAGAACTGCGGAAGACCGCGCACCAGGGCCATCAAGACGAAGAAGAGCACGAGGCGACCGGGGTTGTCCGCGATCGACTGTACGTCGAGGTTGGCTCCCGAGACGATGAAGAACACCGGGATGAAGAAGCCGAACGCGATCGCCTCGATACGGACCGTCAGATTCGACTCCTCGGAGGGTGGTGCAATCCGGCGCACGATGATGCCGGCGATGAATGCGCCGAGGACGACGTCGAGTCCGAACGAGGCGGCGACGGCAAGCAGCATGATCAGCAGCAGCATGGAGATGCGTACGGCCGTCTGCGAACTGGTGTGGTGGCCGGAGTCGAGCAGTTGCCGGATGCGATCGGTCGCGAAGCGCTGAGGGATCGCGGCCAGCAGGAGTGCCACGAGGCCGAACGCGACCAGCGTGAGGATGGCGACGAACCGATTCTGTGCGCCAAGCAGCAGTGAGATGGCCAGGATCGGGCCGAACTCGCCCCAGGCACCGGCGCCCATGAAGTAGGTCCCGAACGGGGTGTTGAGCTCCTTGGCATCGCGCAGGATCGGCAGAAGCGTGCCCAGCGCGGTGGACGTGAGGGCGATGGCCACGCCGAGCGTGTCCTGGACTTCACCGGCGAAGCTGAGCACGAGCGACACACCTGCCGCGAGCAGCATCGAGATGCCCCAGCCGGATGCGGCCAGTCGCCCGCTGCGGCCGCGCACGGCCCGCGGCTCCAGTTCCATGCCGGCGAGGAAGAACAGCATGCCCAGGCCGAGCTCGGACAGAAGCTTGATGGAGTCGTCGACGTTGATCCAGCCCAGGACGTGCGGCCCGAAGATGACTCCGCCGGCCAACAGGAGGACGACCTCGGCGACCTTGATCCGGAACAGGCCGACGATCAATGGCGTGGCCGCCGCGATCGCGATGATGACGAGCAGGGAGCCGAAGTCACTCATCGGCGAGCCAACCCGGGGGCAGCACGATGCGAAGTTCGGCCGTGTCGTCGCTGGGCGTTCCCACGCGCGCACCGAGCACCGCCTGCTCGTCCGGCTTCTTCGCAAGGATCGTCGTGACGTAGTCGGAGACGGCTTCCTCGAACGGAACGCTTGATCCGGCGGCCTCGGACATGAACCATCGGTGCTCGAGCACTTCGTGGAAGATCTCCGCCGGTTCGAGCTTGCCACGCATCTCGGCGGGCACCTCCGACATCACTCGCTCGAACCGCTCGGTCACCCAGCGATGGGCGGCGATCTCCTCGTCCGCGCGGCCCAGGCCCACCTTGACGCGGAAGGAGTCCAGGTCGTTCAGGAGGCGACGGGCCTGGTTCTCCTCGACGTCCAGTCCGGTGAGACGGATCAGCCGCCGGGAGTGGTGGCCGGAGTCGACAACCTTGGCGGCCACCGTGATGTGCTCGCCATCGGCCTGGGTGTCCACCTGCAACTCGGCGACGTCGAAGCCGAGTGAGTTCAGTCGACGCACTCGCGCGTCGAGGAGGTAGCGATCCTCCCGCGTGATGACCAGCGGCCCGGTGATCTCGTCCCACAGCCGGTCATAGCGCGTGCGCAGGCTCACGCCGGTGACGATCGGGTCGATGCCCTCGTGCAGCCGGCCGCCGGCCTGCAGGTCCATCAACTCGCCAGCGACGTTGGTGGCGGCCGTCTCCAGGTCGTAGTCCCGTTGGCCCTTCGACAAGGTGGGGTGCATCTCACCCGTCTCGGCATCGACCAGATAGGCGGCGAAGGCGCCCGCGTCCCGACGGAACAAGGTGTTGGACAGCGAGCAGTCGTTCCACGAGAAACCGGCCAGGTGCAGCTGCACGATGAGCAGCGTGAGGGCGTCGAGGAGCCTGTTGGCCGTCTCGAGGCGAAGGGACGACGAGAACAGGGCGCGGTAGGGCAGCGAGAACTCCAGGTGCCGGGTGATCAGGCCCGCGGGCAGTGGCTCCCCGGCGGCAGTGCTGCGATCCAGCACCACTCCGACGGGCTCGACGGTCGGCAGGCCGCGTCGGACGAGGTCGAAGAGCAGCTCGTACTCGCGCTCGGCATAGTGCTCCTCCACCTCCTTGACCGCATACACGACACCGTTGATCCGCACGAACCGGACGATGTGGCGAGAGATGCCGCGCGGGAGGGCGACCACGAGGTCCTCGGACCATTGCTCCAGCGGCTCGCTCCACGGAAGGAAGGCGAGCTCGGGCTCGTCGAGGTTGCCAGTGAGGCGCACCTGCGCAGCCTTTCATGCCCGGCACGGTCCGGCGAGCGGCCCTCCTTCGTCAACGACGCGCCCTAGTGTGGCCTCGTGAGCGAGAATCCCCGCGCGCGGCTGTCGGACATCGCCGAGCAGGCCGGCGTCAGCGAGGCCACGGTCTCGCGGGTCCTCAACGATCGGCCGGGTGTCTCGTCGTCGACCCGGCAGTCGGTCCTCACCGCACTCGACGTCCTCGGCTACGAGCGGCCGATGCGCCTGCGTGGGCGCTCAGGTCTCGTCGGCCTCATCGTCCCCGAACTCGACAACCCGATCTTCCCGGCGTTCGCGCAGGTGATGGAGACCCTCCTCGCACAGCACGGCTACACCCCGGTGCTGTGCACGCAGACGCCCGGCGGCGTGACTGAGGACGACTACGTCGACCTGCTCCTCGATCGCGGCGTTGCCGGGATCATCTTCGTGTCCGGCATGCACGCCGACAGCACCGCCGATCACGCGTCGTATCGCGCGCTCGTCGAGCGCGGCCTGCCCATCGTCCTAGTCAACGGCTATGCCGAGGGCGTCGATGCGCCGTTCATCTCCGATGACGACGCCGCTGCGATGGACTTGGCTGTCACGCATCTGGTGTCGATGGGCCATCGGCGCATCGGCCTTGCCGTCGGTCCAATGCGCTTCGTTCCCGTCGTGCGCAAGCGGGCGGCGTTCATGGAGGCGATGACGCGCCAGACGGGCATCTCCCAGGAGGAGGCGGCCGGTCTGGTGTCGCATTCCCTGTTCGGGCTCGAGGGTGGGCAGGCGGCCGCCCATCACCTGCTCGGATGCGGTGTCACCGCGATCGTGTCAGGGTCCGACCTCATGGCGCTTGGCGCGATCAGGACCATCCGGCAGCGAGGGCTGCGGGTGCCCGAGGACGTCTCCGTCGTCGGCTACGACGACTCGCGGCTCATCCCCTTCACCGATCCGCCGTTGACGACGGTGCGCCAGGCCGTGCCGGCGATGGCCACGGCGGCCGTTCAGGCCCTGCTCGACAGCATCAACCACAGCCCGACCCCGCGCGACGAGTTCGTGTTCCGGCCGGAGCTGATCGTGCGGGGTTCCACCGGTCCTGCTCGGGCGTAGCCGTCACGTCGTGGCAGACTTCGGGGATGCCACGCCCGGTCATCGGAGTCTCCTGCTACCTCGAGCCCGCACAGTGGGGCGCCTGGTCGCTGACCGCAGCGCTGCTCCCGCACTGGTACCTCGACCTCTTCCGCGCTGCCGACGTCGACATCGTTCTCCTGCCGCCTGGCAACGACGCAGGTGTCGTCGCTCGGATCGACGGCCTGGCGCTCGTGGGCGGTGCCGACCTGGACGCCCGCCTGTACGGCGCCGAGCCGGACGCGACCGCGGATGAGCCACGCCTGTCGCGTGATGCCTCCGAGCTCGGGTTGTACCGCGCCGCCCGCGAGCGGGGCCTTCCGGTGCTCGGAATCTGTCGTGGCCTCCAGGTCATGGCCGTGGCCCACGGCGGCTCGCTCATCCAGAACCTCCCGGACGTGGAGGGCACGATCGTGCACCGGGAGCGGCCCGGGCAGTTCGTCGACCACCGGGCCTCGTTCGCGCCGGGCTCACTTGCTGGACGGATCTTCGGGACCGATACGGTCGTCGTGAACTCCAGCCATCACCAGGCCGTCGGTGACGCGGGTGAGCTGCTCGTGTCTGGCTGGGCGGACGACGGCACCATCGAAGCGTGCGAGGACCCGTCCGCGGACTTCTGCCTCGGGGTGCAGTGGCACCCGGAGCATCCCGATCGTCGCACCGCCGACCTGCCGCTCGTCAGGGCCCTCGCCGATGCCGCGGGGCGCTACCGCGAAAGCAGCAGCGCCCCGATGACAACCGTCGTCGGCTGAATTCCTAAAGCGGCGTCACGTAGGCGCCGGAGATGCCGCCGTCGACCAGGAAGTTCGACGCGGTGATGAAGGACGAGTCGTCGCTCGCGAGGAACGCAACCGCGGCCGCCAGCTCCTCGGGCTCGCCGAAGCGGCCCACCGGAATGTGGACGAGCCGGCGGGCGGCCCGCTCGGGATCCTTGGCGAAGAGCTCGATCAGCAGCGGCGTGTTCACTGGGCCAGGGGAGAGCGCATTGACGCGGACGCCCGAACGCGCGAACTGCACGCCGAGCTCACGGGTCATCGCCAGCACGCCGCCCTTGGAGGCGGTGTAGGAGATCTGTGACGTCGCGGCGGCCATCGTGGCCACGAAGGAGGCGGTGTTGATGATTGATCCCTTGCCCTGCTCGAGCATGATCGGCAGCACGGCCTTGCAGCACAGGAAGACCGACGTCAGGTTGACCTCCTGAACACGGCGCCAGGCGTCGATGCCGGTCTCAAGGATCGAGTCGTCGTCGGGCGGGGAGATGCCCGCGTTGTTGAACGCGATGTCCACGCTGCCGTAGGTGCTCTTCGCCGTATCGAACATGTTCTGCACGTCATCGGCGCTGGTGACGTCGGTGCGGATGAACAGTCCGTCGACTGCGGCTGCCGCGGCCTCACCCGAAGTGGGATCGAGGTCGCCGATGACGACCGTCGCACCCTCGTCGGCGAAGCGCCGAACGGTGGCCAGGCCGATGCCGCTGGCTCCGCCGGTGACGACGGCCACGCGGCCCTCGAGGCGTCGGCACTTGCTGTCGCTCATGTGTTCCTCATCTCTTCCTTTTATTGCCGAGTGGGCAGTTGTGGCTGACTTACCGGCGAGTAAGGCAGCCACAACTGCCCACTCGCGGTGGTGGTGGGGGGGCGGGGTTCGGTTTCCGCGATCAGTCCTCGGTGCTGATGAAGACGTTCTTGGTCTCGGTGAAGGCGTCCAGGGCATCAGGTCCGAGCTCGCGGCCCAGACCGGACTTCTTGTAGCCGCCGAACGGCGTCCAGTACCGCACCGACGAGTGCGAGTTGACCGACAGGTTCCCCGCCTCGATGCCGCGCGCCACCCGGATGCCGCGGCCGAGGTCGCGGGTCCAGATCGAACCGGACAGTCCATAGTCCGAGTCGTTGGCGAGTCGGATCGCATCGGCCTCGTCCTCGAATGTCGTCACGGAGACGACGGGTCCGAAGATCTCCTCCTGGAAGACGCGGGCGCTCGACTCGACCGGTGCGAGCACCGTCGCCGGGAACCAGTAGCCCGGTCCGCCGGGTGCCTCACCCTGGAAGGCGATCGGCGCCGAGCCGTCGAGGAAGCTGGACACCGTTTCATGGTGGCCCTTGGAGATGAGCGGCCCCATCTCCGTCGCGTCGAGCAGCGGGTCGCCCACCTTGACGCCCTTGACCGCCGTCTCGAACAGCTCCATGAAGCGGTCGAATGCGGAGCGCTGGACGAGGATGCGCGAACGGGCGCAGCAGTCTTGGCCGGCGTTGTCGAAGACGCCGTACGGCGCGGTGGCCGCGGCCTTCTCGAGGTCCGCGTCGGCGAAGATCACGTTCGCGCTCTTGCCGCCGAGCTCGAGGGTCACCGCCTTCACCTGCTGCGAGCAGCCGGCCATGATGCGCTGGCCGACCTCGGTACTGCCGGTGAAGACGACCTTGCGGACGTCGGGGTGGTCGACGAAGCGCTGGCCGACGATCGAGCCTTTGCCCGGAATGACGATGAACACGTCCTCGGGGATACCGGCCTCCAGGGCGAGCTCGCCCAGCCGGATGGCGGTCAACGGTGTCAGCTCGGCCGGCTTCATCACGACGGTGCAGCCGGCGGCCAGCGCCGGCGCGAAGCCCCAGCCGGCGATCGGCATCGGGAAGTTCCAGGGCACGATGAGCCCGACCACGCCGACCGGCTCCTTGAACGTGACGTCGATGCCGCCGGTCACCGGGATCTGCCGGCCGAACATGCGCTCGGGTGCCCCGGCGTAGTAGCCGAGGACGTTCGCGACGTTGTTGGCCTCCCAACGAGCGTTGCTGATCGTGTGCCCGGCGTTGAGGACCTCGAGCTGGGCGAGCTCCTCGTTGTGCTCGCGGACGATGTCCGAGAAGCGCCGGAGCATCGCCGATCGGTCGGCGGGTGCCACCTCGCGCCAGGCGGGGAACGCGGCATGCGCACGCGCGATGGCGGCGTCGGCCTCCTCGATCGATGCGGACGGGACGGTCGCGACGACCGTCTCGGTGGCCGGGTTGATCACGTCGTGCATGGGAACTCCTGAGCTGTGGGCGCGCACGCCCGCGGGAACGACCTTCGGGTTGAGGGTTCTATTAAAGCCGCTCGAAGCTGCGGTATCGCTCCCAGTCCGTGACGGTGCTTGTGAACGCGGCCAGCTCGACCTTCGCCATGTTGGTGTAGTGCGCCTGGACCTCCTCGCCGAAGATCTCGCGGATCCAGTCCGAGCCCTCCCACAGGCGCAGCGCCTCGGACATGGTGTGCGGCACTCGCGGGGAGTCGCCGACGTAGGCGTTGCCGGTGAACGGCGCCTCCAGGGTGAGGCCGCGCTGGATGCCGTCGAGTCCGGCGGCGATCATCCCGGCCACCGCGAGGTACGGGTTGACGTCGCCTCCCGGGATGCGGTTCTCCAGGCGCAACGCCGGGCCATGCCCGACGAGCCGGTAGGCGCACGTGCGGTTGTCGCGACCCCACTCGATGGCCGTCGGCGCGAATGAACCTGGGACGAAGCGCTTGTAGGAGTTGATCTGCGGAGCGAACATCAGGGCTAGCTCGGCGGAGTGAGCCAACTGCCCGGCGACGAATGACTTGCCGAGCTCGGACATCCCCTCCATGCCGTTGTCGTCGGCCATCACCATCGAGCCGTCGGTGCCGCGGAAGGACAGGTGGATGTGGCAGGAGTTGCCCTCACGCTCGTTGAACTTCGCCATGAACGTCAGCGCGTAGCCCTCCTGGGATGCGATGACCTTTGCGCCGGTCTTGTACGTGACGTGGTTGTCGCACGTGTTGAGTGCCTCGCGGTAGCGGAAGGCGATCTCGTGCTGGCCGAGGTTGCACTCGCCCTTCGCGCTCTCCACCGTCATCCCTGCGTCGAACATCTCGTTGCGGATCCGTCGAAGCAGTGGCTCGACCCGAGCACCGCCGAGCATCGAGTAGTCGACGTTGTAGAGGTTCGCGGGAGTGAGGTCGCGGTAGCCCGCGAGCCACGCTTCCTCGTACGTGTCCTGAAAGACGATGAATTCGAGCTCGGTACCGACGTAGGCCTGCATGCCTGCCTCGGCGAGCCGATCGACCTGCTTCTTCAGGACCTGCCGCGGTGATGCCACAACCGGCGAGTGGTCCTCCCACAGCACGTCGCACAGGACGCCCACGGCTCCCGGCTCCCACGGCAGTCTGTGCAGGGTGTTGAGGTCCGGCATCATCACCATGTCGCCGTAGCCGCTGTCCCATGACGACATGGCGTAGCCGTCGACCGTGTTCATGTCGACGTCGACCGCGAGCAGGTAGTTGCATCCCTCCGTCGCGTGCTCGAGCACTTCGTCGACGAAGTACTGCGCGTGGATGCGCTTGCCCTGAAGTCGCCCCTGCATGTCCGTGATCGAGACTGCGACAGTGTCGATGCGACCATCCGCAACTTCCTCGCGCAGGGTGTGGACGGACAGCTGTCCGGGGTTTGCCATGTGAGCTCCTGTTATCGGCGTATTCGTGCATCCAACCGCATGTGAGGGTGCCCATGCGTGCCGTTCGGGTGCGAACGTCCGGGTCGGGTCTCAGGCCAGCCCGGCCAGGGCGACCGGGTCCCGCAGCAAGCGGAGGCCGTGTGCAAAGGCGACGGCGGTGTAGAGCCCGACGATGGCCAACGCGCCCCAGAACGGAAGCGTCAGCACGGCGACGGTGAGGGCTGCAGCCCGGGCGAGCGTCCCGACGGCCGACACCACCGGGGCGGCCTGTGCTCTGAACGAGTCGAAGTCGGTGGCCATCGGGCGCTTGATCGACGGGGCCAGGCCTGCCGCGGCCGCTCCGATGGCCACCAGGACGAGTGAGGGCATCGCGGCCGCCACGATCGGCGCGCCCGTGAGGAAGCCGCTGACCGTGGCCACGAGGGCCAGGGCGAGGATCCAGGTCGTGCCGGCGGCCAGCCGGGCAAGGACCAGACCGCGGTGGCTGACCTTGCCGAGCAGCCACACGGCTGCCCCGCCGTCGTACGCGAACCCGTTGGCGCCAAGGACGGCGGCGGCCGCGGCCATGACGAAGAAGGCGATCGCCGTCGTGGCGTTGGAGCCCGCGCCTCGCACCAGCAGGGGCGCCAGGGCGGCCGTGATGACGGTGCTCCGGGCAGCCACCGAGCGGCCGATGCCCGCGCCCATGACCACCGAGAGGGCGAGGATCGGCGGGCGGGGGAGCCTGATGGAGCGCGGCGCCCGGAGGGCCCGGTCGTTGGGCCGGTTGAGCAGCCAGGCCCCCCACAGGGCCAGGGCACCGGTGAAAAGGATCGGGATGACGTAGGCGGACGTCGTGACGGCCGCCGACAGCCAGTGGCCGGGGCCGAGGGAGCTGGACACGACGACCGTCGCCATGAGCAGGACCAGTCCGGCCACGAGGAGCAGCGCCCACGTCGGCCCCACCTTGCGCATGAGGATGGCTGATGACGCGCCCGCCAGCTGGCCGACCGCGACGCCGTTCCAAGCAAGGGCCAGCCCCGCGAGCCAGCCCGGCCAGCCGGCAGCCGCCGCACCGACGATGGCCAGCGAGGGGACGAACAGCCCGGGCCCTGCGTCCGTGAGGGCGGCCGTGAGGCGGGTGCCGAACGTGAAGGACCGACCGCCACCGGCGGCCGCCACGGCCAGCGGGTCGTCGCTGTCGCCGCCACCGAGGGCGGGGAGCAGGGCGAGGGCGGACCAGAGGCCAGCGGCGAGCGGGATGAGCGAGGCGGTCGTGATCCCCGCCGCCTGGACGGCGTCGTGTCGCGCCGCTGTGAGGAGCGCGAGGCAGTGCAGCACGACGGTGGTGGCGATGGCAGCGATGGCGAACGGTCGAGAGGTCCGCCAGCCGGTTCGCAGCTGGTGCGCGACCCCGAGGCGGATGTCGGCGGTCTGCGTCGTCATCTCGTGGCCGACAGGGATCGCCAGGCGTTGCCGAGTGTGCCGTGCTCGAGGAGCAGTTCGGCTGTGGGGTACGGCCCGACCAAGGTATGGCCACGGAAGACCGCCACCTCGTCGGCGACGACGGCGGCGTCGAGGAGGTGCGTGGTGAGGACGACGGCCCGCCCGCGGCCGCGGGCATCCACGAGCAGCTCGGTGATGGTGTCCACTCCCTCGGGATCGACGCCATCGAAGGGCTCGTCGACCAGGAGGAGGGGTGGATCGGCGACGAGCGCCATGGCCATCGACAGCCGACGCGACTGCCCGTGCGAGTACGCGGCGGCGGGCAGTTCGACCACCTCGTCAAGGCCGAGCCGGTCGATCAGCGCGTCGAGTTCGGGCTCGGTGACGTCCACCCGGTGGAGCCGCGCGGCGAGCGCCAGATGCTCGCGGCCGGTGAGCCGCGGGAAGACCCCGCGGGTGTCGGGCACGTACCCGGTGGATCTTCGCGCATGGTCGCTGCCGCCTGGCTCGCCGTCGATCCAGAATTGGCCCGCGCTCGGCGGGATGGCGCCGGCCAGCACCTTCATCGTCGTGGACTTGCCGCAGCCGTTCGGGCCGAGCACCGCGAGGATGGTCCCGGTGGCGACCGTGAAGGAGACGTCGTCGACCACCCGATGGGAGCCGTACGACCGAGCAAGGCCCTGCACGTCGAGCATGTGAGTACCGTACGCAGGCTACGGAAGAGGCGATGGCCTCACCGCGCCCGTCAATCTGACCTACGCTGCCGAGCGTGCACCCGCTGCTCGAGGACATCCCTCCTCATGACGTTGAGCGCCTCGAGCGTGTGACGTGCCTGCGCGCGGCCACGGCCGTAACCCCGTTGGACGGCGGGATCACCAACCGCAACTACCGGATCTCCACTGCCTACGGCGATTTCGTGGTGCGACTGTCGGACCCCGAGTCCTCGGTCCTCGCGATCGATCGCGGCGACGAGTACCTGAACTCGGTGGCCGCTGCGAAGTCCGGGGCGGGTGCCCCAGTCGAGCAGTACATCGCCGGAGCCGGGGTCCTCGTCGTCCACTGGATCTGGGGGCGGACGTTCAGCGAGGTCGACGTTCGCCGGCCCGAGAACCTGCCTCGCATCGCGGAGGCATGCCGGATGCTGCATGCCGGCCCGGATTTCTCGTGCGACTTCAACATGTTCGACATCCAGGCGCGCTATCTCGCGCTGGTGCGCGAGCAGGGCTACCGCCTGCCCGAACGCTACGAGGAGTTCCTCCCCGTTGTGTCGCGGTTGAAGGCCGCGATGGCCGAGTCGCCAGAGCCGACGGTCCCATGCAACAACGACCTCCTCGCCGCCAACATCATCGACGACGGCGATCGGCTCTGGCTGATCGACTACGAGTACGCGGGTAACAACGAGGCGTCCTTCGAGCTTGGCAACATCTGGAGCGAGTCCACCCTCGACGACGACTTGCTCGCGCCCCTCGTGCACGCCTACTGGCAGGACGAATCCCCGGTGCTCGTCGCCCGCGCTCGCATGTGGGCCCTTTTGTCCCAATATGGCTGGACGCTCTGGGCATCTATCCAGGACTCGATCAGCCCGCTGGACTTCGACTACTGGTCGTGGGGCATGGAGAAGTACGAGCGGGCGGTCCGCACGTTCGATGACCCGCGTTTGGGGGATTGGCTCGACGAGGTCGCACGTCCCTGATGGCGGGATGCCGGACCGCCCTTGCGGTCTCCGCGTGTCGCACTTGTCCAAAGTCGCTCCGCGAGGAGACTGCGGCTAATAGTGTCCACCTGTCGGGGGACAAGACGTGGGTCGGGCCGCGACCGCGCAATGAGGAGGCTTGAGTGCCGGATCAAAGTGCATTGACCGAAGACGAACGGATGCTGGCAGAGCTCGGATACAAGCAGGAGCTCAGCCGCAGCTGGAGTGGATTCTCCAACTTCGCCATCTCCTTCTCCATCATCTCGATCCTCGCTGGTTGCTTCACCACGTTCTACTTCGGGTGGAACAACGGCGGGCCGATCGCCATCTCGCTGGGCTGGCCGTTCATCGCCGCCTGCATCCTGGTGATCGGCTTCTGCATGTCGGAGCTCGTCTCTGCGTACCCGACTTCGGGCGGCATCTACTGGTGGGCCAGCAAGCTCGGCAGTGTCAAGGCGGGCTACTACACGGGCTGGCTGAACCTGGTCGGCCTCGTCGCGATCGTGGCGTCGGTGGCCTATGGCACCGCGACCTTCTTCGATTACTCGTTCTCTCGCCTGAATGAGTCGTGGGCGGCGGGCTACTCGCTCGAGCGTGTCTTCGTGATGTTCCTCGCCATCTTGATCATCACCGCACTCATCAACATCTTCTCCAGCCACCTGCTGTCGATCTTCAACAACATTTCGGTGTGGTGGCACGTGTTCGGCGCGACGATCATCGTGCTCATCCTCGTGTTCTTCCTGAAGGACGGCACGACGCACTGGAACGTCACCGACGTATTCACCGGCCGAGTGAACAACACCTTCGGCCTCTACGGCTCCACGGACGGCGCTCTCAACGGCGCCGGCACGAGTGGCCCGGGCTTCTGGTTCTACGTGGTGCCGCTGGGCTTCCTGCTCACGCAGTACACGATCACCGGCTACGACGCCTCAGCCCACCTCTCCGAGGAGACCCAGGGTGCGGCGAACACCGCGGCCAAGGGCCTGTGGAAGTCCATCTTCTACTCGGCTATCGGCGGCTGGATTCTGCTGCTCGCCTTCTTGTTCGCCATCCAGGACCCGGACGCAGTCTCCGCGGGCGGCGGCGGCGTGCAGGTCATCTTCGACCAGGCACTCACGCCCACCATGGCGGGCTTGGTGCTGCTCATCGCCAGCATCGGCCAGCTCTTCTGCACCACAGCCTGCCTGACGTCGGCATCGCGCATGCTCTTCGCGTTCAGCCGTGACGGCGCGGTCCCCGGTGCGAGGCACTGGGCCAGGCTCAACAAGAGCAAGACGCCGGTCAACGCTGTGATCGCCGTTGCGCTCTTCGGCCTGATCCTTACCCTCCCGGCGCTGTTCAAGGTCAACGTCGGAACCGCGGACGCCCCGATCTACACGGTCACCGCGTTCTTCGCCGTGGTATCGATCGGCGTGCTGGGTCTGTACCTGGCCTTCGCCATCCCGATCTTCTACCGCTGGAGGGCTGGCTCGTCCTTCCAGCAGGGTTCGTGGAACTTGGGCAACAAGTGGAAGTGGATGGCCCCGATTGCGGTCCTCGAGATCGTCATCACCTCGGTCTACTTCATCCTTCCGCTGTACCCCGCGGGTGCGCCGGGCTTCATGCGCGGTCTCCTCGGGGCGCCGAGCACCGACGACGTTCCGTTCGACTGGAAGTCGGTCAACTACGCACCCCTGGTGCTGGGCTTCATCCTCATCTGCCTGTGGATCGGCTGGCATGTGTCGGCCAAGAAGTGGTTCACCGGCCCGAAGATGACCGTCGACCTGCCGGCGGGTGTGTCGTCCGCCGACGAGATCGAGCTCGAGCACGAGCACAAGGGATTCCACCAGCCGCCGGAGAGCTGATCGCCTGGCTCGGCACGACAGTTCGGCTTGGATCGGGAGGGGTGGGGCTTCGGCTCCACCCCTCCCCCCCTTTTTGCACTCGCGGAAGAGGCGGAAAGAGGCGGAA
>Ga0194043_1000084_pt1 | contig 42590 bp, 45 predicted proteins | sample JunL4415m_MetaG_FD_161274 | JGI IMG/M metagenome (GOLD analysis project Ga0194043, IMG submission 161274) | Anoxic zone freshwater microbial communities from boreal shield lake in IISD Experimental Lakes Area, Ontario, Canada - Jun2016-L442-15m | ecosystem: Environmental > Aquatic > Freshwater >...
CTCGAATCTGGTGGTGTAGTCGAGCACGCGGCCCGTTGGCTCGATGCTGCGCGGGCCTTCGGTGGATGCCATCGGATGTCCTTCGCCTGTTTGGTCGAGGTCACAAGGCCACAACTGACCCGCGATAAGAGGCTATCGAAAAAGCAAACAATGTTCACGACCGGCAAGTAGGTTCCGATTCCCCGTCACTCCAGCGGCACGTTGAATCTGCCAAATCTAGATGTTGCTAGCAAGCGCGACCTCGATGGCCCAATTACTACTTAAAGCACGCACTTAACTACTTAGGGTAGTATTTGGTTCGTCGTTGTGAGTCCAAGGAGGTTCAATGCAATTCGACTCTCAACGCACTCATGACACCGAGGGTCGCCTCACCGCAGAGCTCGCGCAAACGCTCGTGGCAAATTCCGTTGATGTCCTCTTCCACACCGTCGATGGAGTGCTTGAGTGGATTTCGCCCTCAGTATCCGAGCTGCTCGGCTGGGATGCCGACGAACTTGTAGGGGGCACGACCACCCACCTGTGGCACCCTGACGACCTGCCGCTCGCCATCACGTTGCGCGACGCTACCTACGGCGGTGAGCCGGGGCGAGCCACCCTGCGTTTCAAGCGCAAAGACGGCGTCTACATCTGGATTGAGACTTCGCTGCGGCCGTTCCTCGAAACCGACGGTCGCACCGGTGCTGTCGGTTCATTGCGCGATGTCGGCGCCCGAGTCGATGCGCTGCGCCAACTGACCCAGTCAGAGGCCAATTTGCGCCTGATCTCCGAAAACTCACACAGCATCGCATTTCGTGCCACCCCCGAGGGCATCATCGAATGGGTCTCGACCTCGGCGGACGAGATCTTGGAGATCCCGCGCGAGCACATCATCGGTGCACGCGTGCTCGACTTCGTCGACCCCGGCGATGCAGACTCGCTCACTTCTGACTATTCAGCTCTGCTCAACGATGGCGCCGGTGTCTCACGCGCCCGATTCATGACCGGATCCGGTGCTTCCCTCTGGATGGAGGCTCGGGTTCGTGTGGTGTCGAACGATGCCAAGGAAGTGATCGCTCTGGTCGGCACGCTGCACGACGTCAACGCTCAAGTCATCGCAGAGCAGCAGCTTCGCGCTTCTGAACTCCACTACCGCCTGCTGGCCGACAATGCGTCAGACATCGTGTATCTTGCCGGCGCAGACCGGCTCATCCAGTGGGTGTCCGCAGCCGTAACAGAGACGTTGGGCTGGACTCCCGAGGAGCTTGTCGGCACGCGAATGTCAACAATCCTGCACCCCGTCGACCGCGAAACCCAACGAGAAACCCGCGACGATCTGTACGCGGGCGCCACTATCGAGAGCCCGCCCGAGGGGCATGTCGTACGAATGCGCACCAAAGAGGGCGACTACCACTGGCTCTCAGGTCGCAGCCACATCGTCACCAACGAGAGCGGCGCATTCATCGGCGTCGTTACCGGCATGCGCAATGTCGACGCTCTGATTCAGGCGCGGGCCGAGGCATTGGAATCAGCTGAGCGCTTCCGCTTACTTGCCGAAAACATCTCTGAGGTGGTGCTGCGCACTCGTGATGGAGTCGTCACGTGGGTCTCGCAATCCATCACTCAGGTTCTGGGCTGGAACCCCGACGCCTTCATCGGTTCAAGTTTTCTCGAATTAATCCACCCGGAAGACCACATCCAGTTTGAATCCGTACTGGTCGCTCAAGCGACCGAGCAGGCGCAACTCACCGACAAGGTGTGGATCACCAGAGTTCGTCTGCGCCACGCCAATGGGCAGCACAGGTGGGCGGAGATTCGAACAAGTCACTTCGTGGATTCACAGGGAAAGTACGACGGTGGAATCGCGACCTTCCACCTCATCGACGATCAGATCAATTTTGAACAGGAGCTGGAGCGGCGAGCCACGCATGACCACCTCACCGGAATGTTGAACCGCGATGAATTGATGGTACGGCTGCGCATGGCTGATGAGGCACCGCGCACACCGGGCGACATCAGGGCAGTTATCTTCTGCGACATCGACAACTTCAAGACGATCAACGACGCTGATGGTCATCAGGTGGGCGACGAAGTCTTAGTCCGATTGGCAGAACGAATTCGATCGGCCCTTCGCTCCTCCGACCTGGTAGCCCGCATGGGCGGCGATGAATTCGTCATCGTTCTTGAAGGTATTCACGGTCTAGACGAGGCCGAAGCAATTGCCCAGAAAGTGCGCCGCGCCGCCGAGACTCCCGTCGTGACGAGTTCGAGGAGCATCACGACGAGCCTGAGTCTCGGAGTGACGATCCGCGCCGCCGGTGAGGACGTGGAGTCAGTGATCGGTCGCGCCGACCGGGCCCTCTACGAAGCAAAGCGAGCGGGCCGTAACCGTGTGGTGGCAGTTCCAGCGCCGTAGTGCCACTTTCGATAGTGACGTGCGAAGGCTCGGGCGTTGCGGGGCCCACGCCATTAGCCCACCGCGACGAGCATGCTGCCGACTACCACGACAACCAGTGCCAGTACCTGAACCTTGGCCAGCTTTTCCTTGGCTATCAGCCACGCCAGCACAGCGAGCGCGATGGGTGCCAGCCCGGCCAGCACCGACACCACGGCGAGGTTGCCCTCACGGGTGGCCACCGAGTACGCGGCGAATGCGAGCGCGTTCAGCACCCCAATGCAAGCGATGGGCATCAGGTCACGGCGACCGACACCGCCCCACGACCGGGTGACCAGCGCACCGGAGCCGAGAATCACTACCCCTACCACCTCGGCGATGAACAGCACCGCAAAGCTGCTGTCCTGACTGCCGTTGTTAACCGAGACGCTCCTCAACCCGAAGAGTACGGCGCTGATTAGCGCCAGGCCGAGAGAACCGAGCGAGGATCGCCCGCGCATATCTGGCACGCCCAGCATGATCACACCGACGATGACGACAACCACCCCCACCATGCTCGCCGAGGAGAGGGCCTCACCATGCGCGCTGGCGAAGGCGACTGGAACCAGCGTGCTGAGGGTGCAGATACCTCCCACCACACCCATGGGGGCTCCCTTGATCGCCCACAGGAAAGTGAGATTCCCTCCAAGCAGGAAGATGCCGGTGAAGATCCCCGAGGTGACCGACGTTTGGTCGAACGCCACATTGCCGTTGTTCAGCGCGTTGATCAGGAAGAGCACGCCGCTGACCGCGGCAGCGATGCCGGTGATCGCGTAGGCCGACGTACGCCGGCTCATCAAACCGGACGTGAAGTCACTCGCGCCGTAGAGCAGGCTGCTCATCAGGGCCAGAACCTCAGCCATGGGAACCGCCTGTCTGAACAAGTGAGGGGCAACCAGTGAGCGCCCGGACGCGGCCGAACCTGTACCGGTGAGAGGCCGTGTGCATGACCCGACGATAGGCCCGAGCGCTCATCGTGGGGTGACTATGTGCGGATTCCCGAGCGCCTGACCCGGTAGCGACAGCGGTTCGACCGGGCACGGCGCTACAGAATGTTGATGGCCCGAGCGATCACCAGAGCGGCAAGCGCCAATGAAACGATCGACTCGCACACCATCATCAACTTGGCCCATGGTCGAACGGCCGAGACATCTGTTGGGCTAAACGCCAGCGCGGTGTTGAAGGAAAGAACTAGGTAGTCAACGAACTTGGGGTACCAATCGGCCGAAACGTACTGCGTGAGATGCATCTCGGGGAACACGAATGCGGGTGCGACGACCCCCGATCCCGCGGCGCGAGCACTGGCACCGCCCGCGTCAAGATCCCAGAACCACAGGGCGAATGCGATCACATTGGTCATCCAGATGATGGCGCCAATGGTGAGGAGTTGGCTGGCGTCGGTGAATTGTTGACTGGTGACGATTCCAACCACCAAGCGGGCCGCTGAGAATGCCGTCACAAGGGTGATCAGCCCGAGCATGGCTCCGGTCGTAAGTCGCAACCATCGACGCTGCCGATCGATTCGACCCGGATCACCGACGATGAGCACAACGAGGAACACCCCAAGAAACGCTAGGTACACCCAGCGCGAAGAAAGTACAAAGTCTGTGGGCAGTAGTTCATGGAGGACGCCTGTTGCAATGACCGCGACCGCCATCGGCCAGCGTCGCTCGCCTGCCCTTTTCGCGCGAGGGCTATGGGAGTGGGCTTCGGTCACCCTCCCATTGTGAATGCAAACCCGCGCGATGAACGCGGGGCCCGCTGACTTTCTGGCAAAGACCACACAGAAGTCAACCCGTGCAGATGCTGGGCGACGTAGTCAGCTGCTGTAGTCCCAGAACTGCAGGGACCTGAAAGCGAGGAAGATTGCCAGCGTGATTGCGTACAGAATCACGATGATGACAACGCCCTTGATCGTCGGCCCCATCGCGGCGCCTTCAACGGGATCAAGCCACCAGGCAAACACCTTCGTGGCCCACGGCATCACGACCCAGGTCAGCAGTACGACGCTCACTCCATTGCTCAGCCAGGTGGCCAGTCCAGGATTTAATCCCAGTGCCTCGACAGCAGGCCCGAAGAAGCGCGTCAGCAGCATCACAATGGGAAACAGCACGAGCAAGACGATCATGGCCGTCTTCCAGTCCGGCGTGACCTTGGCAGACTCCCCGTCAAACCGCACGATCGAACCAAACGGGGTGTGACGCGTGTACGTCACGAATTCAGTCGACAACTGTTCGCGCAATTCCGGGAGCAGCACCGCACGTTCCGAGGACTTCATCCATCTCTGCAGGTTTGCCTCCGAGTCAAAGATGGTCGCTGACACCCATTCACCGTCACTGCTCGTGGGGCGAACGAGAACCGCTGACGTGAAGCCCGGGAACGCTTTCGAGGCGTTGAGTAGGTCAGCCTGCGCCGCTGTGAAAGCAGCCTCATGGTCAGGCGCCACTCGATGCATGATGACAGCGATTCCCGGAGGAGGGGATTGCCCCTCGACCAAGACAATCGTCGGTACCGTAGTCACCACGCCGAACTGCTCTCCCTCGACCAAGAGCGACTGCCGCACGTCGGAGTCAAGCCACGTTTGAAGATCTTCCGATGACGCGAAGATGATGACGCCAGCCCAGTCGCTGCCGGTGGCCACTGGAGGGGTCACTTGTGAGTCGACAAATCGCGGAAACGTAGCAGCCGCAGCATCGATTCTCGTCTGCCATGCCGCGACTTCCTCATGCCGGGAAGGGTCAGCTGAGAAGATGGCGATGGCCGACGCGTCGTGACCGATCTCAGGCTCCCTTCCGTGAGGCACCGGTCGACGTTTCGAGTTTGCGCCCCCTGACATACGTGCCGGTCAGCGCCTTCTCGCGAGCAAGCATGATCACAGTGAACAAACATTCATCTCGCGCTTTGATCGGGTCTTCAGGCACGTAACGACCCTTGAGTGTCTTATCAAACATGTCCCACTCGGTGGGGTCGATGATGACGAAATCTGCTTCCTTACCAACGTCGAAGTTACCGGTGCGGTCTTCAAGATCGAGCGCTCGCGCACCAGCGAGAGTGCCCGTGAACAGCAGTTCAGCCGGATGCAGCGAGAGTGACTCATCGTTGACTGGGTAGGGGTCGATACCAACCGGCGTGCGCTCGGAGATGTGCACTTTGAAACACGCGTTCAACATTTGCGGAACGAACCACTCATCTCCTCCGCCGAAGTCGCTGCCGATGGCGATGTTGACTCCCGCTGCGACCGTTCTCTTCCAGGGCATCGTGCCCGAACCGAGGAAGAGTTGCGAGACAGGGCAGTGGGCGATGGAGGTCCTTGTCTCAGCCATCCGCGCCAATTCGGCGTCGGAGCAGTGCACGGCATGTGCCATCACGCTTCGTGGCCCCAGGAAACTCTTGCCACCCACCTGCGAACCTGGCAGGAATCGTCCGTCGTAGGTGTCGAGGTAGTCAGTGACTTGGTACGCGGCCTTGACGCTATCGATCTCACCAGTGCCGGTACGCGCATTCTCATTGAGATGGGAGGTGAAGTAGACACCAGCATCGCGGTAGTGGTCATAGACCTCGCCCAACGCGGCCAGGGTCGTGCGAGTGACGGACAGACTGAACCGGGGCACGACCGCAACCGACTGCAACGACTGGCGACGGACGTCAGGGTCAAGCGGATGCCATTTCTCAATCTCGGAACGGACCCGCTCTACTGCGACTTCTTCGCTGACGATCAGCCGACTCGCGGACTCTGGACCAACTGTCTGAATACCTGTACCTGAGACCAGACGAATTCCGCGATCGCGTGCTTCCTGGAAGAGGAAGTCCTGAGCGTGTGGAAATGCGGAACCGAAAACAAGAGCATTCGTGGTTCCCGCAGTCACGAGCCGGTCGATCCATTCGACCGCAGCATTGTGTGCGTAGTCGGGATCTTCAAACTTCGATTCCGACGGGAAGATGCAACTGTTGAGCCACTCCAGCAGTTGTCCACCACCGTAGGAGTCTCCGCACCAGACCTGCGGAAAGTGCATATGAGTATCGACAAACCCCGGCACAATAAAGGCCCCGTGATGGTCTACGACCGTTTCGTTGACGTGTTCGGCTGGCAGGTCCTTCCAGTCACCGCACCACAGGATGATGCCCTCGTCATCGACAACCAGAGCGCCATCGGGAAAAGCCACGAGGTGTTCTGCCGCCTGAGTCACCAGCGGCGAACCCGCGATGTGAAAGACGTGACCGCGATGCGTGGTAGCCATGTTTCCTCCATGACGTCGTAAACAATCGACGCTAGCACCGGAACTCGCGGCGGGAAAGGGAATTCGTGGAACGCACCCCCTTTGCGATGAGGAGATTGACGGCCAAGCCGTGATCGTCATATCAACGCACGCGATACCCGGTCACAGGCCCGGACACCAGACCTCTCGTACTGCCTGTCGTTTTCCCTAGTGCGGGTAGAACTGGTCGTGCTGCGCGCAGATCTGCACCCATTCGTCTGGGGTCACAGTTGACGCTCCGGATGCCCGGTCGGCCAAGAGCGCGAAGTACGCCTCACGGGGAGCTCCCGGCGTGGCCAGCATCAGAATGGACGTCTCTCCGTGATCATTGCGGAAACCATGCACACTTCCCTTGGGCACGAACTCCACATCACCGGGGCCGGCCTCTTTCCACTCAGCTCCATTGAAGAACGTCATGATTCCGGAAACAACGAAGAAGGTCTCAGTCATCGTGCGGTGAAAGTGCGCGAACGCCTCCACAGGCGTGGGCCCAGCGTCCCAGCGAAATAGTGTGAACTCGGCGTCTGATTGGTCGGCGCCAACCAAAAACGACACGTCGACACCAGTGGTCATCGACACGTCGGGCCGCAAGTTGGCCGGCCGCGTAGTCGCATTGAATTGACCTGAATCGCCGAAGTACACCGCAGGTGGGTAGGTCATGCCCGAATGTTACGCGGATTAATGAGAGCAGGTCCACCCGATCACTACCGTGGAAGCACGGTGCCGTCAGAGCGCCTGGACTACTACGTTCGCGATAAGGAGTCCTCCGGAACTAAGGAGCAGCACCATGGCGTTCGAACCCAAGCCACCGCCGTTCGACATCGAGCCAGAGCAAATCGCTCCCGATACGTTCGTCATCCACTCTGTGCAGAAGGCCATGGGGGGTGTTCGTCTCGCACGAAGACATCGACCACATCGGCAACCTTGAGCAGGTGATGACGGCGTGTGAAAACGCCACGTTGGTAGTCGACTGGGGAGTCTGCGAGCGCTACGGCAGCGCCTTCGACTTCCCACTTGAGCGATGCCGCTGGGTCGAGCACGGCGAGGCTTTCGACATTGGTGACCTCATCATGAAGGTGCATCGACCTCCGATTTACGACTCGCCAAGCACATCCACGACACCCCCTCGGTGTCGGGCATTTGCCACGCAGTGGCGCACGACCTTGGTCACGCAACACTCGATCTCAATGGCGGTTCCGTCGCCAAGGCCTTGAGTGTGCGCAACGACGTCTGCGGAGGCGGGTTCGTGCACGGGGTCATCGAGCCGGCACTCGCGGGTTCGAAGGACATCGCGCGCGACCTACTAAGCGTGTGCGCTCCTGCACAAGATGGTTCGTGCTGGCACGGCGTTGGACATGGCGTGATGCTGTCGTCGGAATACAACCTCGCGCGCGCAACGAAATTATGTCGTGAGGCACCCAACGACTATCTGGTCGCTCGTTGCGGAGAAGGAATCTTCATGCAACTTCTCACCCTCGATGAAGGCGGCGCACACAGTGCCGGCTCTGAGAATCGAGTCACCAATCCAACCCAAGCCGCGAAAGTGTGCCACTCCGAGACACCCATCTTTGCTGACACGTGCTGGTTCTACACGCCCACGGTGTGGCTCCAACTTCACCCTGACGACTGGGTTGGTGTCGTGCGTTGGTGTCTGGCGAACACCCACGGTGACGCGCGCGCGGCGTGCCTTAAGGGCGTGGGTAGTCGCCTCGTGAAATACCACCCCGACCGCATCACCGAAGGCGCACGGATCTGTGCTCGAGTCGGTGATCGCAACGTACCCGACTGCTTCCGAGGGATGGGCTCATATTGGTCAGTGCACTGGAAGGGAGCCAAGGAGCCCGAGACGGTTTGTCATGAGATCAGCGACACCGAGTTGGGCCGACAGTGCCGAGCAGCGTTTGGATGACGGTTTCATCACTGCACCGTCGGGCGGCGAATCCGGTGGCAGAACAATTCGCAGGGGGCAGGTTCTAGATTGGGCAAATGACGATTGAAGGAATCGAAGCATCAACCGCGAAGACTTCGGCGGTCGATTCGGCGGGCTCTCTCACTCAGCAATTCATCGATGGCGTCAGCTTTCGATTAACGCGGCCCGTCGCGCACGACGACGGCACTCTCGCCGAGATCCTGCGCAGTGACTGGCCCGAGGTGCAGTCGGAAGTCGTGCAGGTGCACCTCACCACGACCGAGCCCGGGCATGTGCGTGGGTGGGGAGTGCACCAGCACAGCACCGATCGACTATTCGTGGTCAAAGGTCTGGTGTCGATCGTTGTGTATGACGCTCGAGTCGGCTCGGCCACGTACGGGATGCTCAACAAGTTCTTCGTCAGTGAACGAAGTCCCGGCCTGCTCACGATCGCGCCCAACCTCTACCACGGGTGGAAGGTGCTCGGACCTGACGAGGCGTTCATCATCAACATGCCCACGGTTGCCTACGACCACGCGCAACCCGACGCGGTCGACCTGCCGTACGAGTCCGACGACGCGGCTCGCGTCGTCCCCTTCCGTTGGTAGGGCTCCCGCTCGCACACAGCCTGTGGGCAACGAAGGCAGGCATCGGTCTGCAACTCAGTCGCAACGCACATGTTCGCGTTCCGGGCACCGACGAGCCCCTTGTCAGCGTCGTGATCGCCACATACAACCGAAGTGATGTACTCCGCGTGGCCCTTGCCAGTGTGCTGGACCAAACACATTCCCACCTCCAGATCATCGTCGTCGGCGATGGCTGCACCGATGATTCCGAGGCCATCGTCACGGCGATGAATGACCAACGCGTCGAGTGGGTCGGCCTTGAACGCAACAGCGGCAGCCAAAGTGCACCGAACAACGCAGGAATTCAACGCGCTCGGGGCGAGTTCGTGGCATATCTCGGCCACGATGACGTCTGGCTTCGCAACCACGTTGCCTTGGCGGTGCGCACTCTTCGTCAGACAGCGGCTGATCTGGTGATGTCGGGCATCCTCGGCCTCGGCCCAACGCACTCGGGCATCGCGATGCTCGCGAATGTGGGAGCTGATCCGCGGCAGGCAGCGTGGCACGCACCATCGTGCGTGGTGCACCGGCGGGCGACGATCGAGGTCGTCGGCGAGTGGCGCGACTTCCGCACGATTGATGCACCGCCCGACGCCGAGTTCATCCAACGATTCGCCATCGCCGGGCGCCGCACGGAATTCGTTCCCGGCCTCACGGTGGTGAAGTTTCCATCGGCGTGGGAGCCCGGAAGTTACAGAACTGGGACGGCGCAGCAACAGCAGGCCGTATTCGCCCGGTCGCGCTCGAAGCTGTTCTTCGTTGAGCAAGAACTCGCGCGCTACTGGTGGGGCCGCCGTCGAGGTTCCGTACCGCCGCCGCGCTTTACCTGGGACTCAGCAGACGGCGATCCCCCTCGCGGTTGGCAGGTACACCTCTTCCGGAAAGCCCGAGGGCTTCCTCCTCTGGAGTCCGAGGAGGGCGGTTCGCCACTTTCTTCGCCACACTCACCGGTCGACTAACGTCAGACCATGTCTCAACCGTCTTTCGAAGAGCGCCAGCTCTCGTTCGGAGCGAGCGCCGATGCGTATCGCAGGTTCCGACCCACCTACCCTTCGCAGGCCATTGATTGGGTGATCGCCGCCGCGACCACACCCGTGTCGCACGTGGCCGACGTGGGAGCCGGAACAGGAGCCCTCACCGAGCAACTCATTCAGCGCGGTCTACGAGTCGACGCAGTAGAGCCCGACGCGGGCATGCTCGAAACTCTCACCAGTTCGCTGCCAGGTGTCACTGCTCATCAGGCACCGGCCGAACACCTACCGCTGGACGCTGCGTCCGTTGACGCGGTATTTGTCGCTCAAGCCTGGCATTGGCTAGACCACCCGGTGGCGGCCGACGAGTTCGCCCGAGTGGTTCGACCCGGTGGCGTTCTTGGGTTGCTGTGGAACCTGCGCTATCTCGAAGCCGACTGGATGCGTGACCTTGCGCAACTCATCGGAGGGGAAGACAGGATGGTGATGCTCAGTGACGGGAACGACGAAGTTCATCGCTCATTGATTCAACTGGGAAGCCAGTGGAGCGGAGTGGAATCGTTCCATGTTCATCATGACGTTGTCATGAACCCTGATGACTTGGTCGGACTCATCGGCACCTACTCGTACGTGCGGTTGCGCGCGGATGCAGCCGATGTGCTCGCGTCAGTGCGAGAACTCGCGATCACTCATCCTGATCTTGCGGGCCGAGAACGTTTCCCGATGCCGTACGTCACTGTCGCGTACCGCACAGTGCGTGACTCACGCTAGGAGCGATGCTTGCCTCGGTTGCGACGATAGTGCGCGACATCGTGCTTGGTTGACTGCCACGTTCCATCTGGCGCTTGAATCGCGCTGAGCTTGCCACGTTGCGCTGCCTGCCGTAGCGCCGCAAGCGTGAAGTCGTGCGAGACCAAAGCAGCAAGAGGAACGAGTCTAGATTCCCCCGCGATCGCAGGGAGGATGAAGCGGTTGATGTTGTCGTATATGGCTCTGGCGATCATCTCACCCAGCGGAGCAAAGTCTTCAGCGTCTGCTTTCTGCATCGCGTCGAGGTAACGCTGACGCCGTGACTTCACGATGATGGCCGGCGGGTAGCCCAGGCGGACGAGCATGAGGTTCAACGCCAGGCGACCTGCGCGGCCATTGCCGTCAATGAACGGATGAACACGCTCGAACCCGTTGTGCAGTCTCGCAAGCATCTCGGGCAGCGGCGTATTCGAGTTCGCAGCCCCTCTCAATCGCGGCGCCACTTCGCCCACCTGATCGAGCCAATCCTGCATCGCGCTCGGTACAAGAGGCCAGCTCAAAGGGGTGATGCCTGAGCCGAGGGGATGCAGGTCGTGCTCACGAAACCTCCCCGGCGCCTCTCGTTGCGTTGCTTCGGAGTGCGGCGCCACATCCCACACCGGAGTCATCGCTAGTTCGTGAATCAGCTTGATCTCACGCAATGTGAGGAGATCATCGACTCCCCAGTCTCCTGGCCGAAGTGCATGGCCGTAGACCCACTCGGCCGCCTGTCCGTAACCCTTAACTTCTAGGTAGTCCTTCAAGGGCTTGGCGCCAACGGTCCTTCCTTCGTCAAGCAGCACTTCTACCTGTCTGAGGACGAGGGTGTTCCCCTCAAGTGCAGTGGAGTGGTGTGCTTCTAGGTGCCAGATGTCTGACCAGATGCCGCTGGCCTCCTCTGGGGTTGGGAGACCGCCAAAGCGGGCATGTAATTCGGCTACCGAGCCGTCGAGGCGCCGGTAGACGGTCTCCCTCGATGGCCGACCTCGAGGCATCGTCCCCCCTAAGTTGATATGGCTAGCAATTACTAATTAAACATATCAACTTAAGCGCGATTCCGACATCCTTCCTCCGACCATGCCACCCTCCGACCATGCCACCCTCAACTTAGGCAGGCTGCCCCAAGCGTCCATCCAGACCGATGAGCAGCAGGCTCGACTTCTCACCCTCGTTAAGTGTCATGATGGCGCCCATGGAAGAGCCCGACGACGCTGTTGACCGCCGCAGGCCACGCAGCGTGTATAGCGTAGGCAATGAGCCCGACCCGCGCGTGAGCTTGGCCAATGAGCGCACCGCACTGGCATGGATGCGCACTGCACTCGCCGTCGTCGCAGGTGGCATCGCGCTCGTCTTGCTCGAAGGTGCACTGCCGGAGTGGCGATCTGTCACGTGGCTGCCGGTCGTCATTTGCCTCTCCGGTGCCTTTCTCGCCGTCGCCGGAATCGTGCGCTGGGCTCGTGTCGAGCGGGCGGTGCGAATGCGGGCACCACTGCCAGCGCCGTCGACCATGTTGTTCATCGCAGCCGTCATCGTTCTCGTTGCGCTTGTGGTCGTGGTTGAACTGTGGAGGCTCACATGAGCGGCCCGCCCGCCGGCCAGCAGGAGCGAACCCTGCTGGCCTGGCGGCGAACCTCGCTCGCCCTCGTGGGCACTTCATTGGTGGCACTACATCTGGCCATCACCCAGGGAAGCGTCAACGCAATCGTGGCGGCATTCGTCTGCGTGGGGTTCGGGTTGGCCACCGCGCTCGAGTCGCAACTCGCGTACAGCTCATCTGCCGACGTTCCCCGCTCACCTGCAGTCATACTGCTGCTGAACTTGCTGTGCATCGCTTCGCTCGCGGTGGTGGGGATCTCCTTCGCCGTATCTCAGCCCTGAGGCTGTCGAGCAGCGACGACTCAGCGCCCCACCGCCGAACCTTGCTGCACCTACGATCCCGGTGCCAGCGTTCCGGCGAAGATTTGCCAAGCGAGCAGCGACTTGGCGATCAAACTGAGAGTGATGTAGGTGCGCTCACCGTTGAGGTAGTTCGACCATTTGCCGACTCGCTTGTACTGCAGCACCTGCACAACCGCGAAACAGTTGAAGAAGAGGAAGAGCGAGATGATGATGCCGTACACGAACGCGGGCGGCTCGACATCGGTTGCCGCGCCGGGTGCGACAACATAAAGCAGCACTGCAAGCCACGGAACAATGCCGGCGATGCAGCCGAAGATGAACGGAACCCACCCGCCGCTTCCGGGAGTCTCGTACTTTTCTTGCAGCCAGCCGAAGAGGATCATTGAGGCGTTGACGCCGAAGATGGCGATCAGCGCCGCAGCGTCTGAGATTCCGACGATCTGCGCGATGAGCACCATCATGATCGACGAGCTCAGCGAGTATTCGACCCACCGGAAGTAGTTGTGCTGGGCCACGAGCCCTGCCACATACCGCCGGTTGAACGGCGGCAGACACACCATGAAATGGAACAGCGCGCACAGTCCGAAGAATAGCGCCACGCCCCACGCGATGCGTGAATCGAACAACACCACCGGCTGCGACGGCGGAGTGCCAGGCGGCCCGGCCATGTAGGTCGCGGTGACCGGCAACGAGAAGTTGTTGGCTAGTGCGAGGATCGCGATTAACTGCGCGAGGTGAGCAAATCCCGCGATGAGGTTCCACCGCCGGATCCCTCCAAGTTGGCTGGTCGCGGCACTGTCTTCCGCTACTGCTACGGGAACTGTCATCTGGTGAACCTTCCGAGTAGGCGCGCTCTTGGCGTTTGACACGTCACCCTTGTGCACGTGGTGGGCACTACTTCACTATCACGGAATTGGCGGTGCCGCGACCGCAGCGTTGGCGTGAGCGGTGAGGGCTCAGCCTGAACGCGGCGAAAGGGTGATGCTGATCCCGCCCACCGTGACGGAGGTCAACTTCGACGAGTCGACGCCCGAGGGAATTGCGATCTCGCTTGCTGTCTCAACGGCATCGGCGGTGCAGGACGGACCACCCGTGGGCTCAACCACTACCGTGACCGCTTGCGTTCCGGTAACGGTTGCCGACTGGGCCACACTCGGGCACGAACTGCTACCGAGCACCACGACAACGAGTTGCCCGGGCTCACCCCACCCAACGCAGGTACGAGTGTTGTTCTCTGTCGGACCATCGCACACGGTGGGAGTCGTCGGCACGAATGACAGGAGGGCTCCGCCAGACGTCGGCGGTTGAGTCGGCGTCGACGACGAACACGCAGCAAGTGAGACCGCGACGAGCGCGGCCACAAACATTTCGCGCATTAGTTCCCCCTCGCAGAGAAGTCTTCTTCTCCTGCACAATGGTCGCATGAGAACACGACACTTGGCTGAACTGGAAGTCTCCGAGATCGGTCTTGGCTGCATGGGGATGAGTGACTTCTACGGCGACTTCGACGACGCCGAGAACGTTGCGGTCATCAATCGTGCCATTGACGCGGGAGTGACGTTCTTCGACACAGCCGATATGTACGGAGTCGGACGCAACGAGGAGTTGCTCGGGCGAGCGTTAGGAGCACGCCGCGACCACGTGGTCGTTGCCACAAAGTTCGGCAACATGCGTAGCGCGGACGGCGCCTTCCTCGGAGTGAACGGTAAGCCCGACTACGTGCGTTCCGCCTGTGACGCGTCGTTGCAGCGACTAGGCATCGACCACATCGATCTCTACTACCAACACCGCGTCGATCCCGAGACTCCCATTGAAGAGACTGTCGGCGCGATGGCTGAGTTGGTGACCTCCGGAAAGGTGCGTTACCTCGGCTTGTCGGAAGCGGCGCCGGCCACCATCCGTCGCGCGCATGCCGTGCACCCCATCACTGCACTGCAAACCGAGTACAGCCTGTGGTCGCGCGATCCCGAAGCCGAATTACTCAGTACCGTGCGCGAGCTAGGCATCGGGTTCGTTCCTTACAGTCCGCTTGGCCGTGGCTTCCTCACCGGGCGCTTCACCGGAAACGAGGCGCTTGCCGAGAACGACTTTCGACGCACGCACCCGCGATTCCAAGGTGACAACCTCGAAGCCAATCTGCACATCGCCGACGCCGTGCGCACATTCGCCGACGAGGCGGGATGCACGCCCGCGCAACTCGCGCTCGCATGGGTGCTGGCACAGGGCGACGACATCGTGCCGATTCCTGGAACAAAACACGCGCAGTACCTCGACGACAACCTGGGTGCGGCCGACATCGACCTGAGTGCAGACCTACTCGCGCGACTGTCCGACGCACTTCCCGTGGGCATGACGCAAGGCGAGCGCTACGCCAACATGAGCGGCGTCGACAGGTAGCCGCTTACGGCGTTAGGAAATCGGTGATCATGGTCGCGACTTTGGCGCGATCTCCACTCACCGTCAAGAAGTGACCACCGGGAAGTACCTCGACGCGCACTGCCCCGGGGGCCATAATTTCCGCTGTCGGCGTTACGTAATTCACCGCCGCGAATGGGTCGGACTCGGCAACGATAAACAGGGAGCGGGTGTTGAGACCGACGACGTCGTCAACGAATGAGGCACCCGTCCAGACTGCGAAGTACTGCTGGAAAGCCTCTTCGTTCATCGCTGCGTAGGTGGCGTCAATAAGTTCGCGGTAGGCGACGGGGTCTTTGGCCAACACCGGGTCGAGTCCCGCGATGATCATTCCCGGGCCGTCAGCGGCGTCAGGGCCCTTCGCGTACGACGCCAAGTAGGCAGGCCCGGTTTCTGCAGTTGCACCACAGTTTGCGACCGCAATGTCATCGAATCCCGACGGCATCACCGGACAGATTGCTACCAGCGATCCGACTCGCTGCGGTGCCAGCGACGCAATACGAAGACCCGCTGCTCCGCCGTAGCTGTGACCGATGATGTCGAAGGCCTCCCAGCCGAGTTCGTCGGCGACGGCCATCTGCTGCTCGGCGAGTTCGGTGATGTCGAGTGCCGGCGTCTGACCGCGCGCAGCGCCGTACCCGGAGTTGTGCACGATCGCAATATCGAATTGGTCAGGGTCGAATGAATCGAAGAACCCATCGAAGACCGACGGCCCAAACCAACCGTGCAGAACGAGAACCCGCTGGGGACCGTGACCAATGCGCTGTGCGACGACTGCCGACATGGCGAACTCCTTGGTGAGTGGGAGGCCCGACTGTTGAAGTCTACGTCCGTCCGCGGCAACAATTGCGATGTTCAGTCAGTCGCCTATGGTTTCGTCGCTGGTCGCCACGAGACGATCGGCGCGACGTTGGCCGGTGATGGCAACGATCAGTCCCGCGCCACCGAGGCCCACCAGCAGCAGCGGAAGTACCACGCGTTCATCAAGGCGATACGAACTGTAGGCACCAATGAGATACGCGATCGCGAAGCCCAGAACGATCAGCCCTGCGAGCAGTGAGAACACGTCGAGTGGGTGCTTACGCACGGGACACCTCCAGGTTGCCAACTTCGGTGGTAAGGGTCAGGTCGAGAACAGGCCCAGTCGACGGGCCACCAGGAAGATCGCCCGCGAACGATACGTTGCGCGTCTTGTCAGAGGTCACACCGTTGATACTGAGGTTTCCGGTGTTCACCAGAGCAGTCACATGCACACGCACACCTGCCGGCACTGTTACTAGCAACTCACCAACGACAACCGACGCATTCACCGGAACCGAGGTCGCGTTCGCGGGAACGCTCAGATTGGTGAGATCGAGTTGAGCCGAGCCCACACCCAGCGTGTGAGGAACACTGGCCTGCACCACGTTCGTCGGTGTCCACACCCGCTCACCGATTCCAGCCTCAACAACGCGTTGCACGTTGTTGCCAAAACTCGCGGGGATGAACGAAACGAGAACTGTCACCAGCAGGGTCGGAATCGCGAACCACAGCAGCCAGCGGGCGCGGCCGAACCACGCACCGGCGAGAATCCCGAGGCCAAGAATCGCGAGCGCGACCGCAGGAATCACCACCACAGGAACAGAAATGAGTCCGCTCGCCTCAGCCGCGAGCAACGCACCAACAGCGATGATCGCTGTGCTCAAGGCGACGAGGCCGAGGTACGACCGCGGCCGTGGTGGTCGCACCGCAACAGCAGTCGCCGGCGGTGCGACATAACCGGGGTACTGGCCGGCACCGCCATACGCGTAGGGGGTCGTTTCCGCGAGGGTGTCACCGCTGGCAAGCGGCTGCTCGGCTACAGCAGAACCCGCAGTGGGAGCCGCCGAGTTTCCGGTTGACTGGTACTTCATTAGGTACAGCACCACGCCGCCAGCGGCAAGCAACAGCAGGATCGATCCACCATTACCCCAGCCGCCAAAGGCCGCGCCCATCAGGTTTCCGGCGATGATCACCGCAATGACTGCGCCAGCGATGATGAAGAACGTGCGCCACTTAGAGTCTGCTTGCCGGGGGTCACGAAAGAAGTCCTCCGCAACCGACATCGTCGAACCTTCCATCGGAATGAACAACCATCCGACGGCGTACAGCACGAGGCCCGATCCCCCGAACACTGCGAGAACAACAAGAACGACCCGAACGATGACGGGATCAATGGCGAGCCACCGGGCAAAGCCACCGCAGACTCCGGCGATGACGTTGTCCGACCGACTTCGACGAAGCAAGGGGCGCGGTGCGGCAGTGGGAGGGGCGGGCTGCTCGAATTGTGTGGTCATGTCTTCACCATCCTCCCCAACCGCACGCGGCACATCGGGGAGAGTCACCCATTCACCCCTGATCTTGCACACCGAAATCTAGGGGTTAGACCCTGATGCCACGAGCCGCCCACTCACGCGAAGATGAGTACGTGAGCACCGACGTGACAACCCCACGAGCTACCCGTCCGATGACTGGTCGCGTCGTGGCCGGTGTTGCCATCGGCCTCGCCGAACACTTGCACGTGCCCGCGTGGGCCGTGCGCGTCGCATTCGTCGTACTGACGTTCGCCGGGGGCATTGGCCTGGTGCTGTACGTCGCTTTCTGGGCAGCGCTGCCCCTCAACACCCAGGCGGCCACTGACCCAACGGCTGCGCGCAGTTCAGACACCACGCGGCTGCTGTCTCTCATCGTGATTGTCGTCGGCATCGGACTCTCGCTCGCTGCCCTGGGAGTTGACTTCGCGCGCGGGGCCGTCCTTCCCCTGCTCATTGCCATCGTGGGAGCAGCACTCATTTGGCGTCAGACCGACGATGAACAACGCGACACGTGGTCGGCGGCGGCGAGCAAGGCGGCCCAGCAGACAGTCGACACGTCCGCAGCGGCCGGCCGTTGGCGCATCGCTGTTGGAATCGTGCTCGTGGTGTTCGCCCTCGTTGCTCTTCTCCTGAGCCAAACGGGCCCGGCCGCGGCCCTTCAAGGACTGTCGGCGGCGCTGCTCATTCTGGGCGGCGTGGCCCTCGTGACGTTTCCGTGGATCTACCGCCTGTTGCGCGAGCAAAGTCAGCAACGACGCGCACTCATTCGCGCGGAGGAACGCGCCGACATTGCCGCACACGTGCACGACTCCGTACTCCAAACGCTCACGCTGATTCAACGCGCCAGTGACGACCCACAGGAAGTCGCCCGCCTCGCGCGAACCGAAGAACGCGCACTGCGCTCGTGGCTGTACGCTCCCGATGGCGATCCAGAACGCACTTTCGCGGCCGCTCTCAAACGCGACGCTGCCGACATTGAATCCTCCTACGACGCCACGATCGAACTCGTGACCGTCGGCGATACCGATCTCGATCCTGCACTCTCCGCACTGGTTGCAGCGGCCCGCGAAGCAATGGTGAATGCGGCTCGCCACGGTGGACATGAAGCGTCCGTCTACGCCGAAGTTGACGAACACATGGCCGAGGTATTCATTCGCGATCACGGTTCCGGCTTTGATTTGGAATCCATTCCCGCCGACCGCCATGGCGTACGCGAGTCGATCATCAGGAGAATGGAGCGTAACGGAGGGAGCGCGACTGTGCGAAGCTCACCAGAAACCGGCACTGAGATTCAGTTGCGCCTGCCACGCGATTCTGACGTGACCCCATGACACAACTACGTCTCGTGCTCGTCGACGATCACGCGATGTTTCGCGCGGGAGTTCGCGCTGAACTCGGCAGCGATTTCGATATCGTCGGTGAAGCCGCCGACGTTGATGAGGCCATTCGGGTGATTCGCGCCACCATCCCCGACGTGGTTCTCCTCGACGTACACCTGCCCGGAGGCGACGCACGTGCGGTGCTCGACGGATGCCTTCCCCACGTACCGGCAACCAGATTCCTTGCGCTCTCCGTCAGCGACGCACCTGACGACGTGGTTGCCACGGTGCGCGGTGGCGCGCGCGGTTACGTCACGAAGGCCATCTCGGGTCCCGAACTTCGAGAGGCGATCCAACGCACTGCTGACGGCGACGCGGTCTTCTCACCGCGGCTTGCCGGATTTGTTCTCGATGCGTTCGCGGGCGGTGCCGCCGAACACGACGATGAGATCGATCGACTTACACCACGCGAGCGCGAAGTGATGAGACTCATCGCGCGCGGCTACACCTACCGCGAAGTCGCGACGGAATTGGTGTTGTCGATCAAGACCGTCGAGACACACGTATCGGCGGTGCTACGCAAACTGCAGTTGTCGAACCGGCGCGAACTCGCCCGGTGGGCTTCCGACCGCAAACTCATCTGATCAGTCGTTGATCGCTTCCACACCGCTGTTTTTCGCTTGGGCCACCATGTCGCGCATGGCCTGAAGCACCTCCGGCGGATGACCCTGCCATTCCTCAATCTCGCCAACGACGATCAGTGGGTCGCGGGTGCGGTACGAGCGGGTCGGGTTACCGGGAAACTTCTTGTCGGTCAGATTCGGATCGTCCTCGAATGGACCAGTCGGCTCCACGATGTAAATGCGGCCAAGCCCGTCGCCCAGCGCCAACTCCGCACCCCAGGTAGCCGCGTCGAGAGTGGCGGTGAGATAGACGAAGTTCGCGGTATGCCGCACGCCAAAGTTGGAGTTCTTACCGGGCTCGAGTCGATCGCCAACTACTAGGTCAGCTCTCGTGCCGTGGTAGAACGGGCCTGCGTCGATCGCGCCGGTCTGCTCTGAATCGTCTGCCATGAAGACTCCCCTTCACCGCTATGTCTACTCCATCAATCCGTCACTTAGGATTCCCCACATGGCCACCAACCCCGATCGCTCAAGTTACTTCCCCGCGATTGAAAAGAAATACGGGCAGCCCATGTCGTACTGGTTCGATCAGATGGACGAACTCAAGGACGCGAAGTACCCCGAGCAGATCGCCTATCTGCGTGAGAATCACGGATTCAGCCAGACGCACGCCAATGCGTTGGTGATGTACTGCCGCGGTTCAAAGAGCGCACACCGCGTGAGCACGGTAGATGACTACCTCAAGCCCTGCACCGATGAGCAGCAAAAGACTGTGCACGCGATCTTCGCTGCCATCACGAAGAAGTTTCCGAAGAGCGAATTGGTCATCGCATGGAATCAGCCGATGTTGCGCTTCAACGAGCAATACGTGTTCGGAGTCAGCGTTCAAAAGAACTACATCCTGATGGCACCGTGGAGCAAGGACGTGCTGGAAGCGTTCGTTCCTCGCTTGACCGACTACAAGGTCAACAAGAAGACGATCCAAGTTCCCAGCGACTGGAAGCCCGACGCGAAGTTGCTCTGCGACATGGTGACCGCACGAATCGCAGAAACTCCCAGCTGACGCACTTTGCCTTTACACGACGAGGCATAAGACCATGATTATGGTCATCACAACGAATTCGCTTGCCCACGTCAAGGCCCGCCTCTCGGCCTACGTCGACGCAGTCGAAGCCACTCACGAGCGAGTGGTGATTACCCGAAACGGAACGCCGGCCGCGGTATTGATTTCCCCCGACGACCTCGCATCCCTCGAAGAAACGGTGATGCTGCTATCTGACCCCGAGGCCATGACTGAGATCGCAGAGGCGCGTGCGGCCATCGCCGCCCGGCACGACGCGGCGAGTACCGGGTCGTCTACGAAATCCGTGAAACAGTCGTCACTGTGACGGTGCTGCGCATCGCACACCGTCGCGATGCCTACCGCGGCTAGAAAGACAAAGTGCGATAGAAAGCGCGGTCACTCACAACGCGCGCAGGATGTCCTCGACCCGATCCTTGGCGTCGCCGAAGAGCATGGCGCTGTTCTCGCGGAAGAACAACGGGTTCTGCACGCCGGCATAACCCGATGCCATCGACCGCTTGAAGATGATGACGTTCTGCGCTTCCCACACCTTGAGCACGGGCATTCCAGCGATCGGACTTGAGGGGTCATCCATCGCAGCGGGGTTCACGGTGTCGTTGGCACCAATAACGAGAACCACCGACGTTTCGGGGAAGTCGTCGTTGATCTCATCCATCTCGAGCACGATGTCGTACGGAACCTTGGCCTCGGCCAGCAACACGTTCATGTGACCTGGAAGTCGGCCCGCGACGGGGTGAATTCCGAAAAGCACCTTCACACCATTTTCGCGCAGCTTGCGCGTGAGTTCGGCAACGCCGTACTGCGCCTGCGCCACTGCCATTCCATATCCGGGCGTGATGATGACCGAGGTGGCACCATTGAGCATTTCGGCAACCTGCTCGGCGGTGATTTCACGGTGTTCGCCGTAGTCCTTATCTTCAGCCGGGCCGGCGGCAATTCCAAAGCCACCCGCGATCACCGAAATGAACGAACGGTTCATCGCGCGGCACATGATGTACGACAGATACGCACCAGAGGATCCGACAAGTGCACCCGTGACGATGAGCAGGTCGTTCTCGAGCAGGAAGCCCGATGCGGCCGCAGCCCAACCGGAGTAACTGTTGAGCATCGACACGACGACGGGCATATCGCCACCACCGATAGATGCCACCAGGTGAATACCCAGCAGCAGCGCGATGACGGTCACAAGGATGAGCAACCACAGCGTGGGAGAAATAACGAACCACACTGTGAGCCCTGCGAAAACGACCAGCGCGCCCACGTTGAGGAAGTTCTTGCCCGGCAGCATGAGCGGGCTAGAAGAAGCACGACCCGACAACTTCAAGTAGGCGACGATCGATCCGGTGAAGGTCACCGCACCGATGAACACGCCGATGAAGACCTCGGCGTGGTGAATGCCAAGAGTTCCTTGGGCCGAGAGTGCGAGCGACTCGGCCGGGCTGGCACCGCCTTCCACCAGAAGGTAGCCGTTCCAACCGACCAGTACCGCGGCCAGACCAACGAACGAGTGCAGCAGCGCGATGAGTTCGGGCATGCCGGTCATCTCGACTCGGCGCGCTCGTTGAAGTCCGATCAGAGCACCGATCACCATGGCAACGGCGAGCAGTCCTAGGCCCATTGGTTCGATCTTGCGGTCAATGGCGAGAGCGATAGAGGCGACGAGCGCGATGGCCATACCGGCCATACCGAGGGTGTTACCGGCCTTGGCGCTCTCATGCTTCGACAGTCCGGCGAGAGCCAGAATGAACAGCAGTGCTGCAACGAGGTACGCCGACTGGGCAATGGATTCGATAGTCATGTCAGTCAGCTCCTCGAGAACATCGAGAGCATCCGGCGTGTGACGGCGAAACCACCGAACACGTTGATGCTGGCCAACAGAATGGCTACAAACGACAAGGCAGTGATGACGGGATCACCGTGACCGATCTGCAGCAGGGCCCCGACCACGATGATTCCCGAGATCGCGTTCGTGACTGACATCAGCGGCGTGTGTAGGGCGTGGTGCACGTTACCGATGACGTAGTAGCCGATGACGATGGCGAGTGCGAACACCGTGAGGTGAACTCGAAGTGCTGTGGGGGCCACAGCCACCAGCAGGAACAGTACGAGGGCACCTACCCCGATCATCGTCCATCGTCGACTTGGTGGGGGTGGCTCTTTCACCGGGCTGACGGCGACAACCGCAGTTGCGGCCGCCGGCGCGGCCGACACCTGAACTGCGGGCGGCGGCCAGGCGTTTTCACCGTTGCGTACAACCGTGATGCCACGCTGTACGACGTCGTCCCAGTCAAGAACGAGTTGGCCGTCCTTCTCAGGGGTCATGAGCTTCATCAAGTTGACGAGGTTCGTTCCGTACAACTGCGAGGCCTGCGTCGCGAGCCGACCAGCGAGGTCGGTGTAACCGATGATGGTGACTCCGTTGGGTGTGACGATGGCTTCGCCGGCGACCGTTCCTTCAACGTTGCCACCATTGGAAGCGGCCATATCGACGATGACGCTGCCAGGCTGCATACTCGCCACCATGTCGGCGGTGATCAGTCGCGGTGCCGGCCGCCCGGGGATAAGGGCCGTGGTAATGATGATGTCGACGTCCTTGGCGGTCTCCCGGTAAAGTGCTTCCGCACGCGCGGTGTAGTCGTCAGACATTTCCTTCGCGTATCCGGTGGCGCTGACCTCAACATCGGCCGCCTCAACCGCCAGATACTCACCGCCAAGCGACTTCACCTGTTCGGCAACTTCCGGCCGCGGATCTGTCGCGTACACGATCGCGCCCATACTTCCGGCCGCTCCGATCGCCGCCAAGCCGGCGACACCGGCTCCACAGACGAGCACCTTGGCCGGGGGCACCTTTCCAGCCGCGGTGACCTGTCCGGTGAAGAAGCGTCCGAACACGTTGGCGGCTTCAATCACGGCGCGGTAGCCAGAGATATTCGCCATTGAACTGAGAACGTCAAGCGACTGCGCGCGCGAGATGCGCGGAACAGCATCCATCGCAAGTGCGGTGATGGGTCGGCGGCTGAGATCCTCAACAAGTTCGGGCTTGAGCATGGGGCTCAGAATGCTGACGAGGGTGGCACCTGGCTTGAGCCCATCGAGCTGCTGCGATGACGGGGCGTTGACACCGAACACGATGTCGGCACCGAGCGGGTCGCCAAGAGTCGCGCCGGCCTCGGTGAACGCCTCATCGGTGAATTTCGCCGCTTGGCCGGCACCCGGCTGCACCACAACGTCGTAACCGAGTTTGATCAGTTGAGTCACGGTGGCAGGGGTGGCTGCCACTCGCGTCTCGCCCGGGTTCGACTCGCGGACAACTCCGATGATCATGGTGACCTCTCTGTTGAGCGGACAGCACGGCCCGTACCCCAAGGGAACGGACCGCAGCCGACTGAAAGACATTCTGCCGTGATGAGGGGTCCCTCCCCCGCAGTCTTCGGACCTTTGATCACCAGATGGGCCGTGAGTCTTGTCACCTCCATTGAACCGCCTGCGACCAAAGGGCCCACGCCGGGCCGGCCCAAGACCCGTGGCGCAGGCAGCGGATCTCGGGCAGGGTGGGTCTATGGGACTTCAGGACGACCTCGGCTTCAGTTTCAGCCCGCCCAACGCCGCCCAGCGCGGCATGCAATACGTGGGTGCAAGTCCGGCCGGCGCGTGGGTCTTCCAACGCACCCTCTATCGAGTTGACCGGCCCCTGCATCGCTGGAGTGAAGGCAAGCTCACCGTGCCGGGCCTGCTCACCGGGCTCCCGGTCATCATGCTCACCACCACCGGAGCGAAGTCGGGTGAACCCCGCACGATGCCCGTCGCTGGAATCCCCTACGACGGCAACTTCGTGATTCTTGGAACCAACTTCGCGCAGGCCAAGACCCCGGGTTGGGTCTTCAACCTCACCAAGAACCCGCACGCCACTGTTGCGTGGCGTTCGCAGAGCGCGGCGGTGCTCGCTCGTGCCGTTACGCCCGACGAGATGGACGCGGTATGGGACGCAAGCGCCGTGGTCTACTCCGGCTTTCCGAAATACCGCAGCCGCATCGCCGACTCACGTGACGTGCACGCATTCATCTTGGAACCGGCCGCCACTACTGCGCCCGACGAACCGATCTAGACCTTCGGTTGCTGCTGCGTGATGCAGTGGATACCGCCACCGAGCGCGAAGATTTCGCGGGCATCTACGAGCACGATCTCGCGATCGGGGTACACCTCACGAAGTATCGCTGCCGCACGCTCATCACCCGGATCATCAAAGGCGCACAGAATCACCGCGCCATTGCAGATGTAGTGGTTGATGTAGCTGTAGTCGACCCAACCCTTGTCATCGCGCACCACGTCAGGTGCGGGAATCGGAATCACGCGAAGTCCAGGAAGCGTTTCGACAAGCGCCCGAACTTGAGCGCTTACCTCATAATCGGGGTGTTCGGGATTGCGTTGGTCATGAAAGAGCAGGGTTTTCGAATCGCTGAAACACGCCACGATGTCAACGTGACCGCGGGTTCCGTACTCGTCGTAATCACGCGTGAGGCCGCGCTCAAGCCACACAACATTCTCGACTCCGAGAGTACGGCGCAGTTCGTCCTCAACCTGCTGCGAAGTCCAGTGCGCGTTGCGACCTTCACCAAGTTGCACGGTGCGCGTCACTAACACGGTGCCTTCACCATCGACGTGAATACCGCCGCCTTCGTTGACCATGGCCGACGAAACAATCGGAACACCGGCCGACTCGCAGACACTGCGTGCAGCGGTTGCGTCGTTCTCCCACGTCGCCCACGAACAGGCGCCCCAACCGTTGAAGATCCAGTCGACACCGGCGAGCGAGCCATCGTCTGCGACGACAAACGTGGGGCCCATGTCGCGCATCCACGCGTCGTCGAGCGGCGCCGGCACAAGCTCAATGGCGGGGTCGAGCCAGGAACGCGCGATGTCGATGCCGTCGGGATTGACCAGCACGGACACCGGCTCGAAGGGCACGATCGCATTGGCGACGGCAGACCAAGCTTGGAATGCCTTCTCAGCCTCGGTTGAATCAGCCCCCAGCGTGTATCCGCTCGTCGGCCATGCCATCCAGGTTCGCTCGTGCGGCGCCCACTCGGGCGGCATCGTGTAGGTCATGCAGACAGTCTGCCGTTGACCTCATCACACAACCAGCCCAGTGCACGAGAGTGGCCACGGGCGTACGAACTCTGCGCGAAGTCGGGTCGCGGATGCCGCGAACCATCGCTGGTGACCACCACCAGTGAGTCGGCATGAATAAGAGACCGCGACTGCTGAGTTTCGGCCACTTCTAGCCCGGTGACCTCGACGAGTGGAAACGACACCGTGCGCATACTTCCGCGAAGGTCCAAGGTGTCATTCGAGACCACGACCACGCCCGATCTCATGAGGTGCACGGCGATTCCAAGGAAAACGACGCACAACAGGCCCACGACCACCGGTGGCAGCAGCGCGAGACCCTGCCAGGCCATCACGATGGCCAGCACCAGGAGCAGGAAAGGAATCAGAGTGTTCATCGGCGTCAGAACCCTCAGGGTCACACGGTCTCGGTCAGCCATGGGCCAATGGTGGTCTATGGATGCCGTGATGGGCAATTGTGAGCCACCTGACAAGCCCACCGTCCTGAGAGGGCAAGAATCGGCCTCACTTCGTCTCGCGGGGCCATGGGTCCTTCAAGCGGCGCCACGTAGGTTCCGAAGTGACAACCATGAGATGGAGGTAAATGTGCTCGCCGAGGCACGCACGGGCAAACGATCGCCACAGGTGCTTCGCGCCCTCGCTCAGAGCGCCACGTTCGAACTCGCCGGTGCCAGCGCGGTCGAACTCCTCGAATGGACGGCCCAGACATTTCCCGCAAATGCGGTCGCCACTCAGTCGATGGCGAATACGGCCCTCACCACCCTCATCGAGTCATTCACGCCTCAGATCCCCGTTGTCTTCGTCGACACCGGGTACCACTTCGAGGAAACCCTCGAGACCCGTGATCGAATCGCCACCCGAGTCGAGGTGCTGACGATTTCGAGTGCACTCACCATTGCCGAGCAGGCCGAGCGCTTTGGCGCCGACCTCTGGAACAGTGACCCCGACCGCTGCTGCGCGATGCGCAAGGTGGCACCCCTCACCGATCTACTCAGTGGCAAAGAAGCGTGGGTAAGTGGCCTACGTCGATCAACCGCCACCACTCGAGTTGATTGGCAGCCCATCGCCTACGACGATGCCAAAGACGTTGTCAAGGTTTCTCCACTGCTGCTCTGGACCGACGACGAACTCGCGGCGTTCACCGCCGAACACGATGTCATCACCAATCCACTACTCGATTCGGGCTACCCCTCGATCGGCTGCGCGCCCTGCACACGCCACGTCAATCCCGGCGAAGACCAGCGGGCAGGTCGCTGGAGTGGCTTTGACAAGACAGAGTGCGGCATCCACCGCTAGTGCGGCATTCGCTCGCCCTACACTCTGGCTCGTGCCACTCACCGCGCCTCGCAGGCTCATCCGAGCCACCACCGCAGTGCTGCTGTGCCTCGGCGGAGTAGTGCTCGCTGCCACTGCTGCAAACGCGCACACCAGCTTGGTCTCCATGTCTCCGGCCGATGGATCGCTGGCGATGTCAGCACCCGCACAAGTGGTATTGACGTTCGACAATGTCATTCAGGTGGTCGGCGACGCGGTACTCGTGACCGATCCGCATGGTGCGTCGGTGGCTTCGGGAGCGCCGATTGTGCTCGATAACACCGTCACCCAGAAACTCAACCCGCTCACCGTTCCTGGTCGCTACACGGTGTCGTATCGCGTGGTTTCAGCTGACGGACATCCAGTAGAGCGGGCGCTGACGTTCTACTACCTTCAGAACACGGACCCCACAGCAACTCCAACCCCCACGTCGACCGGTGGTTCGCCCATTGTCCTTTGGGTCGTTGTCGGCGCGGCCGTGATACTCACTCTTGGTGTCGCGGTGGCGTGGCGCAAGCGAAGCGAAGCGCAGTAGTCGCGCTGCTACAGACCCAACGACTGCGCCACGATCACCTTCATGATCTCGTTGGTGCCGCCGTAAATACGAGACACACGTGAGTCGGCGTACATCTGCGCAATGGGGTATTCGCGCATGAACCCGTAGCCACCGAATAGTTGCAGACAACGGTCCATCACTTCACCCTGTAGATCGGTGGTGAACAACTTCACCTTGGCAGCATCGGCGACCGACAACCGGCCCTTGTCGAGGGCAAGGATTGCGCGGTCAACCATGGCGCGACCGGCCTCGATGTCGGCCGCCATGTCAGCGAGTTCGAACTTGGTGTTCTGAAACGTTGCGATGGTCTTTCCGAAAGCACTGCGTTCCTGCACGTACGCGATGGTGCGCTCAAGGGCAGCCTCGCATGCGGAGATCGCGCCGACGCCGATCGACAAACGCTCCTGAGGCAGGTTGCGCGTGAGGTAGTCGAACCCCTTGCCTTCCTCGCCCAGCAGGTTGGCAACGGGAACGCGCACCGAATCGAAGAACAGTTCGGCGGTGTCGGTGGCACGCATTCCGAGCTTGTCGAGCTTGTGGCTGTGGTCGTATCCGGGAGTTCCGTCTTCCACAACGAGCAAACTCAGACCGCCGCGACGGTCATCGGCCCGTCCGGTGCGCACCACCACGACGGCGAGTTCGGCATTGACACCTCCGGTGATGAACGTCTTGGAACCATTCACCACGTAGTGATCACCGTCTCGAACGGCAGTGGTCGAGATACCAGCGAGATCTGATCCGGTGCCCGGCTCGGTCATGCCGATGCATGAGACAAGGTCGCCGGTGGCCAAGCCGGGAAACCACCGTTGCCGCTGCTCATCGTTGGCGAGGTCAAGGAAATACGGAACCACGATGTCGAGGTGCAGACCGATTCCGCCAAAGTGCACCGAAAGGCGCGAGAGTTCTTCGGCAAGAACGACGTTGTAGAGGAACGTCGTTTCGCCGGCGCCGCCGAATTCCTCAGGAAATTGAACTCCCATCGTGCCAAGTTCACCGAGCTGCCGGTAGAGATCACGCGGAACGATGCCGGCCTGCTCCCACGCGGCCATGTGCGGCTCAACTTCCTTGGCAAGAAAGTCCCGCAAGACCGCGCGGTACTCGTCGTGTTCTTGGCTGAAGAGGTCCCGCTCCATGGTTCGCTCCCTGTTGTGACGTCGTTGATCCAAGGCTACTGCGGCAGCGCGAATCGGTGACATTGGTCCGTCCGCTTTTGGTAGGTGGAGCGATAACCGAGTGTTACCTTGAAAGAGCGGTGGAACCCGACGCGTAATTGTGGCGTCTGAGAGTTATGAGGCCCTTGTGAACCATGCATCCCCACATGGTGGCCCGACTACGCGCGATGCCTCGCACGCCTTGAGCGCTCTGCCCCGCTTGGCCATGCCACAACCGGTAACCGCGCGTATCGGATGCTGCCTCGAGGGCGTCGGCATGCTCGTCAGTTCCGATAATGCCGCAGACCGGCACCTGCTGACATTGGCACCTCAGTTTTGTCGCGGACTCTGTCCATGGACCGGTGGAACTCCCGCAGACAACTGCCCCGACTTGAAGGCTGGCGGTCGAATCCGCAGGACGGGTTCACTGACCTAGCGCAACTCATCAAGGAGAACCATGTCGAGCCATCGTCATGACAGTGGACCCCTGCCCGTACCGGCCGCTCCCACCGAGATTTCTGACGGCATCTTCGCTTACATCCAGAACGATGGAACGTGGTGGATCAACAACACCGGTTTTCTGGTGGGCTCTAGCGGAATCGTCGCCATCGATTCGTGTGCAACGACGGCGCGCACGACAGCATTGCTGAACACTATCGCTGCCGTGAGTGACCAGCCCATTCGCACACTCATCAATACGCACCACCACGGCGATCACACCTTCGGCAACTACCTCTTCCCCGGCGCAACCATCATCGGACACGAGGGAGTGCGTGCCGGGATGCGCGCCTGGGGAGCACCGAAGTCCGCTCCGTACTGGACTGACGTCGACTGGGGTTCCGTCGAACTCGCGCCGCCTTTTTTGACGTACACCGACTCGGTGCGCGTGTACGTCGATGACGTCGTATGCGAGGTGCAGTACATCGGGACTCCTGCGCACACGACCAATGATTCGATCGTGTGGATTCCAGAACGGCGCCTGTTGTTCTCGGGTGACTTGCTATTCAACGGTGGTACTCCCTTCCTCGTGCAGGGATCAATCAGCGGTGCTCGCGCTGCCTTGACCACACTCCGCGCATTCGACGCCGAGACGATCGTGCCTGGACATGGGCCCATCGGCGGACCCGACCTCATCGAATCTGTCGACGCGTATCTCGCGTTCGTTCAGGAATCAGCTCGGGCAGGTCACGCGGATGGACTCACTCCACTCGAACTCGCATACCAACTCGATCTCGGCGAATTCTCCGCACTGAGTGACTCCGAGCGCATCGTGGGCAACCTGCATCGCGCCTACTCCGAGATCGGTCGCGACGCCCCCGGAACGGTCCTTGACGCGGCGACGATCCTCGCCCAGATGGTGGAATTCAACGGAGGCCATCCGTTGACTTGCCTCGCCTAGAGGTGCAGCAGCGATACGATCCGACCATGACCACTGACGAAGTCTTCATGTCCACCACTTTTGAAATCCCCGGCTACCAAATCGATCGACAGTTGGGGCTGTGCTGGGGAACTCTCGTGCGCAGTGTCGGATTCGCCAAGGGATTCACCGGCGGATTCAAGGCGCTGTCGGCCGGTGAAGTACCGCAGTACACCGACGTCGTGAACAAGGCGCGTGAAACTGCCGTCGAGCGACTGATGGAGCACGCTCGTGCGCTCGGCGGAAACGCCGTACTTGGCGTGCGCTTTGACTCCAGTGAAATGGGTTCGGATGGGTCGATGGCCGAGATCCTCGCCTACGGCACGGCTGTCGTCATCTCAGCAAAGGCTTAGTGGTCACTCTCCTGCATTCGTCAATGTCCGACATCATTACCGAATCCCAGCCACACCTCCCACCGGAACCCCTTCACTCTCGGATATCTCAACGCGTCGGTCAAGCGACGGCGGCGCTACTGTCGGGCCATGGATTCCAGTTCAGCCGCGAGGGAGAGTCGCGGACACCCCATCGGAATTCGTTCATTTGTGCGAGCCATGTTTGGCGCTCAGCGGGAATTGCACCTTTCAAGTTCAGCCGCCAGCGCAGGATTCTGGCTCTTTCTGTCGATCGTCCCGGCCGCGGTCGCCATCGTCAACGTGCTCGGTCTCGTGCTTGATCAACAGGACGTCGCCGATTCGCTGGGCAATCTCGCCGAGGTCTTTCCGGGCACTTCGGGTCAACTATTAGTCGAGCGCCTCCAGACGATTGCAGCGCCCAGCGCGGGTACGGGGGTCACCGATACCGTGCTCGTCGTCGTGTGTCTTTGGACCATCTCAACGGCGATGCACGAGCTACTCGGGGCCATGGGCCGCGTTCATCAACTGCCTCGAGGTTCCTTCGTGACGCGGCGCCTCGTAGCACTGGGCGTGGGGCTGATCGGAATCATCGCGATCGGCGCTTCGGCCGTGTGGATCATTGCGGCCGACCGTTCAACAGGTCCGATCCCGGCAAAGGTGATCGAAGGCGCCCTCGTGACGATCATGGCCGGGGCCCTGTTACTGATCGGAGCGCAGAGAACCGTCCCGGTGAAATCGGTCATCATTCCCGGAATCTCGGTGACGCTCATTCTGTACTTCATCGGCCGAGGCTTGACGGTTTACATCACCTTTGCGCCCAACATGTCGCGCATCTACGGCACGGCGGCAGGAGTAATGGCCGCGATGCTCGCGGCTTATCTTGGCGCTTTTGCCGTGCTACTCGCCTCATTGGCCACCCGCATCCTGACGAATCGCTCGGCGTCGCCTACAGTGCGATCATGACCCCTCACCGCCCCCCATTCACCCTGTTCGCCGGAGTCGAGATCTCCCAGGGCGCCCTCAGCACCCTGCATCACGGCGAGATCGACAGCGCCCACACCTTCGGTGACCCGGTCGAGGCGGCGCGGCACTTCGTGAGCCAAGGCGCACGGTGGCTGCACGTGGCCGACCTCGACGGCTACGCCGGAACCGGCAGTAACTCCACGATGGTTGCGTCGATCATTCGCGAGAGTCGCGCACATGTTCAGGTGGCAGGTGGCTACACCACGGCGGCCAACGTCGACGCTGCACTGGCGATGGGTGCTGCGCGTGTGGTGCTCGACACCGAAGCACTCGACGACCCTGAGGCCGTTGCTGCTCTGGTCGCTACGTATGGCGATCGCGTTGTCGTCGGAATCTCCTCAGAAGGTAAGCGCGTATTCGCGCCGCGATCAGGGCTTCACGAGACCGACCTTGAGGCACTACTCCTACAAGCGCGCGACACTAAGGCGCACGCCTACCTCATCACCGATGTCGATTCGCGCGGTATCCGTAAGTCGCACGAGCGCAACGCACTCGAAACCGTCATCCGTTCGGTGCACGGTCACGCCGTCAGCGGCGGCGGCGTGTTCCGCTTGGGTGACTTGCACGCCCTCACCGAACTCATCCCACACGGACTCGATGGCGCCGTCATCGACGCGGCGCTCTACACCGGCGGCTTCACCTTCGCCGAGGCAGTGGCGGCGCTTGAGGAGCGCTACGACCTGTTCTTCTGGGGCCCACCGATCGGCTGAACTTCCGCCCCCGCCCTCTCCCTCTCCCTCTCCCTCTCCCTCTCCCTCTTCCTCTTCCTCCTCCCCCTTTTTACGCATGGGGGGACATCCAGCACGCATAGGCGCAGTTTTCTTACCCCAGCGCTGGCGAATTTGTGAGGTACCTGCGGTCGAGCAGCGGCGTGATCTCGTCCGCGGGCAGAGCCCGCGAGAAGAGAAATCCCTGCGCTGAAGGACAGCCCATTTGGCGCAGGAGTTCGACCTGCGCTGGCCGCTCAACCCCTTCGGCGGTCACAGTGATTCCCAGCAACGTCGCCAAGGCGATGATGCCGGCCACGAGCCGGTGGTTATGTCCAAGCAACGTGATGTCAGCGATAAAGCTGCGGTCGATCTTGATCACGTCGATCGGGTAGTGGTTCAGGTAGGTCAAGGATGCGTAACCGGTACCGAAATCATCGATAGCGATGCTGGCCCCTCGCTCATGAATTCCGGCAATGTTGTCACGAGCGATCGCGCTCTGTCGTAGCAACACCGTTTCAGTGATCTCGATACACAACAAGCCAGGATCCAGCCCGCTCGCGGCCAAAGCCCGGTCAAGAGTCGACAAGAGTCCGGGCATAGCGATCTGAAGCGTGGACATGTTCACCCGCACCGTCGCTCGCTGGCCGGGTCGCTTGGCGGCCCAGTCGGCAGCCTGCTGGCACGCCTGATTCAGAACCCAATCGCCGATCTCTTGTATCTGTCCCGTTTGCTCAGCTACATCGACGAACCGGTCGGCAGTCCACACCGATCCGTCGGGATGGTGCCAGCGCAGCAGCGCTTCTAGTGCGATCACAGACCCGGTCTCGAGGTCGATCTCAGGCTGGTACCACACGTCGAGTTGGCCCCGCGTCAGTGCATGCCTCAGGTCAGCCTCGACAGCCAACTGGCCGGTGATTGCGGCGCGCAGTTCTTCATTGAACACCGCCACCCGATCGCGACCCGCCTCCTTCGCAGAGTAGAGCGCCGTGTCCGCTTCACGCATGAGGTCGTCGGCGTCCTCGCCATCGGTCGTGATTGCCACCCCGATGCTGGTGGGCGAATACAACTCAACCTCGCGCACCATGAAAGGGGTCCGGAATGCCTGCAGAAGATGCATGGCAACTGCCAGCGCTTCTGAAGGATCCTCGAGGTCGCGCATCACGACGACGAATTCGTCACCGCCAAGTCGCGCCACAAGGTCACCATCGCGTGCCACGCTCTCGACGCGCGCGGCTGCGGCGATCAGCAACTCGTCACCGGCCGCGTGCCCCAAGGTGTCGTTCACGTCCTTGAACCGGTCGAGGTCCATCAGCACGACCCCGATCGCGCGACCCAAACGGTGCCCCGCACCCAATGCGCGAGTGATCTCGTTTAGCAGTTCGGTTCGATTGGCCAGCCCGGTCAAAGGGTCATGGGTGGCCAACTCCTGCAGCGCGTCGCTCGCGGCTTTGCGATCGGTGAAGTCTCTACTCGTCTCGATGGTGCGCACCACCATGCCGTCAGGATCAAACCCGGGGGCAATGGTCGTCTCATACCAGCGATGACCCTCGATGTTGTCGATTTCGAACTCGAACGTGACCGACTCACCCGTGGAGAAGACACTGCTACGACGCGCCTCCCAGACGCGTGCGAGTTCGGCTGGCAGGCCCATGTCGCTGATCCTCTTGCCAATCCACTGGCTAGCTGGAATACCGGAAATCTCCGCAACCCGCTGGTTCACATACTCAATTCGATGGTCAGGTCCGGTGCGGAACGTGGCGTCTGATGACGTGTCGAGGACCACCCGCAGCAGTTCTTCGCTCGCGATCAACTCTTCCTCTACGCGCTTGCGCTCGGTGATATCGATGAACGTCACGACGACTTCCCGCAACTGTCCGACATCGTCAACAACGGGAACCGCACTAACTTCGCACCAGACGTCTGACTTCCCAGGTGGTCGAATAATCAACACCAGGCCATTGAGTGGTTTTCCTGATGCGATCACCTGCATCACCGGGAAACGATCTAGGGCCATAGGTGAGCGATCGGCTTCGAGGAACTCCCACTCGGGGTCGGTCGCGAGTCGGCCTTCTAGATCGTTGAGCCCAAGAAGGACGCGAGCGCGCTCATTGGCCTCAAGAATCGACGTGTCGGCAGCGTGAATCACCACGCCGGCCTCGAGAGTATCGAGAACGGCTTCATACCGGCTCTGCACGATTACCACCGCCCCGGTTACGCATCCGCGGGGCCTGACGCGTCTCCCTGACCAACGCTAACTACGGCGCCCCACCGAGGACAGGGCACTGTGGCATCCGGGTCATCCGGGTAGTACGCCCTCTCTCCCGAGATGCCTTCGACCACCAACGTCTTCGCCATCCCTGCATTACGTGCGCCGTAGGCGGGGCTTTGCGATTCGGGCGAAAAGCGCCGCACGATCTCATTGTCGTGAGAACTGCGCTGGCAGAGCCAACCGAGGTGCATACGGTCGGCGTCCCCTAGAGTCTGACCGTGCATGCCGACAACTCACTGGTTATCCATCGCGCTGACTGGGTTCTTCCGATCGCCGATGAATTCGGGCGGCCAGTTGAGCCCATCCGTGAAGGCGCCGTCGCCGTTGACGGAGAACAGATCGTCGGTGTGGGACCTGCCACAGCCATACTCGCGGCTTTCGATTCACAGGTGCCTGTAAGCGAATGGTCGGGCGTCCTCGTGCCGGGTTTGGTCAACGCGCACACCCACCTGCAATACACGTCATACGGCGACATGGCCGGCACAGGAATGCCGTTCACCGAATGGATCACGGAACTCATCCGGCGGCGCGAATCGACCACCGACGACGATTGGGCGCAGTCAGCAGCCAACGGTGCACGCATGCTCCTGCAGACGGGCACCACCAGCGCGGCAGACGACGTCACCGACTCCTCCGCGCTCGCGCCCGTAGGTGCGACGGGCCTCGGTGGTATCTCGTACTTGGAGGAGTTCGGCTACGACGCAGCGAATTGGAATTCCTCCGGCCGCGCGCATTTGGTCGAGCGCCTTGATTCCGCACCGTCGTCACGCGAGATCGGAACGATGGCACACGCGCTCTACACCCTCGATCCAGAACCCTTCACCGACATCCTCGCTCTCGGTCGGCAGCGTGGCATGCGCTCACAGTTCCACCTCGATGAGCCCGCCGCCGAAGGCGCCTTCGTCTCGTCGGGAATCGGCGCGTGCGCCGATAGCGCGCGCGCGGCCGGGTGGGATCTACGACTACTTCGCGAAGGTGGGGCCGGAGTCAGTCCGACGCGGTTCCTCGCCGACCTCGGCTGCTTGTCGACGCACACTCACGCTGCCCACGGTGTTCACTGCAACGCAGACGACCGCGCGTTGCTGCGCGTGAACGGCACCGTAGTTGCGCTGTGCCCGCGCAGCAATCGGATCTTGCAGGCTGGAACGCCGCCGATTGCCGACTACTTGCGCGAAGGGTCGCCTATCGCTCTTGGAACAGACTCGCTCGCGTCGAGTCCGAGTCTGGATTTGCTCGACGAGGTGCGCGCGGCCTTCGATGTGGCGCGAGACCAGGGATACGCCGCACCCGATCTCGGAGCGCGATTGTTGTACGCCGCAACGTACGGCGGCGCTCGTGCCATGGGGCGCCACGTTCGGGGCTCGGACGCTCAGGGGCGCGCGCCATACGGTGCGCTCTACCCGGGAGCACAGGCGGACATCGCGCTCATGGCAGTCGACTCCGCAATCGGTTCGCCGGTCGATGCGGTGGTGCTCAGCGGCCACTGCCTTGCCACTCTTCTGCGGGGCCGCGTCGCCCACTCCGTGTGAGGGGGTGAGGCGAAAAGTGAGGGGCCCGACCCTTTCGGACCGGACCCCTCACTTTCACATTCCAAGCAACGCAGCTACTGGCCCGTCCACGCCTTGACCTTGTCGGGGTTAGCGTCAATCCACTTCTGTGCGGCGGCCTCAGGAGTCATGCCGCCTTCAATGTCTGCCGAAACGGAGTCCTGATCGGCGTTTGTCCACTTGAAGTTAGCCACCAAGTTGGCGAACGGGTCACCCGACTCCACAAGCTTGGTCGTCGCCAACTTGACCAGGGTGGTCTCGGGGTAGTCCGTCAGCCCCGAAGCCTTCGCAGCGTCAGTCCAGTCGCTCTTCGGGAAGTTCACCCGGCAAAGCTTGACTTTGGCGTTGAAGTACTGCGGCGTGTACCAGTACGCCAGCACTGGAGTCTGGTTCTTGTCGGCCTTGGTAAACAGGTCGATCAGAGCAGCCTCGGAGCCGGTGTTGATGACCTTGTAATTGAGTTTGTTGGCGCTGACCATCTTCTCGCCGATGGTGGTGTAACCGGGAGGGCCCTCGTACCAGGCGCCCTTGTCTCCGGACTCAGCTGTCTTGAACATGTCGGCGTACTTGTTGAGATTGGCGCTGTCGGCGATGTCCGGGTACTTGTCACACATCCACTGCGGAACAAACATTCCGATGAGGCCGACGTTACCGTTCTCGCCTAGCTCCTTAATGGCGCCGCGGTCTACCCATTCTTTCCAGCGGCCACCGCCCCAGTCCTCGATCAGGACGTCGACCGAGCCAGCTTCCATCGCGTCATAGGTCGTTGCTGCCTCGTCAAGCTTGGTCTGCGTGATGGTGCAGCCCAGTGACTTGGCGACGTTGCTCACCACCTGCGCGGATGCCGTGTATCCAACCCAGGCACTCATCGCCATGCCCCACTTACCGCAAGCCTTCGATGCTTCACCTGAGGCAGAGGCAGAGGCCGAGGCAGAGCCCGAAACGGAAGTCGAAGGCGATGCTGCTGCCGCACTCGACGACGTTGCGCTATTGACGGTGCTTCCGCACGCGGCGAGCAGCAGGCTCGTGGCTGCGAATGCGGTGGCCAGTATGACCGTCGTGCCCCGTGTGTTCGTCATGTGCCATCCCTTCGGCTGATGCGTTGAATAGCGTGATCCTAGGCTGAAACCATGTGGATGCAGCACTTATCTTGATTTCATTTGTATCTCGACCCGGTAGAACCGGCATTTCACGAGGACGATCTGTCTGATCGCTGCGCACTTGCATGCGCGATTCGGTCGAGCATAATTCCCAAAAGCACGATCGCGAGCCCTGCAGCAAGCCCCTTACCGGTGAGCTCGGGCTTGGATTGGCCCACAAGTACGAGGTACCCCAGACCGCCCGCCCCCACGAGCCCTCCGATCACGATGACCGCTAATACGAAAATCAGACCCTGATTCGCACCGAGCAGCAACGACTTCTTGGAGGCCGGCAACTGCACTTTGGTGATGACCTGTGTGGTTGTCGATCCTGACGCCACTGCCGCTTCCACCATGTCTGACGGAACGCCCTTCACGCCGTCTGCAACCACTCGCACCACCACCGGGGCCGCGTAGAAGACACCACACACGATGGCAGCGAATCGGGTGGGGCCGAATAGAGCCAGAACCGGCACCAAATAGACGAAAGCTGGCAGAGTCTGACCTGCGTCTAACACCGGCTTGAGAAAGCGCTCAGCTCGTTCGTTGCGGCCGGCGATGACGCCGAGAACCACCCCCACCACCATGACTACAGCCGTTGCTAGCAACACCTGCGAGAGGGTGATCATCGTGTCGTGCCATAGACCAATTGCCACAACCGCCAACATCAAGAACACAGAGAGCACCGCAACGTTGCGGCCACCCACGATGAGGGCTACCAGTGAAATGGCTGTGATCGTCAGGTACCAAGGCGAGTTGGCCAGCAGGCCTTCTAACGGATTAAGCATGATCGTGGTGAAGGCGGTATTGAGCCCCGTAGTCAGGAAGTCGAAAGTGCTGGTGACCCACGAAACGATCGTGTCGAAGAAGGCCGAGATCTCGTCGCCGAAATTGAGTTGCGGCGGGAACACCGCAGCCCACAACTGATTGCGCGAGAGCACGATCGCCACCACTGTGGCGATTCCCCCGCCGATCAGACCGATGCGACGGCGGATGAGCGCCGGGCCGGCGACCGGTACGTAAGACTGGCTGCGCAAGACTGCCGCCGTAGTAGCTCGGTCGAGCATGACTGCGAGCAACACCACGGCCAGCCCTGCAGTGAGGCCGTCACCGACGTTGCGGATCGTGAGGGCATCGATCACCGGCTTGCCGAGTCCCGGAGCGCCGATCAGGGCCGCAATCACTACGAAAGAAAGCGCTGCCAAGGTCGTCTGGTTGACACCGAGAATGAGAGTTTGCCGGGCCATTGGTAGTTGCACTTTGGTGAGTAATTGCCATCGCGTTGAGCCCATCGATTGCGCTGCCTCGACCGGCCCGGCTTTGAGGCTACGCACAGCGTGTGCGGTTATCCGAATGCAGATTGGAATGCTGTAGATCAAGGTTGCAATCGTTGCCGATGCAATACCGATGAGAAAGACAAGAGCCAGAGGCGCCAGATACACCAGCGTCGGAAGAATCTGAGCAAGGTCAAGAACTGGTCGAATGACTGTCATCACGCGATCGTTCAGCCCGGCCCATACGCCGAGTGGAAAGCCGATCAGAAGGGAGAGGAAAACCGCCCCCAGCGTAAGCGCGAGCGTGTCCATGCTGTCGGCCCAGACACCCAGCACCCCACAGCCGAAAACGAGAGCCACCGATAGCACAGAGGTACGCAAGTTTGATGTCGCGTAGACGATGTAGCCGATCAGCACGACGACACCCAGCCAGCCGAACAGGGGAATGAGATCACCATCTGCGGGCACGGCGATCACGCTGCGAATGGGTTCGATGAACCCTTGGACTCCGAGCCGAATCGGGTTAAAGAAATAGAGGAAGGCGGGGCTCTTGGTTCGATTGCCCCGAATCGAGGCCGCGAGATCGCGCAACCATGCAGTAAACGGAGTGTCGGCCGCGGTCGATAACTCCAAGGTAGAAACGCCCTTGAGGGCAGCAGCCAAGATGACCCACGTGATCACAACGATCAGAACGAGGACCCATCGCCTCGACAGGAGCCCTCGAACGGTCGTCATCGTGCTTCGTGTTCGCTTGCAGTCGGCTCACCGGCAATGAGCCGCAAGACATCGTCGCTAGTGACCACGCCCACCGCCTCACCGTTTGCGATTACAACGATCGGTCCGCTGGCATCGGCGATGACCGGGCTCGCATCTCGGATCAGGGTCGTCACATCAAGTCTCGGGCCGTCGAGGTGCTCACCCGGTGCGGCAGGTCTGGCGATCGCGCCCAAGGTGAGTACGTGTGACTTCGGCACGTCGCGAACGAAGTCGGCAACGTACTCGTCGGCCGGATTGGCGACAACCTCGGCAGGTGTTCCCATCTGCACGACAGCACCATCTCGCATGATGGCGATGCGGTCACCGAGTTTCAGTGCCTCCGCAAGGTCGTGGGTAATGAAGACCATCGTCTTGCCCAGATCGCGGTGTAACCGTTTGACCTCGTTCTGCATGTCGCGTCTGATCAACGGGTCGAGCGCGCTGAACGGCTCGTCAAGAAGCATTACCTCTGGATCGACCGCCAAGGCACGGGCTAGGCCCACCCGTTGCTGCATACCCCCTGAGAGTTGCTCGGGGTAGTGGTTGGCGTAGCCGTGGAGACCGACAAGCTCAATGACCTCGTGAGCCCGCTTGTGCCGCTTTTCCTTCTTGACGCCATTCACCTCGAGGCTGTACGCGATGTTATCGATGACACGGCGATGCGGCAGAAGCCCGAAGTGCTGGAACACCATTGAAAATCGCGTCCGGCGAAGCTCGCGCAGGCGGGCAGGTGACGCTTTCAAGATGTCTTCACCACTGACAAACACACTTCCCGCGGTCGGCTCAATTAGTCGCGTGAGGCACCGAACGAGTGTTGACTTGCCTGACCCCGACAGGCCCATGACAACGAAGACCTCGCCGGGGGCCACATCGAAACTGACATCTCGAACTGCTGCGACACAGCCAGTTTGCTCAAGCAGCTCAGCGCGACTCAGGCCAGCAAGAGGCGTACCAACGATGCTGTCCGCCTTGGGGCCGAACACCTTCCAGAGCGAACGCACGGAGATAGCTGCCTCCGCGGAAGCGTCCGGATCAGCTGACTGCGTCATCCGTTGCTCGCCTCCTTCGAACCGAACCATCCACTCGGCGCCGGGGCCAGACTCTCATGAATGTGCTTGGGTTCGACGTACTCTGCTAAACCTGCCAGGCCGAGTTCGCGGCCAACGCCCGACTGCTTGAATCCGCCCCACTCGGCTTGCGGTTGGTACGGGTGATAGTCGTTAATCCACACAGTTCCGTGGCGCAAGGCCGACGCTACGCGGTGCGCGCGAGCACCGTCGCTGGTCCAGACGGCACCGGCGAGGCCGTAGATCGTGTCGTTGCCAAGGCGCACCGCCTCTGTCTCGTCGGAGAAGGTCTCGACCGTCAACACTGGGCCGAACGATTCGTCTTGCACGCATGTCATGGCGGTGGTGCAACCGTCGAGCACCGTGGGCTCAAAGAAGAAACCGTTGGCAAGTGCGGAATCTGTTGGAATGCCCCCACCGCAGCGCAGCACCGCACCTTCGGCGAGTGCGCCCGCAACGTAGGCGGCCACCTTGTCGCGATGAGCAGCGGAAATCAACGAGCCGGTTTCGGCCATCGGATCGAAAGGTCCACCCAAACGAATGCGGCGAGCACCCTCGACCACACGATCAACGAACGAATCGTGAATCGACTCGTGCACGATTAGACGCGCCCCTGCAGAACACACCTGACCGGAGTGCAAGAACACCGCGGTGAGTGCGTTGTCGACCGCTGCGTCGAGGTCGGCGTCAGCGAAGATGATGTTCGGGTTCTTGCCACCGAGTTCGAGCGCGACCTTCTTCACCGTGGCAGCCGCAGCAGCCATCACCCGACGACCGGTCACGAGGCCACCTGTGAACGACACCATGTCGACATCGGGATGATCGGAAAGTGGGGCGCCGGCCTCAGCGCCAGCGCCCAGCACGAGGTTTCCAACACCTGCGGGAAGTCCGGCTTCGGCCAGCAAGCGCATCAGGATGATCGCTGTCGAAGGAGTAAGTTCGCTGGGCTTGAGTACAAACGTGTTTCCGGCCGCGAGCGCAGGCGCCACTTTCCACGATGTCTGCAATAGCGGGTAATTCCACGGCGTGATGAGACCGCACACGCCCACTGGTTCGTACACGACGCGCGACGACGAACCGTCGACTCCGGCATCGATCACACGGCCGACATTCTTGTCGGCGAGGCCCGCGGTGTATCGGAAGGCGCGCACCACATCTGCCACGTCGTAACGCGATTCGACCATGCGCTTGCCCGTATCGAGTGACTCTGCCCGTGCGATTTCTTCGGCATCGCGCTCGAGTAAGTCGGCCACTCGTTCAAGGAAGCGCCCACGCTCGGTCGGGCTGACCGACGACCAGCGGCCGTCATCGAACGCGCGGCGCGCGGCCGCAATCGCCCGGTCGGTATCTTCGCGCGTCGCTTCATCCACTGTGGCTACGAGAGTTCCGTCAGCGGGGCAACGAATCTCTCGCGTCTTACCTTGCGCGGCCGACTGCCATTCACCGTCGATAAACAGTTCAGGCATCAACAGCCTCCTCAAGGGCCATACCCGTTGCATGTCGGTAGAACTCACGTCGTTCCGCCGGAATCGGTGCGCGTCCGAGAATGATGTCGGCGGCCTTCTCGGCCACCATCATTGTGGGCGCGTACAAATTCGCGTTCGTGATGTATGGGAACACAGATGCATCGACCACGCGGACTCCGTCTAGACCATGCACACGCATGGTTGCGGGGTCGATGACTGACATGTCGTCGGTTCCCATCCGACAGGTACATGACGGGTGGTACGCCGTCTCACCGTCGCGGCGCACCCATTCCAGAACCTGTTCGTCAGTGCTGACCTCAGATCCGGGAGAGATCTCACCACCACTGAATTCGGCGAAGGCGGGCTGACTCAGAATGTCGCGAGCGACCTTCACTGCTTCAACCCATTCGCGACGGTCTTGATCGGTGCTCAGGTAGTTGAACGCAATGCTTGGGGCAGTCGTCGGATCAGGTGACGTAATACGCACGCGACCGCGCGCATCGGAGTACATCGGACCAATGTGCACCTGGTATCCATGCCCGCCTGTTGGCGCTGTTCCGTCGTAGCGCACCGCGATAGGCAGGAAGTGGAACATGAGGTTGGGGTAGGCAACCTCGTCATTGCTGCGCGCGAACCCGCCACCTTCAAAGTGGTTCGACGCGCCAGGACCAGAACGCAGGAACAACCACTGTGCGCCGATGATGGGTCGCTTCCACATCGCCAAACTCGGGTTGAGCGATACCGGCTGAGTACACGCGTGTTGCACGTACACCTCAAGGTGATCCTG
>Ga0194043_1000086_pt1 | contig 42248 bp, 34 predicted proteins | sample JunL4415m_MetaG_FD_161274 | JGI IMG/M metagenome (GOLD analysis project Ga0194043, IMG submission 161274) | Anoxic zone freshwater microbial communities from boreal shield lake in IISD Experimental Lakes Area, Ontario, Canada - Jun2016-L442-15m | ecosystem: Environmental > Aquatic > Freshwater >...
TCGGAGAAGTTCGACCGATGCGAGGTCCTGGTCGGCGCGAAGTCGGACACGGTGCTCTTGCAGAAAAGGCTTTACTCCCAGTGCTCCCAACTAAAGAGGAATTCCCTTATACGATGCTTCTCGTTTCAGAAACACTCTCTTCAAATGGATCTTCATCGATGGCCTCAACTTGCGGATCCACGCTCTCTCTGATGGATGCGGGCGTACCAATCAAAGCACCGGTCTCGGGCATAGCGATGGGCATCATCGTCGGCGATGACCAAAAATTCAAAGTCCTCACTGATATTCAAGGTCTCGAGGATCACTATGGCGATATGGATTTCAAATCGGCCGGTACCACAACGGGAGTCACCGCTATCCAGATGGATGTCAAAGTCGACGGTGTCACTGTACCAATGATCGAGGCAACACTCCTCCAAGCCAAAGTCGCCCGTGCGGAAATCCTCGCGACCATGCTCGCCACTATTCCCGAACCACGAAAAGATCTCTCACCATACGCACCACGTATCATTACGCTTCACATCAATCCCGACAAGATCCGCGATGTCATCGGGCCTGGTGGCAAAGTCATCAATCGAATTATCGACGAAACCGGTGTCTCAATTGATATCGAAGACGATGGTTCTATCTTCATCACTTCGGTTGATGAAATAAGCGCCAAAAAGGCGGTTGAATGGATCAATAATCTTACCCGAGAAGTAAAAGCTGGCGAACTCTTCCAGGGGCGTATCACTCGATTGATGGCATTTGGTGCCTTCGCTGAAGTACTCCCCAATCAAGAGGGTTTGATTCATATTTCCGAAATGGCCGATCGCCGTGTCGAAAAAGTGGAAGATATCGTCAAGGTAGGTGACGTCGTCCCAGTCAAAGTTATTAAAATTGACGAACAAGGACGCATCAATCTTTCCATGAAAGCGGTAAATGACCAACAGGCATAACCACAATTTGGAACACTCGTAAAAAGTGGTATACTACGAATAGCCTCCCAGGCTATTCGTTTGTTATATCGTTTATACGTTTTCAAAAACAAAATTATGTCCACGAATCCTCCAATCGCTGACCCAAACACTCTTTCAAAAAACGCTTCCTCACCAACCACACCACAACAAACCAATCCTGACATCGCGCTTTCATTGCGAACTATGGAGGATGATTTAACTGAAATGAGCGGAACAAAACCGGACGCCGTATCATTTTCAACTCCCCACCAAGTCATACCAACACCACAAAAAAACCAAACCCCGGTATCATTGCCAAAGCCGCCTCTCCCAACAACTATCCAGCCGGCAACTCCACCTGAGCCAGCAAAGCCTCAACAACCCGCACCAACATTCCAAATTACCTCAATTCAAAAGGAAAGTTCTCCTAAAATTCCCGGTCTCAGTGAGCTTTTCAGCGATAAAAAGCCAGACACTTCGACTCATATAATCCAGCCAAAAAGAGCATCTGGCAACAATGAAAACGTCTTCGAGGAAAATCAAGCCGGAAAAACTCCGCTTCCTGTAGAAAGAATGCACAACGAACCCATTACTCCAAAAGAAAAACCCACTCCTCAGCCGGAAATTTCTTTTGAACCACCGAGACCACGACCATTGCTGCAAGAAAAACCCAAAGCTCCGCCCGAAAAAATATCATTTTCGCCGATTCCTCCAGTCCAACCAATTTCGATACCGCCAGTAGCCAAACCAATACCAACCCCTCCAAAAGTCATTTTTCCTCAGTCAGTTTCTCTTAAACAGACTCCGCCATCCGTAGAAAAAATGCCTCCCGCGCAACAACCGGTCATCGTTTTCCCGAAATGGCCCCTCCGAGTAGGAGCTGTTGTGTGCGTCCTTCTTTTTCTTGGTGGAGGTTTTTGGTATTGGAAACAAACCAATACTACTCCTCATATAAATCCTGACGAGCAAATCATACCTACTCCGATTCCAACACCCACACCAAAACCAGCCCCTATTTTCAACCTTCAAGGCACCAATGATATCACTATCACGATGAGTTCATCTTCTCCAGAGTCTTTCAAAACAACGCTCACTGATCTCTCCCAAAAGATAAAAGACAATTCTATCCAACAACCTGTCGAGTTTCGCGTTGTTGATGAAAATAACAGTCCGCTCACATTCTCTGCATGGACTACTCTCATGAAAATGAGTTTTTCTCCGGGAATTTTGGCCACCCTAGCTGATCCATTTTCCCTCTTTCTCTACAATGATTCTGGCTATGTTCGACTTGGCCTCAAGATTACCAGCAATAACCCATCCCAAACCGCCGCAATCCTCACTCAGAGCGAACCATCCCTTCTCAGTGTATTTTTCCCACTCTACTTTAGTTATCAACCAACACTACCGACCACTTCACCCTCATTCGAAACAGGTAGTTATAATGGTATCAGCACACGGTATATCAATTTCCCCGTACCAGAAGCGCCCTTCGTAGGAGGCCTCTCCCTCGACTATGCAGTAGTCAACCAATACATCGTCATCGGCACCAGCAAGCAAACAACCCGATCAATTATCGATACACTCACACCATCAAGCACAACTTCCGCAGTCACTCCCTGAGTTTTCTTTTCTAAAGCCAAGAAAAAAGTAACTTACTTTTTTTGAAACTATTTCTCAGCATCTTTCTGTAAAAAATTCCCTCAAAAAAATTCCTACTGATAAGCCACGAAAAATATCCTTTGACCGCCAACGATTTTTCTGTTACAATAGAAGTGTACTAATGAAGAACTTTAACAAAACCAAACAACTTTTCTCTCTGCCGTTTCTCTTCTGAACCGTGGTGGTACTCCAGCCATGATATCCCCCTATTTGTGGCTGGATTACCCCTACGGTTCGATAGTTGGAAAATTCCAACTAAGCTTCTTTCTGACGAAGAAGCACATTCAAACAAAAACAAAAACCTTTCTCAAAAAAAATAAAAAATGAGAACAGTAAAACAAAAACTCATATAAAAGAGTCTAAAATATAGTTCTTTACAAAAAAATAAAAAAGGTCAGTATATAACATATACAACCATCAAACGGTAGGGAAGCATAGAAAATAAAAGTCAGGCTATGCAAAAGGTTCGCATGTACGCAAAACACACGAAAATCTTTATTTTTCAACCCGTTAAATAAAGAATTAAAAAAAATCGTGTTGGCGCATGCCTATCGGCGTTTCGGGTGCTTGTTCATATGGATTTATTTTATATTGCCATCTCTGGGCGAGCGCCCGATAGCCAACAATTTTCCTTCGAATCATTTCCGGATTATTGTCATATAAGAGTGTTTTCCTTCTAGAAAGCCCTCTTATATCTCTATAATCCCAGCCATTCGCAAGGCTTTTTTAGTATGTACCACCCGCAAGACGGATCGATCGGCATGCGAGGCGAAGAATGGGCACAAACCTATCTCAAACGCAAAGGCTACCAAATTCTCGCAACCAACTATACCAATCCACTCGGCCGGCGTTTGGGCGAAATCGATATTGTCGCACAAGACAGTGATACGATCGTTTTTATTGAGGTTAAAACCCGCATCGCCGACCCACGTTCACCTGAGATACTTATCCCCGAGGAAAACATCACCCGCGCCAAACTCCATAAACTTACTAAAATCGCCGAGTTCTACCTCCGCGACAGCAAACAATTCGATACACCGCACCGCTTCGACGCCCTCGCCCTCGTCTATTCTCCCAGAGACAAAAAAGTCTCCGTCAAGCACATCGAGAATATGTTTTACTCGTGAAATTTATCAAAAAAAATAATCTTTTGGACACTTTTTCTTTCTTTTGCTATACTGAAAGCAGCTTAATCCTTACGATGTACCAGTATGGCTCTCGATACCGAAGTGTTCCAAAATTTACTCGAAGAAGAACGCCAGCGCCTCGAAGACGAACTCGCTCGTATCGGCACACCGACAGGCGTGAAGGGTTCCTACACGACCAAATTCGATGAAGTTGGTCCCGACGAAGAAGACAACGCCGTTGAAATGGCAGAGTATGTCGATGCCGCCGCCATCGAAAGTAAACTGGAGGACGAACTCAACAAAGTCTACGAGGCCCTCGCAAAAATCGAATCCGGCAACTACGGTCTCTGCGAAGTCTGCCACGAACCGATCGCCCCTGCTCGGCTCAAAGCCTATCCCGCCGCCGCTACCTGCATCAAACATGCTTAGATTTCCATCTCAATGGTTTTTTTGGATTATTGTTATGTCTTACATTGAGGGCCTTGTGGCTCTCAATGCTTTTTTATGGTCATTATCCAGCACAATACACCAATGCAACACCGTTGGCGCCCTCTCACAAAAAACTTTTTCTTCAACGGCGCTTCTTGTTATTTCTCTTGCCATTCTCTTGGTGGGTATAGGCTGGGTCACCTATCAATACAAAAATCTCAAGTCTTTCGGCTTATTTAGTTGGATTTTATTTCTTGGTGGCGGCTGCGCTAATATGATTGAACGAATACGATTCAGCTGCGTTCATGATACCTTACCATTCCTCTTCAACATCGCCAACAATCCCGCCGATTGGTCGCTAGGCATTGGTTTTTTTCTGATTTTATTGTATTATGGAGGTTGGAAACCCTACAAATAACCATCATTCTTGTGCCAGCTAAAATATTTTCCGCCACCACTATTGGTCTTGAAAGTCGCCTCGTTGAGGTGGAAGTGGATATCGTCTCATCAGGCCTTCATCAGTTTACCATCGTCGGACTCGCCGATACCGCCATCAAAGAGGCGCGCGATCGCGTCAGTGCCGCGGTCAAGAATAGTGGATTCAAACCACCACATCAATGCGGCCGCATCGTGGCCAATCTCGCTCCAGCTGATATTCCCAAAAATGGTCCACTCTATGATATTCCGCTCGCACTCGGATTCCTCCTCGCCAGTAATCAGATTCAGTTCGATATTCAAGGTAAACTTTTCGTTGGCGAACTTTCACTCGATGGCAGCATCCGTCCGGTTCATGGTATTCTCCCGATTACCCTTATGGCTAAGGAGAACGGTTTCACCGAACTCTATGTTCCAAGAGAGAATGTGCTCGAGGCTTCGCTCGTGCCCGACATCGCCATCTACCCACTCGAGACGCTCCTTGACACTACACGACATCTCACCAAACAATCACTCATCACACCCTTTGTCCGTCCGGAAAATCCTTTCGAACAACTCGATGCTATTTTTTTGGATGACATTACTGATTTCCAAGATATTCATGGGCAAGAGCACGTCAAACGAGCGCTCGAGATCACAGCAGCTGGCGGACACAATATCCTCCTCTCCGGTCCTCCAGGGAGCGGCAAAACCCTCCTCGCTCGAGCCATCCCCTCTATCCTCCCACCACTCACACCAAACGAAAGTCTCGAGGTAACCAAGATATTTTCCGTGGCCGGTTCGCTTCACGGTAAATACAAAGGTCTCATCCATCACCGTCCCTTCCGATCACCACACCACAGCGCCAGCAGCGTCGCGCTCATTGGTGGTGGTTCGCATCCGAAACCTGGCGAGATCAGCCTTGCGCATCGTGGCGTTCTCTTCTTGGATGAATTCGGTGAATTCCCCAAAGTCGTCCTCGAAAACCTCCGGCAACCGCTCGAAGATGGTTCAATCACTATCGCCCGAGCAAAAGATACGCTTGAATTCCCGGCTAAATTTATGCTCGTCGCAGCAATGAATCCATGTCCCTGTGGCAACCTCAGTGATCCGGAGCGACTTTGTTCTTGCAATCAGACCCAGATATTGAATTATCAACGAAAAATTTCTGGTCCGATTCTCGACCGCATTGATCTTCACGTCGAAGTACCTCGTCTCAATATCAATAAATTCGAAACTGTTTCCAAAGGTGATGCGAGTATCGATATCCGAGCGCGCGTCCAAAAAGCCCGTGATATCCAATCCGCCCGCTTCCTCAATACAAAAACAACTACCAATAGCGAGATTCGCGCCAAAGACATCGAGCGTTACTGTTCACTCGACTCGGCCTGCAAAAATCTCCTCCATGGTCTCGTAGACAACTTCCACTTGAGTGCCCGTTCGTATCATCGGCTCATCAAAGTAGCCCGCACCATCGCCGATCTCGGCGGACTCGAGACTATAGAACCTCAGTGTATCGCCGAAGCCGCTCAGTATCGTTTCCGGGATATCCAAAGTTAACTGTTTTTAGACTGCCCATTAGATGTCATCCCGGGCTTGACCCGGGATCCAGGTTTAATTGTATTTAGGGTAACCTGAAATGATGCCCGTACGATTATCTTTATAAAAAATATGAAAGTGTTTCGCTTTTTCTTCTTTCTCTGCCTCTTGGGTTTCGGCTTCTTTTTTGTCAAATCATTCCTTTTTCCGAAACCCGGAAGCTCCCCCTTCAACGCTGCTCTCCCAAAGGAGCATCTCGTGCTTTTTGTTGATAATCTTTCCCTCAACATCCCTCAAACCACTACAGCTACTGTAAAAGATTTTCTTCAGGAGTTGAATATTCCCCTCAATGAAGCGGATTATGTCTGGCCGCGACCCGATCAAGCCCTCGCATCCGGCGACACCATCATCCTGAGGCATTCAAGAAGTATTAAGTTAAAAACAGGCGCTGATACGAAAACAATCCAAACCACGAGCCTCTCCGCTCCAGAATTCCTCGCAGAGCAAGGCATCTCACTGGGTGATAATGATATCCTCCTGCCCAATCCGGACACACCCCTCACCGACAAGCTCGCTCTCCAAATCATCCGCGTCCACATCGAAGAAAAAACTATCAATCAACCGATTGCCTTCGTCACCACTACCAATGAGGATGACACTTTGAGTTGGCGCAAAAAAATCACCACCCAAAAAGGTGCCCGTGGCAACAAAGCCCTTACCTATAAGATTATTTCCTATGACGGCAAAGAAATCCAACGAAAACTCCTCGCGACTGAAATCACACAACCGCCCACGACGGAGATCGTCACTCAGGGCACCTATGTTAAAGTAGGCAAGGCCAGCACTGGCCTCGGCAGTTGGTATGCCTTCACCGGCACCCTCTCCGCCGCTAATCCCTGGCTCCCGATCGGCAGCTATGTCCGCGTCACTAATCAAGATAATGGCAAACAGGTCATCGTGCGGATCAATGACCGCGGCCCCTTTGGCCCCAACCGCATCATCGACCTCGATAAAGTCGCCTTCCAACAGATAGCCTCCCTCGGCGCCGGCATCATCAATGTCAAAATGGAAACAATTGTGAATTAGCCACTTTCCTTGAGTTTTTCCTCCTTTTTTGCTACGCTAACAGATATGCAAAACTTTTCACCCAAACCCAAAAAATCACTCGGGCAGAATTTTCTCACTGATACTGGTGTTTTGGCACGCATTGTTGAGGTAGCTGATATCCGACCAACCGACACCATCCTTGAAATCGGGGCGGGGAAGGGTGTTTTGACATGCGCGCTCGCCGCTCAGGCGAAGAAAGTCATTGCGCTGGAAATCGACGATTCACTTATTCCCGAACTTCTGCACGCCTTTCCGGTATCTAGCAATGTCTCTATCGTTCATCAAGATATTCTTCAAGCTGATATCGCCCAACTTTTAGAAAAACAGGGCGTTTTAGAAAATAATAATAGCAAGGAAGGAAAATTTTCGCGTTTGAGTGAAGTTCGCGAAAAACACGAAGAGCGGAGTAAGCCGTACACGCGTACGGCGTCGAGCACTGGAGTGTTTGACAAAGAAATTCGCCAAATGCGGAAGTTTTCCAACTACAAAGTTGTTGCTAATATCCCGTACTACATCACCGCGCCCATCATCCAACATCTGCTCGCCACCCAACCGCAACCTCAAGATATTATTTTGATGGTGCAAAAAGAAGTCGCGGAGCGCATCACAGCACAACCGGGCGATATGAGTATCCTCGCTGTCTCCGTGCAGGCCGTCGCCCACACGGAATATTGTTTCACGGTACCCAAGACCGCCTTTGATCCCGTCCCAAAAGTCGATAGCGCTATTATTCGCATTACGCCCTTTGCGCACACAACCACTCTCTCGCCGTTTTTTTTCCGCCTCGTCAAAATTGCCTTTGCAAGCAAACGCAAAACCCTCACGAATACACTCTCCTCTGGATTTCATTTGTCTAAACAAGAAGTTCTCACTGCACTCGAAACACTCGGCCTCAAACCAACTACCCGTGCGCAAGAGCTCTCTTTGGATCAGTGGCATCAACTCACTACTTTCATGGCAAAATACACTACAAACAAGCCATAACAAAACACTCCACCTAAAATCCACCAAGGGAGTGTGCGGAAAGTAAGTTTTCCTTTTTCTGAATTTTTGGCTCGTTGCATCGCTTCATACGAAAACCAGCCACACAAAAAAGCGGGGATCAATAAACGCGACTCGCGAAACACCGAGATACTCAGCCCATACATCAGCCAGATACTCACGCCAATAAAAATACGCGCCCGCTGTTCACCGAGTAAAACTGGGATTGTCCACACGTTATTCGCCCGATCGCCGGCGATATCCTTCAGATCCTTTATCGGCAGCACCAGGGTAAAAGCGAGAAAGAAAAACCACTGTAAAACGAAAGGGAAGCGCTCCAAGTGGGTATCCGGCGAAATAAGAAGGAATCCCATCACCACCAAAAGCCAACTCGCCACGGACGAAACAAATGTCCCGATAATCGGAAATCGTTTCAATCGCAATGGTTCGGCCGAATATATCCACGCGAATACCTGATAAATAAGGAGGAGTATCCCGATTTTCAAACTCACGATCATCGCGAAGACAAGTGAGAGCACGAAGAAGATACCACCGAGCGCGCGATAGGTCGTCAGTGTGAATATATTGTGAGGGAGCGGGCGAGATGAGTTCGTCTGTTGGTCAATCTTGATATCAAAGCAATCATTCACCACCACAGAGGTCAACCACGCCATCCAGACCGCCATCTGAATAACAATGAAAGCGAGTCCGGTGAAGAAAGTGACCTCCAGGGAGCTCTTATTAAATACGAGTGCCAAGGCCATACCCACACAAACCAACCCACTGTGATAGAACAATTGGGGAAAACGAGCGTTGCGCACCATCGACCACCATTCTCGAGGGAAAAATTTCCACGACCCGATACCTCCAAGGAAAGCCAAAAAAACTGCATAAAAAAGGGCCATCTTCACGCTCAGTGTGGCCAGAAAATCAGGAAAAGGGAGCAGAAAAAGCTGTTCCGGCGTCAGAAAAAATCCAGCCACATCTACTCCGGTTATCGCGAGAAACCCCTTTTGCCAACCCAAGAAAAGGAGAGTAATCCATGAGGGCAGTGTCCCAAGAAAGAAAAAAATCGTATACGCGCCGATGGCGGCTGCCAAGGATCGGTTCCTATTGTGCGTTTTCCACCACACATACCCCGCGCTCAACAGTGTGAAGAGTGCCACCTCCACTCGCACACCAGCCGTGATACCAAAATCCGGTCGATCACCAAAAAAAGTGAGATATCGTCCAATGAGGTGAGTCAACCCATCAAAAATATAAAAACTCTTAACACTTTGCCCCTGAAACACAAAAAAATCGACGATCGGTGGGATAAGTATTCCCACGAACGCGAAAACCGACACCTTGGCGGCCGTTTCTATCGACACGCGCGCCATCCGACTCAAAAACCAGAGGAAGATCAAGGCGGTGCACGAGAAAGAAAGGAGGAGATTGAAAAAAAACGACGGCACCTGCATAGAAGTCAAAGGGAAACCAGCGATCCAGTTTTCCAAGAAAAACCGCACAATAATCCAGCTCGTCATCGCCAGCACCCAAGAGCCTAAAGTTATCGGGAGTGATTCGATAAACCGTAACCCTCTGGCTAATCCTATAAAAAGGCGGGTAATCTTTTTGGAAAACATAAATAAACGACAAAAAAATGGTTCTTATGCTACAATAGCACAAGTAAGCCCTCTTCGCACCCCCGAAAAATCTATGGATCCTCTTGAACAAAACTTAAATCCCGAACAACTCCGCGCAGTCAAAACCACCCAAGGGCCAGTACTCATCCTCGCGGGGGCTGGCAGTGGCAAGACCAAAACCCTCACCCATCGTATCGCATGGCTCATTCACCATGAGCATATCCCTCCCAAAAACATCCTCGCTGTCACTTTCACCAATAAAGCCTCGAAGGAAATGAAGGAGCGCCTCATCCATCTCCTCAATCAATTTACCACCACTCCTACTCTCCCGAATATCGGCACCTTCCACCACATCTGCTCTCTCCTTCTTCGTCAAGAAATTCCTGCCATCGGCTATACACCCACTTTTACCATTCTCGATGATCAAGAACAGCAAAGTCTCGTCAAACGAACCACCAAAGCACTCGATATCAATACCGATCAATTCCAACCACGCGCCATCCTCAGTACTATTTCCCGCTTCAAAAACGCCCTCATCACCCCAGAACAAGCTCTCGCTCAAGCGGACAATCATTACGAAGAAACCATCGCCCGCCTCTACACCGCGTATCAAAAGACCCTTTTTGAACGCAATTCGCTTGATTTTGATGACCTCATTCGTCTTGCTATCCACCTCTTCCGACAATTTCCTGAAATATTAGAACGCTATCAAAGCCAATTTCGTTATATTTTGGTCGACGAATATCAGGATACCAATTTCGCCCAATACACCCTCATCCAACTCTTGAGCCAAAAACACCATAACCTTTTCGTCATCGGTGACGATTATCAATCCATTTATGGCTGGCGACAAGCAGACATCACCAATATCCTCAATTTTGAAAAAGATTATCCTGAGGCAGCGATTATTTTCCTCGAACAAAACTATCGCTCCACGCAGATCATCCTCGATGCCGCCCAACATATCATCCACAACAACACCCAACAACGCCACAAACAACTCTGGACGGAACAAACCGAGGGCGATCTTATAACTCATATCACGGTCGATGATGAAAAAGAAGAAGCTGCCTTTATTTGTCACGAATTGAAAAATCTCCAACAATCCGGAACTCCGTTGTCTGATTGCGCCCTCCTCTACCGCACCAATAGTCAATCCCGCGTCCTCGAAGAAACCCTTCTGAAAAACAATATCCCATATACGCTTTTTGGTGGTATCCGATTTTATGATCGCAAAGAAATCCGCGACCTGATCGCCTATTTGCGCCTCATCCACAATCCACGAGACCTTTTTTCTCTCGAACGCATCATCAATGTCCCCAAACGCCACATCGGCAGCATCACCTTCAAAAAATGGCTCGCCATAGCCGAAGAGAAACAACTCTCACCTCTCGCTCTCACCCCCCAAGACTTTGAACACACTTCTCTTAAGCCAGCGAAAGCCGCTCTTATTCAAAACTTTATCAATCTCTTTCTGAGTCTTTCCCAAGAACTCACTCAAAGTCCCTCCCTCACCTCCTTTCTTGAGACCCTCCTCGAAAAAACCGCCTATCTCGCCAGTCTCGATGACGGAACGCCTGAAAGTGAAGTTCGCCGGGAAAATGTCCGGGAATTGCTGAGTATTGCCACGCCGCTCGAACACCTCGATACACTCCCCGCACTCCAAGACTTCCTCGATGAGGTGGCGCTCGCGTCCAGCACCGAAGCAATTCATTCCGCCGAAAGCGTTCATTTGATGACCCTTCACAGTTCCAAGGGTTTGGAATTTCCTTTTGTTTTCATTTTAGGTCTAGAGGAAAGTATTTTTCCGCATTCCCGCAGCCAGTTTTCCCTTCAAGAACTCGAGGAAGAACGCCGATTGATGTATGTTGGACTCACACGCGCCCGACGCAAGATCTATCTCCTCAATGCCCGACAGCGCACCCTCTTTGGTGCCACACAAGTCAACCCACCTTCACGATTCCTCAAAGAAATCCCCCTTCATCTCATCCACAAACCACAACTCACTTCATCCTCTTCATCACTCACCTCATCACAAAAACATTCTTCATTTATTCCTTCTTCTGAGACCTTCCGTCCAGGCGACAGTCTCTCTCATCCGGAATTTGGCGCGGGTGTTGTTATTAGTCTTGCTGGAGATATCATTACTGTCGCCTTCCAACGCAAAGGCATCAAAAAACTTGCCCTCTCCCTCGCTCCCATCACAAAAATCTCTTAAATGGAACTTGTTTCGTTTTTCACAAAGTTTCGAAAAATCGCTCCAAGTCCACTCCCGGGCGCCCGTGGACCAAGTACTGTCCAAAGTTACCCGGAAGCGTCTTGAAGTGCTTTTTCGAGTGGTAATAAATGGTTTATGTAAATATTTAAGTGGATACTCTGTGGATAACCTCAGTATATCTCTTCTTTTTCAGTGCACATCTCTCATTTAACACTCTTCTCTTAGGGGACATCCCTTCTGTTCTCCACACTCATTCTCCACACTTTTCTTTACCCACTTCTTTTTACTTGTTTTCAACCAACCCCTGTCAAGCTATTCTCCAGTCTCCAGAGGTATTCTTCTGACTTTCCCACTTTTCCACCCTTCTAATAACAATAAGTATTTAAAAATATTTTAAACTCCCATCACTTTTATTAGAAATCTCACATTTGTAAAAAATAGGTTCAGTTTTCAAAAAAGCGTTTTCTTTGAAGCCGTTAGCCTGCTACAGGCGAAAAGGGAACGCTTTTTTGAAAACTGAAATTGAGAGCAAATGTGAGATTTCTATTCCTCTTCATCGAGTTTTGGTGAAAGAAAATGTTTTTGGTAGGTAGTTTTCAATCTTTCATTAGTAATATGTGTGTAGAGCTGGGTCGTCAGGATAGAGCTGTGTCCGAGGAGGGTTTGGACGCTCCGGATGTCCGCTCCATTATGGAGGAGGTTGGTAGCGAAGCTGTGACGGAGGGTATGTGGGTGAACATCTTTGACGATGCCAGCGAGCTGCGCCGTTTTCTTTACGAGCCGTTGAATAGTACGCGGAGAAATCCGGTGAAGATCGTTTGAATGGAGTTTTTTTGTGACGAAGAGGGCGGGTTCGACATCGTTTCGTTGTTTAAGATAGTGTATGAGGAGAGTCTGCGCCTGTGGGGTGATGAACACGAGGCGGATCTTCCCACCCTTCCCGCGCACACCAAATTCTCCCTTTTTGATATTGATATGCTCCCGATCGAGCGCAGTGAGTTCTGAGACTCGCAAGCCGGAACAAAACAAGAGTTCGATGATTGCTCGATCACGGAGGGACTGCCAGTCTTTAAGTGGGATACTCTCGATCATCCGATTCACCTCTTCGGGTTCGAGAAAATCGATATTTCGTGTCACGCTTTTGCCGAGTTCGATATTCTCCGCGGGAAGCACAGTGTGTTCATGGCGAGCGAGGTAGCGGAGGAAGCTCCGCAGTACCACGAGATGATAATCCTGTGTGTTTTTTTTGAGAGGCGTTTTGGTATGAGAGAGGCTTTGGTAGAGTCGGAGGCGATAGGCACGGACGCGCTCTGGTGTGATGTCTTCGAGAGTTTTGATTTTTGCCCAGGAGAAAAATCGACTCAAATAGCGATCATAGTTCTCGATCGTTTTTGGTGAGCGGTTTTTTTCTATTTCCAGGTATTCCAGGAACTGCCGTTGTGCTTCATGGATGAGCATAGATTTTATTTTTTTCTGTAAAGATTCACACACTCTAATATATTCTTAAAAAAGCACTTCAAGACGCTTCCGGGTAACTTTGGACAGTACTCGGTCCACGGGCGCCCGGGAGTGGACTTGGAGCGATTTTTTAAGAATAAGAAAATAGAGGTATATATTTCTATACTAAAAATAGCACGAAAGAGCCTCCATTGACAGATTGGGGGAAGTGCTCTATACTGAAAAAGTGTCATTTGGGGTCAAAAACAAGAGCGAAGGCTGTTTTTTTTGTTACATTTTTGGAGATGAAGGCCGATGGGTTTGGAGTGGAATGTAAACACACAAAGCCCTACCGTCTCATCTTACTGGAAGGAAAAGCGTATTTTTCAACGCTTTAAATATCGTCATACCAAGGTTGCCCAGCGTTTTTGGGCTTGGCAACAATCTTTTATTCATTGGATCAAGACCGGACGCCGCATCCGCTTTTTGTATTGGTTTCGACAATACTCCGCTTTGGCGGTGGTTATCTCGAGTGCGTTTGCGGTTACCGGGACAAATATCGCCAGCAATTCATCCAAGTCATTACCTGGACTGATTTTTGGTGGCGAGGTGGCCGTCGGGCAGGAAAATATGCCGAATCACTTCGCACAAGTGGTGGTCAATAAAGAGAACATCACAAGTTCACCGGCTGCCAAAGCATCGCTCGCCCCTGATGCATCGAGTACGGACATGAGCTCGACAAGTAATATCTCTCCCTCAGCGAATCAATTCGTAGTGGCTGCCCAACAGTCGCCCGTTCTCAAAGATCCTGAAGAAGATGGTGGTGTAAAAATCTATACCGTGGTTGATGGCGACACAGTGAGTGATATTGCGACGCGTAACCATATCACCGTTAACACGATACTCTGGGCGAACGATATGGACAATGTCGATAGTATCCAGCCGGGAGATAAGATCTTCATCCTGCCGGTGGCGGGGCTCACTTATACCGTGAAGGATAGCGATACTATTGAGAGTGTCGCTAGTCAATTTACTGCGGATGGCGACAAGATCATCGCGTACAACAACCTCCCAGCCAATGGTCGCCTCGAAAAAGGCGAGAGTATTATTATTCCTGATGGCCGTCGAGCGGCTCCACCAACCCAAACCACTGGCACAGGGATTACCCGCCGCCAATATGTGGATACGAGTCAGACCGACCTCGCTTTGGATTTGAGTGGATCCAAGAAGCTTTCCTCTGCCAACGCGGGCGAAGGGCATCGTTTTCCGTACGGATACTGTACCTGGTATGTGGCGCAAAAACGCTATATCCCATGGGGTGGCAATGCGGGAAGCTGGCTCTTTAATGCCAAATCCTTGGGATACAAGACGGGGAGGGCGCCGCGTGCTGGAGCAATCATGGTGACGACCGAGAGCGCCGCCTATGGTCATGTGGCGCTCGTGGAATCAGTGAATGGCAATACACTTACGGTGAGTGAGATGAACTTCAACGCCTGGGGCAAGACGAATCGCCGCACCCTCCAAGTGGCCGATCGTGCCATCAAGGGATTCATCTATTAATTCTCGAGCTAATCAAGATGACGCACAAAAACAGATAGACATATCTGTTTTTGTTTGAGAAAAATTTTCTCATGACTATTGACACAAATGCAAACACGTTTGCGAAAAGTTATGCTATACTAAAAGTGCATCCGTTTGTAACAATCGGAATGAAACAAAAGATTGAGTGTATGCCGAAAGGTGAAGGTAATCAAACACATAAAGCTCGTCGTTCAACGGGGTTTTTTGGTTTTTTTAAGAAAAAAAAGAATTCATTTTTTGTTATTTGTTTTGGTTTTGTGGCTATCATAACTATCATTATTATTCAAACCCCTCATGTTTCAGCGGGGTTGCCGCCGGTAGATTGGAATAACCTCAAAGGTGAGAATATACAGAAGCAGATAGGCACATCATCCACACCTTTTGATTCACCTATCAATAAAACACTGCAGGCCATTATCACTTTTCTTGGGTGGGTGACCAATGTCGCCGCCTCTCTTCTTTCCTGGACGCTCGACCCACAGCTCCTCTATGGGGTGATGCAGGATAAGCTCATCTATGCCTGGTGGTCGATGGTGCGGGATGTCCTCAACATCTTCTTCATCGGAGTACTCCTCCTCTCAGCGTTCAGCACGATTTTTGGTATCGATAAGTATCACTACAAGAACATTCTCCGCCAACTCATCATTATGGCGCTCTTGGTGAACTTCAGCTTCCCTATCGCACGCTTCGTGATTGATGTTGCTGACCGCCTGATGTATTTCCTCATGACCCTCTCTGGCGTAGCCAATAGCGGTCTCGACACTTTTAATGTTTTTGGGAATACCTTTTTAAAAAATTCTGAGATTATTACCGCAATTGTGGAGCCTGCGCAAAGTGGAGGAGAAGATCTCGCGGTACTCCTAGCCACTGTGGTATTTCTCTTCCTCTTTGCCACCGCACTCCTGACCCTGGCGATACTCCTCGTGATACGGGTGATCGCCCTCATCCTCATCGTGATCTTCTCGCCGGTCGGGTTCGTGGGGCGGATCGTCCCAGGGATGGAGGGTATGGCTTCATCGTGGTGGAAGAACCTCTTCCGGTATGCGTTCTTTGGTCCCGCCGCGCTCTTCATGCTCACACTCTCGGTAGCGATGATGACAAGTCTCAGTTTTAATGCGAGCGCATTGAAATCAACTATCCAAAGTGCTAATAGCGGTAATGCTTCTGTTTCGGTTGCAATGGCTGGACACCTCGCGATGGCGGTTATCCCAATCATCCTCATCTACTTCACCATCGGTCTTGGCTCGAAGATGAGTATCAAGTTCGCCGACAAAGCGGAAAAGTTCGGGCGGTGGGGGACGAATGCTCTCGTGGGGGCTATGAGTCTCGGTGCCGTCCCATATATGAAAACCCAAGCCAGGAATGCGAAAGCTGCCTGGGATGCATCGCGCAAACAAGTGGTGGCCGACCGAGCGCGGCGGAGCTTCGGCACGAAGGCGGGAGCGGGAGCTGCGGCATTGCCAGATAGAGCTGCTGCTAATAAGGATAGTAAGTTCGCGTGGCGGCGCGATGCGGCTCGCCGTGAGGAGACGCGAAACGAGTTGAAGATCACTGATGATATGAAGCGATTAGAAGAGCAAAATGTAGCGACCGCTGAATTACTCGATAAAGCAACGAAGGGCGATGATGCCGCGGCAAGATTATTGGCGAAAAACGGTTCGATTGATAATGATACAACTTTCAAGAAATTGATTGATACTGATAAACTTAATGCCAAGACAATCGCTCAGGTCGTGGATAAGGCGACGGCAGATGCGGTGAGCGATAAGGGTACTTTGCAAAAAACGATGCAGAAGTTAGGGAAAACTAACGATGTCACTTCTGCCAAGAAACTCATAGGCAAATCAGAAAAGGCGATGAAGAAGATGGATTATGATGAGTATCAGGCAATTCAAGATACCTTTAAAAATTCGGGAGGAGTGATAGATGTAGATGTACAGAAAGCAGTCAAATGGAAGGCGAAGGATAGCGGCCACGCGAGATTCTTGATTCGAGATGCAGCCGTCGAAAGAGCGAAGGCCGCCGGAATGCCAGTGACGAATCCTAATGCGGTAACAATTGAAATGGCGGATTATCAGAAGGCGCTGGATGACTCTTCACAGAAGGATGTCATCAAACAGATTGCCGGTCTCAAGGACGACCCGACGTATATGAATTATGTGGTGTCTCGGCACGGTGGAGGAGCTCCCAATAGAAAGCTTCAATCTAAAATGGCTGATGCAGCTTCCGATACAGCGTTAACTCCCGCAGAAATAGCTAATCTTCGAGGGAGAGGTCTCATAGCATAGATTTTATAAAAGCAGTATGGCGAGTGAAAACACAACTATCGTTCCAGAAAAAAACGAATACTACCCGCTCCTCATCGTGGATGAGTCGGAATTGTTGGCGGCTGGTGGCGATGAAACACAGATGGTGATGGAGCGACTGCAGGCATACGCCCAACTACCCGAAGAGTCAAAAAAAATCTTCCAGAGTGATAATCTGCCGCTGCGCTTGTACCAAATGGAGCAAAAATTTGGATTGCAAACCGCAAGTATTGGGCGTATCAGTATCCTCTTGCGATGGATGTTTTTCGGGAAAATTACTTGGAATGACTTCGTGATGCGGATAGACTCCATCCTCCTCGGAGAGGGCATGCCCCACGAAAAAACCCAAGAACTGGCAGGCTTTATCCACCAGATGCTCACCGAAATCGCGGCCGAGGAGGTGCCGGTCGAACCAACGGAGAGCTCTGAGGAATCATCCACTATCGATCAGAAAAGTATTCTTTACTTGCCGATCCTGAAGGCGCTCTCAACCTACCCCGAACTCCACTATCAGCGGATCACCAGTGATAAGATCGTGATGAAGGGCGAGCACGAACCGGTGCCGCCGACGATCCGCAACTGGCTGCGTGTGTATCGGGACGAGGTGGGGGTGGGTCAGCACAGCACCGTAGAGCGGGGGCAATTCCTCTTTCAAAGTGACAATACCAAAACTCTCTCGACCTCGGATCGGGAAGTCCTGTCGCTCCTCGTAAAGTCTATTGAGGAAGAAGCGCCATTATTAGTTGATACGGAAAAAAAGATAATTCTATTTCAATCCCCACCCGCGACAACGGAAAACAGCATGCCAGCACCATCAGCAGAAGTATCTCAACCAATTCGCCCGTCATTGCGTTTTGAAAGTACTCCCGAACCGCCAACTCCAATACTCAATGAAGGAGAGACTGGTGAACTCAGCTTTTCCTCAGGGCAACAACTACAAAGTGAGCAGGAAGATGCGTGGAAACCAAAAGAGTAGGTTGTGGTATACTAGATAAATAAAAAAGCAGCGTATGATGTTCAATGTTCCGCAATATGTCGACGTCGAGGATAAAGTTGCCGGGCCATTGACCGGCAAGCAGCTTTTGTGGATGATCGGGATGGGCGCCGCGCTCCTCGTACTGTGGAATATCTTTTCGCCGAATGTTTTTTATGTTTTACTGTTTCCAGTCATATTTATTTTCGTCGCTTTCGCCTTTTTCCGCCCATATGGGATGCCACTCATTGACTTCTTGGTGCACTTTTTCTATTTTCTCTTCCGTCCCAAGGTCTATATGTGGAATCGCCTCGATGATCCGACGGCCTTCGACCTCCCAATAGAAGCAAAAATAGAAGCTCCGGCCCCGAAAAAAGTGCTCACTCCGGAGCGTATCTCTGAACTCTCCCGTATCATCAATAGAAAAAGAATTTAACCGTAGTATTATATTATGGAAACACTGAAGAATGCCACTGCTGCAGCTAAAACCAGCACACAGCAATTCGTGGACATCGAAGAGATTCGCGATGGCGTGATGATCTTGAAAAATAACGGTTTGCGAACCGTTCTGCTTGTGTCGTCGCTCAACTTCGATCTCAAATCCGTCGAGGAGCAGGACGCCATCATCTTCCAGTATCAAAATTTCATCAATTCGCTCGACTTCCCACTCCAGACTATCATTTATTCGCGCAGATTCAATATCACGCCTTATTTGGATCAATTGCGGCAGTTCGAGGTACAGCAAAACAATGAACTCCTCCGTCTGCAGATTTCGGAATACCACAATTTCATCAAGAACCTGACCGAAGTCTCTAATATTATGTCTAAGGATTTCTATGTGGTTATTCCTTTTTCACCGACCGAAAACCAGGAAACGGGATTTTTTCACAAACTCAGCACGGTGTTCAATCCCAAACAAGTGGTGAAGGAGCGATTGGAAGTGTTTGAGACCTATCGGAGTCAACTCTTGCAACGAGTGGAGCATGTGAGTTACGGATTGTCGGCGACGGGCGTGACGGTCAAGATGCTTACTACCGAAGAAACCATCGAGCTGCTCTACAATACCTACAATCCAAGCTTATTTACGACAGTCCTCACTTCGCATCTCAGCAGTATCGATATCGGCAAATAAAAATCAAAGTCTCTATGAAAAATCCATTCAATCTCAACCTTTTTCACACGCAAAGTGAACAAGACAAGGAGTTTCTAGAAAATGAATCCCTCTATCAGCGTGGCATTACCACCGTGCGTGATCTCATTGCGCCCGCGGGGCTGAAAGTGAGCTCCAACTATCTCCAGGTCGGCAATACCTTTGCTCGGACGCATTTCGTGATCGCTTACCCTCGGTACTTGAACACGAATTGGTTCTCGCCCATCATCAATCTCGATCTCTCGATGGACACAGCGATGTTCATCCACCCTATCGATACGCGCGATGTGATCAAAACCCTCCAAAAATCAGTGACGCGAGTACAGTCACAGATCCATATCGAGGAGGAAGCTGGTAAGGTTCGCGATCCGATCCTCGAGACGGCTATGAAGGATATCGAGGAACTGCGCGATAAACTCCAACAAGGAACAGAACGATTTTTCCGGTTCGGGATTTATGTCACATTGTATGCTGAGTCGCTGGAAGATCTCAATCGGGCATCACAGACACTCGTTGGCATACTCGAATCACAATTGGTGTATACCAAGCCGGCGGTGATGCGGATGCAGCAGGGTTTCATTGCGTCTCGTCCGCTCGGGATGGATCAGCTCGACTCGGCCAATAATCTCAACACATCCTCGCTCTCGACCACATTCCCATTCGTTTCTTCCGATCTCTCCTCCAATAGCGGTATTTTATATGGCATCAACCGGCACAATAATAGTCTCATTCTGTTCGACCGCTTCAATTTGGAAAACGCCAATATGGTGGTTTTCGCCAAGTCGGGCGCAGGTAAAAGTTATACGGTCAAATTGGAAGTGCTGCGTTCGATGATGTTTGGGACGACGGTCATCATCATTGATCCGGAGAACGAATACAAACACTTGAGTCAAACCGTTGGTGGGAGTTTCATCCAGATGAGCCTGAATTCGCCCTATCATATTAATCCTTTTGACTTACCGTTGACACATATTGAGGACGAGGATTTTGAGGGTATTCTCCGGAGCGCTATCGCTAATCTCATTGGCTTGATGCACTTGATGTTGGGGACATTGACCCCAGAGGAGGACTCTATTCTCGATCATTCACTCCGTGAAGTGTACGCGGTTCGGGATATCACTGCTTCGACCGATCCGAAGAAGTTGGAACCGACTTCTTTTCCGACAATGACGGATTTGTATGAAGTGTTGCGCAATATGGAGGGCGCGGAATCGATCGCCGCTCGCCTCCAGAAGTACACCGAGGGCGTTTTCTCGGGGTTTTTGAATCACACCACCAATGTCTCGGTAAATAATCAGTTAGTGGTCTACAATATCCGTGATTTGGAGAGTGAGCTCCGTCCGATCGCGATGTATGTCATCCTCCAATATGTCTGGAATGAGATGCGCAGTGAACTGAAACGGCGACTGGTCGTGGTGGATGAGGCGTGGGTGATGATGCAAAACGAAGATGCCGCTGCCTTCCTCTTTGGTATCGCCAAGCGGTGCCGTAAATATTACACCGGTTTGACCACAATCACTCAGGATGTGAGCGACTTTATGACCTCCCGATTTGGTCGGCCGATCGTGACCAACTCCTCATTACAACTTCTCCTCAAGCAATCACCCTCATCGATCGAGGTAGTGGCCGAGACTTTTTTCTTGACCGACCACGAGCGATTCCTCCTCCTCGAGAGCGCGGTGGGAGAGGGTATCTTCTTTGCGGGCAATAAGCATGTGGCGATCAAAGTCATTGCTTCGTATAGCGAAGATCAGATTATCACTTCGGATCCTCGCCAACTCGTCGAGATTGAGGAGGCCAAGAGGGAATTTGATGCGGAAAACGGTGAAATAACGATATAAAATGTATGGCTCAAAACAGTGCAACCGCCGTCCTTCCATCGATCCGGTCGGCGAGACGATCGCCAGCGCAGGAAGGAGAGATACAAGTGGTTTCGTTCATTTCGTATCTCCCGGCGTTTTTGGTTGCAGTTTTGCAGGATTTTTTAGATCTCGTGTTTTTGATACTAGCGGCACTTCCAATACCGGGTTCGGCCGGCGTGGCTCTTGTCTTGTCATTCGTTTTTGATATCGGGCTTGGTGCGCTTACATTTGCGTTGTTATTTTTCTTTACGAGTTCGAACGCCTCTTTTATGAAGCGATGGATGCGTTTCTTTTTCCCTGAAGTTGCCAATATAATTCCGATAGTCAGTATTCTCCCGATGGCGTGTCTGTCTGTCTGGTTGGTATATCAGCTCGACAAGTCGGCTGCCACTATCACAAAGAAAACAGTTGGGAGATTGGCAGCATAGTGAGAAGAGGTTGTTTCGTGGTAGAGACGCAAGATCTTGCGTCTCTGGAGTGGGTAAAAAATATCTTTTTATGTATAGCGAAAGAATATCATTTTGGCGCCGACAGGATTTCGTGTTGGGTAATATTATTTTTCTGATTGCTCTCGGCGGTTGGGTGCTTTTCCCAAAACAAAACGAATTATTCCATTCGCTCGCCGTAAGCCTCTTGTTTTTTGTGGCGTTTCCGATTTTGGCAATCCGGTTGGTGCTCAAGCACTCGTTTGCGGAATATGGTTTCACGTGGGGTAATTGGAAACAAGGCTTGATATGGACGCTGTGCGGGTGGCTGATACTCAGTGTGTGTTTGGTTGGGTTTTTTCAACTGACTCATCCCACAGCTGAGCTTTTTGTTCCGGTAGCGCTCCGAAAATCTTTCGTGCTTTTCCTTTCATACACGGCGGTGATGGCGATAATTCTTTTTGGTATAGAAGTATTATTCCGTGGCTTACTCTTGAATGTTTGGAAAAAATATATTGGCGTTTGGTCGATTTTACCCCAAGCAATTTGTTACTGGGGAGTTGTATCGTATCGAGGAACGCCGGAAAGCGTGGTCGTGTTGATCGGTATTCCATTATGCGCGGGGTGGGTAATGTGGCGATCGCGATCGGTTTGGTTTTCCTTCCTTTTTTCTTTCGGCGCGAGTATACTTGTAAGTAGCTTGGCGATAATTTTTTTGTGAAAAGTCATGAAAACGCGTTTCAATAAATGGCTGGTGATGACGCTGATTATGATTGTCATCGGCATAGTCCCGAAACTTTCTCTGGCGGCAAGCATAATAGATATGACGCCTGATGAGATTGCTTCTGACTTGGAAGACCGTTATCATATCGATCCGAGTGCTGTGCGGGATACGGCGCATACGACGAATGTCGGTAATAAAAAAGGTAATTACCCTCAAGTGACCCTCGGGTTTAGTCCGAGTTCTCCTAAAGTGGGCGTCGTGGAGACTGCCAAAGCTACCCCGATGTTTTTTGTTAATAATACTAAAAAACTTTATTTTACTTGGTATCTGAAACACAAGGGGTGCGATGCTAAAGAGGAAGATGGATACAAAACTCCCGTCACCAAGAGCACGCCGTCGTATTGTGATGTGGACAAGGATGGCTATATAACTCCCAATGACTGGAAGATCACCGCGATGAAGCTTATTGTTTTGAATGGGTATAATCGCAACGATCCCAATCTTGGCGTTAACTCGGCACCGCCGGTGGCCGATGATAAGGATGGCTATCAAGCAGTAATTGGTGGCGACGATGCGGTCGAGACACAAAAATGGTGTTATGTTGCCGACCCCAATTCCGGCCTCGCCTATGAACTCAATAGTGTGACGGGACAAACAAACGAGACGTTGGCCGCCGCCGGTTCGCGTTGCGGGCCCAATTTAGCCGCAACTTATTTTCCAAACCATTTATTTGCTCGGCAGCCGAGTTTTACGACGGGTGACGGCAGTTTCAAAACCGATGAGGAGGATGCTTGGGAGACTGATCCAAATAATCCCAGCACAGCTCACAATGGACAAAAAGACGAGGCGAATGTAGTTGGCCTTGGGATTGACTCGTTCTCCTGGGTATACACCACGGGGGATAAGGTCGGAGTTGCGATCGAAGGAACATCGATGGTTGGCACAAAACACAATGAAACTTCCAGCATGATAATGTGGGCGTTTCCATTGGATGTGTGTCACCCACAGAACACATCTTCTTATGTAAGTATGATTGGCGGGAACAATGACCCTGGAGCGAAACAGTTCCCAGTAATAATCCATACGGCGGCGATGGATCACACGGATTTTGACCGATGCTTTGCTGACAACCTAATCGATCCTTCCAAAGGTGGCCAGCCAACAAATATGAAAATCAATGTTTCGAGTTCGCCAAGTAATCCCGTAGCGCAGGTATTTGGCCCGAATGATGTCAATCCGCAAGGCGATACAGTTACAGTCCAAGCACAGACCGAGGATTCCACGGAAGATCCGGCATCGATTTGGTATGGATGGAATATCTATTTGAGTACGGATGGGTCTATGAACACAGACTTCAATAATCCGGCTGCCTGGGCACTTCTTAATACCAACAAGAATTTCATCGACAATAAACAGGCGGGGATATTGGAAGGTAATGGAAGGAATGAAATCTCTATCAATTTGAATTTCTCTGAAGCATTGGCTAAGGATTTTCCGCGAGCTTTTTCTCCACAAAACAATGTCGGATATTTGTATATCAAGGTTGGTACGAGGGAAAACTTTAGCCAAGATCAAGGGCGGGCGGGAACGAGTTTTCTCGTGGTAGAATTTAATCTGCTCGGCGGAGACCATATCATCGTCTCTACCGTCAAGCCAGTTGATGATAAGAGTGGAATGACACTAGTCTCGAGAGATCAGGAAATTTGTTTGAATGCAAAGGCATTGGCGCAGTGCAAATTGATGCAATACCAGATCGTCGGCGTGAGTGTTTCCACCGCCAATAAAGCCAAATATGATACTTTCATTTGGAAAATAAACGATAAACCATTAGAATGCAATACGCGTATTTCCCCGGAGTGTTTTGATGATATGCAAGCGGGCGAGGCCTTCTTTCCTGTGCTGGGGAATCCGGGTGAGCAGTATGTCGTGACGGTCGTCGAAACGGATTCGAAGACAGGAGAGACGCTTACCCTGACACGGAGGTTCCCTATTGTTAATCCAGCGTTGGAGATCGTCCCCGCTAAAGAAGATGGCAGTTCCAATGTGTTGCCAAAACTTCTCGGTTTTTACAAAAATCTTGATGGAACATCGTTTCCCGATTACAGCCCGGACACTTTCGAGACCACCGAAGGAAAAATAATTACACTAAAGTCCTTGTTTAATGCGGATAATTTGCAGGGAAATACGAAACTCTTGTGGCTCGTGGATGATGTTACGGCGCTTCATGTGGATCCGGCGACCGGTATACTCACCATCCCTGTCGAAAAACAAAACGGATCAACAATAAAAGTCTCTATCAAAGGTATATATTATCAGCCGCAGGTAATTCGAAAAGCACTCCGAGATATTTGGAATGTTTCTCCAGATGTTTCAATTGAAACGAATTTTGAAGACTCTATCGCCGTCAATGTGGTACCTTTTGGAGTGGGGGATGGCGAAGATGGCAATTCTCTTGGGATTCTTTCTGTTCCGAATCGATATCTCGGCGCATTGCTCTCCTATGTCCCTGAGTCGGTGTTATTCGGACTTCGCCTCGCTTTGACACTGGCTTTCGTCTTATTTCTTGCAGGGTTCATTCAGAGCTTCCTCCCTGGGACGGTGGTGAGTAAGGAATGATAAAAAATAAAATCAGGATATGAAAAAAGTTTTTATAATAAGCCTCAGTTTGTTCTTTTTTGTCCTCATTTTTTGGGGTATCTATAGTTTCGTGTACAAAAATAACGCGTATGACGCATCGGTGGGCTCAAATACGACCACATTTGATAATTCTCCGAAAAATAAAACCCCGGATAAAAAATCAGCAAATATCTTCACGGATGCTCTCTTGCAAAAAGTGCTCGATGATCCAATCGCTGGTGCCACAATGGATAAAAAAAACCAATACCTATGGTATCTATCGAGTGGATCAGCAGCGACCATCTACAAAAAAGATCTTCTCTCGGGTGGTGTCGAAACAATTTTAGCACTTCCCTATGCAGTTTCCCAAATTCGCTGGTCGCCGGATGTGACGGAGGCCTTGGTCCAGGAGGCATCGGGGAATAGTGAACATTGGCATCTCATTCAATTTCAGGATAAAAAAGACACTCCGTTGAAATCAGGTGTGTTGTCGCCAGTCTGGACAAATGCCGGTGACCGTATCGTCTATGTGTATGAAGAACAAAAAGGAAGTCCCGCTCTCAACCTGAGTCGCCCTGATGGGAGCGAGTGGAGTCAGCTCGCACCGATTTCTCCGAGTGCGGGGTATGTGGTGGCGACGATTCCCCAGAGTTCCCTCGTAGCGGTGTGGAATATCCCGTCGGCTTTCAATGAAACACACCTTCAGGCAGTGTCGTTGGGAGGAGGAGAGGCTCAGACGATAGCCACCTCTCGTTTTGGCGCAGATTATCTCGTATCACCTGATGGCCTGAAGATTTTTACCTCGAGGAGTGATAGTCGGGGAGGAAACAGTATAATTTCAGGTGTGACCAATGCTTCGGGTGGCGAATATGCGATGCTCGGCATACCGACGCTTGCACAAAAAGCGGTCTGGAGTAGGGATGGAAAAACAGTTTTTTATGCCCTGCCAGGAGGATTTTCCGATGGAGCAGTGTTGCCAGATGATTATCGGAAGAAATCATTCTTTACGCAGGATACCTTTTGGAAAATCGATACGACAACGGGTCAGAAAACCCGACTGGTTGGTTTGAGTGATATGCCTACCGAGACATACGACGCGTCGAAGTTTTTCTTGGATCTGGACGAACAATCTCTCTTTTTCATCGATCGGAACACGCGAATTCTGTATCGGATAAAGTTATAAGGAACAAGAGAACGGCGTACCAAAAAGAATAAGCGAGCGGTAGTGACCAAAAGGGCGTATCGAAGAGGCCTTGAACACTGATACCGACAAAATAAGCTAACAGAAAAAATCCGATTATAAGAGTCGGGTTTTTTCGTATGTGCAAAAAAAGTGTGTAAAAAACAAAAGAGAGGAAAATAAGAAAACTGATGAGTCCGATCAGACCACTTTCAAGCCAAAAAGCAAGGAAAATATGGTGTGGTTCGGGGACGGCCCATTCGAGGTAGGGAGGGAAAAATTGTTGATATTCCAGGTAGGTAGATTGGAAATTCCCAGCACCAATGCCAATGATAGGATGATCTTGAATCATTTGGAGAGAGGCGCGCCAGATGATGTCTCGAGAGGCCAAGGAAGACCGTTCGGGCGAGGTGAACCAATTGGTTATCTTTTCTTGTTGAGTTTGACTGGCAATGAGTATGGAAATGAGAAGGAGAAAAGAGATGGAGATTTTTTTTCGGGTTGAGGGATATTGAAAAAGAATCCACACAAAGAGACTGATTATAAGTGAAATCCAAACAGTATAGGAAAAAGTCAGATACAAAACAACTAGATTGAGAATGGTGAGTAGGCTGAGGAGGAGTCGGAAGGAGAAATCGCGTGTCGTCTGGAAAAAGAATAGGAGAAGCAATGGCGTTGGAAAAATGAAAAGAGCCAAGGCGTTAGGAGACAGGAAAACACCATGAAGACGGTGGTCGAAAGTTGTTTCATAACCAAGTATGAAGGCGAGGAGCGCTTCACTTGCGATGAGGGAGAGGGCGAGTAGCCACCCACCAAGGAGCGCTTTTTGTTGCGAAGTGGTTTGGATGCGTGGCGCTACTACCCAGAGAAAAAGCAGCGGCAAAAGAAACCAACTCTTGAGAATGCCAAAACCATGACTGTTCCCGAAAAAAATCAACCCAAGTGCAACTCCGATAAGCATACCACTCATACTCATACACACCATAAAGGGAAAGCGAAAGGAAGTTCGCATTGGGAGAAATCGCCACACGACAATCAGCAGACATAAACCAAAGATCTCGACGCTATAGAGCGGGAAAACTCCAAAAAAAGAAACTCGTGCCTGTGGAAATGCCGAAAGTAAGAGCAAGCAGGCGCTAGTAAATACAAAAAGAGGAAAAGGAGAAAATGAAGGCTGTATTTTCATAAAGTTGTTTTTCGGGCGACTAATGAAGGCGAGAGTGTGCTGAGTGCCAAAAAGAGGATGAGAATCGGGAGAATATGGACGGAAAAGAGAGTGGTTTCAAAAAAAGAATGCCCAAAAAAAACAAGTAATCCGAACCCTGGACCGAGAAAGAGAATATTTTGTTGTCCGATCCGAAAAAGAGAGACGACAGCGAGAATGATGAGAGCGAAGAACAGTAAGTCGGCAAAGATGCCCGATTCGGCGCTGATATCAAGCCAGAGGTTGTGAGCATAGATAGGTGTGCGATAGGTCGTGGTCGGATTGACGAAGAGTGGGAAATTTCCCAAGCCGACGCCGAGCCATGGGTGCGTGGTGATGGCGCTACTTGCCCTTGACCACATTGCTAGTCGGCCCTGATTGGAGTTATCAGTGAGTGAAAAACTAGAGAGAAGGCGACTCCCAAAGGAGGATGTAAAGAAAAGGATGAAGCAAACAATGAAAAGAGTAGTTTTGAGCCATGGATAGGCAGAGGTGTTTTTGTGAATTATCAGGCGTTGCCCTACGAACCATATGAGTCCGATACACCCTGCAAAGAAGAGACCAGTATACCCTCCACGAGAAAACGAGAGGAGGTCGGCAAGGAGGAGTATGCCGGCGGCACAAAACCAAGTGATACGCCGCAAAGAATGGGATGAAAACCCAAGAGCAAGTGCGCAAGGCAAGGCCATTCCGAAAAAAAATGAGGCGATGTGTGGGTCAGGAAGCAATCCGACTGCCCGAAACAGTGTATGTCCATGAATATTCACAAGGAAGCTCGGGTAGCGGGCGACCATCGTGCTTAGATCGGTACCGAGGAAAAACGGCCAGACGAAGTGGGTCCAAAGCCGGATGAGTGGATCGAGGCCGAGTGTCCATTGGAGGAGCCATTGTAGGATGGCAATGCCGGCAGATATACTTGCCCCAAGTGTAAATGAAGTGAGCACTCGTGAGAATGAAGTGGGATATTTTTTACATGTGTCGGTGAAGACAAAAAAGAGTGGGAGGAAAGAAAGGAGAAAAAAGAGTTTGCGCCAACCCCAGAGTGGTTCACGGGAAAAGAAAATTGAGAGTACGACGAGTGCGAACCAACTGAGCAGGAGAAAGGTCACCGGATGAGCTGGAAAAAAGAGTTTTCGGCGAAGTAAGGCGATGAAAATCCATCCCAAAAAAAGGAGTATGCTGAAAACCCTGATACTCGCCATATCTAAAGAAGCTGTCGGTTGCAGCGCGAATTGAAAGGGGAGAAAAAGGAAGAAAAGGGAGAGCAGCGTAGACATAAAATTTAGGAACGCTCAAAGAGGAAACTGAAAAGTTTTAGGCAGATTTGTTCATAGTGTGGCCGATGTTTGTGGAAATAAAGTGCGCGGGATTGTCGGTACCATTTTTTTTGTTGTTTTCTTGAGGGCATACTGACTCCACCCCGATGCTCGATCTTGATAGTGGGAAGGAAAAGAATCTTTTTCTTGAGGACGAGCACTTTTTGGCACAAGTCAGCATCTTCGAAATAGAGGAAGTAGCGCTCATCAAAGCCATTAATCTGGAGAAATAATTCACGAGGAATGCAGAGTGCACCACCACTCACTCGTTCTATGAAACAGGTTTTTGTCGGTGCGTATGGATGAAATAAGGGGAGGTGATTTTTGATGAGTTGCCAGAGCGTGATGACTTTACCAATTGCGAATAGTTCTGGTTGGTGTTGGGTGTCGAGGAGTTGTAATCCTACCATACCGAGATCATGCTGGGAGCGGAAGTATTGCCTGAGTTGTTCGAAATCACCCTTAAGAAAGAGCGTATCAGGATTGCAGAGGAAGAGCAATTCGCCCGACGCGACGCGTGCGCCCTGGTTGACTGCACTCCCAAATCCGATGTTCTGAGGGAGATGGATAATCTTAATGGGAAATTCTTGAGCGAGATGATTGAGGATGTCGATTTCTTCGTTGTCGTTATTGACGATGATGATTTCAACCTTATCGAGATCGGCGAGAAGAGCGCGCAATGAGTTGATCCATGGGCGGATGAGGTGCGCACTGTGATAATTGACGAGAATGAATGAGAAATGGGCGGTAGCCATACGTATGGAGGAAAAATCGATAGAGCTCACGGAGTGCGTGGCGAAACGGCGTTGGGCGGAAAAAACAAAGGAGTTTGTTGTAAGAGACTCGGAGGAAGAAATAGAGCAGCACCCACGGACGCCACCACCATGGCGTATTCTTGGAGAAGAAAAGCAAACCCGACCAGACGAGCCACAGGGTTTTGATGAGCGGCTGGCGGGCGCTGGTTTCAGTATGCCACACTCTCGCTTTCGGCTCAACTGAAAGCTTAAAACCAAATTGTTTGAGTTGTATTGATAGATCGGTGTCTTCGTAATACAAAAAATACCGTTCGTCGAAAGCGATCGCTTTTGCAAAAACCTCACTGCGTATGAAAAGCGCGCAACCAGAAAGATATTCGGGAGCATTGAACGAGGATTTGGCGTGAACGGCGCGCATTCTCCACCAATCGATACGACCATTGGTAAACCACACAGTATCATCGGGATTGAGGATGAGCGGACTGATAGAGCCAATGGTTGGATCGCCTTCCATTGTATCAATCAGATATTGGAGCGAGTCGTTCGCAACCGTCGTATCCTGGTTGAGGAGCCAGATGTAAGGGATATGGCGGTTGAGCGCTTCACGGATACCGACCATGTGCCCAGCGCCAAATCCAAGATTGGCAGTGTTGCGGATGATGGAAACCTCGGGAAATTGTCGTTGGATACGGGCGAGGGAGCCGTCAGTTGAAGCATTATCAATCACCACAATACGAAAAGATGAATAGGCGAGTTGACGCAAAGATGCAAGGCACTGAAGGATATCTTCGCCGCCGTTGTAGTTGAGGATATGAATGGAAACGAGAGAAGTTGGAGACATCAAAGAGGAAATTTTTTGGATCGAAAAGTCATGCGTTCTGCAAAAAGACTCGTGATTTCGTCGGCGTCGATCGCCCGGAAGAGCCAGAGAAAGAAAATATATGAGCCGATACCAAGTGGCAGAAGTAGGAAAATTGATTGGTTTTGGAGAAACCAAAGAATGATGGTCATAACCACACTGGCAGCGAGAATTTTCCAGAAGGCTAGCCAACGTGGCGTATAGTGGAGATATTTTTGGGTGAGGTACCAGCCGATGAGAGCGACAGAAAGCTCGGTCAAACAGGTGGTGAACGCCGCTCCCCAGTAGGAGAAGCGCCAAATGAGGAAGCTATTGATGATGATATTGCTGATCGCAACGCCGCCGAGTGCCCACATAAGGCGTTTCTGTTGGTTGCCAGCCAAAAGTACTGCGTTGAAAAAATTCCCGAAGAAAATCCCCGCCAAAGCCAATAGTAGGATACGGAGCAGAGGAATGGAGTCGGCAAAACCAGCGCCAGCAATGAGCAAAATGATCTTTGGAGCGAGCGAGATGCCACCGAGCAAGAGTGGGAGGAGGCAGACGAGGAAGACTTTAAATGTTTTGTCGGCGGTTATGGTGAATTTCTCTCGATCAGTGAAGATAAAGCGTGAAAAAATTGGAAGGAGGAGTCCAATAAGAAGCGCTGGGAAAAAAGTGAGGTTTTCAATGATCTTGTAGGCGACATTGTAGAAACCAACTTCGGTATTTGTTTTGAAGAAGGAGAGAAGGAGCGTATCGGTCTTGAAATAAGCGAAGGTGATGATAGCGGTGATGCCAACAGGGAGCGATTCATGGAGGAATTTTTTCCAAAAATGTACATCGTAGTCGAGTTTGAATGGGACGATCCGGTGGGCAAACCACAGCACGAGGAAAAAATTGAAAATCATGTAAAAAAGCAGCGAGCTGACAATGAACAGAAATCCCCAGTGGAGCATCGTGCCGAGTCCAATGAGGAAGACTTGAAGAACCTTGCCGGCCAGTTCGATGAAGGACACCTTGTAGAGCGTGAGGTGTTTTTGGAAGACGCCATTCAGGAGTTGATAGGCTGAGGAAAAGACAAAGGCGAGGCTGGTAAGGAAAATACCCTGCTTGACTTCGAGGGTATAGGGGAGGAAAAAAAGGAGAATAGGTGTAATAAGAAGAACAAGGAACGAAATTCCAAGGCGAAGGGTGAAGATGCGTCCGATGAGGTGTTTTTCATCGGCGTTTTCGCGCGAGATCTCCCGGGTGAGGGTATTGGCGAGTCCGAGGTCGCCCAAGGCATTGAAGAGCGCAAAAAAAGTCAGCGTCACCGCATAATCGCCGAAGCCGTCCGCGCCTAAATATCGGGTGACCATCCCGAGCGAGACCAAAGCCAAAACCGTGGACAAGATCTTGACCAAGGAATTCGTCACGACATTAAAAGCGATTTTTTTGGCCAGCATAGAAAAAAGTATTCTAGTGATCTCTATCCGCATTCTACCAAAGAAAGACCAAAAGAGAAAGGAAAAAAGAGCCAGAAAAAAGAAGAGCTGGTCGGGCTCTTCTCGGGGTTCTTGTGGGCGAATCGAAAAATTAATCCAACATCGAAGCGGGTTTGATGACGACTTTTCGGGTCTCGTCTTTGCCACTGCTCTCGGTGGTGACGCCGGGGAAATCCGCGAGCGTATTGTGAACGATCTTGCGTTCGAAGGCGGTCATTGGGCGGAGGATCTGCGTGCTCCGGTCGCGGGCGGCCAACTCGGCCGCTTCGTGGGCTTCGCGTATGATGGCGACGCTCTTCTCTTGCCAGTAGTGGTTGATATCGAGCGTGAAGGGGGGCAGGTCGTGGTCGAATTTCTTGCGAGCGATCGAGCGGAAGGTGTGTTGGAACGACTCAAGATTGACTCCGTGCTGGCCGATGAGGAGGTGGGAGTGTTGGGGTGCGTCTATCTGAAACACGATACTCTTATCTCCAACAATTGAGGAGGGTTGTTGGGAAATAGTGATTTCATCGAAACCCATCACGGTAAATAATTCTTTGAGGAGCGTTTCGAGCGAGGCGTAATCGGCTGGCATAGGCGAGAAAATTAAGAAGTAGCGGGAGAAGTTTTTGGTTTGTTTTTTTGTTGATAGATCGTGATGAGCGTCGAGGTTACCCAGTAGAGCGCGAGTCCGGAGGGGAGTGTTGCTCCAAAGATGAGTGTGAGTCCTGGGCCGATATAGAGCATCTGCTTGGTCATTATACTGCTAAAGTCTGGTTCAGTCGAGGTCTGTTCTTTTAGATCGACGACCGGCATCATCATCTTCGTCTGATAGTAGAGCGCCCCGGCAGCCAATGCCGCCAGAAGGATGTTTGGTTTGGCAAGATCAATGAGAGTAAGGAAAAATTGTTGGATAACAATTGGCGCATGAACGAAAGTATAGAGATCACTCGTCACAACTTGGAACTGATTTTGTGAGATATTGAGAATAACTTGGTAAATCGCCAAGAGAAAAATGATTTGGAAGATAAGCGGAAGACACCCTGCCATCGGGTTGATTTTCTCTTTTTTATAGAGCGCCATCGTTTCTTTGGCCAGAGCCTCCTTATTGTCTTTGTATTTTTTCTGGAGAGCTTTTATCTTCGGTTGGATCGTTTGCATCGTGCGTTGGGTCTCGATCTGCTTTTGGGAGAGCGGATAGAGGAGGAGTTTGAGCAGGATAGTTGTGATAATGATCGCCAAGCCGAAATCCTGCCATGGGAGCAGGGTGTAGACGAAGATGATCGTATTGTAGACGGGCTGGTAGATGAAGAGGTGAAAGAGCGCTGTCATGAGAAAATAGCTATTTTTTTAAAAGTTGGCTTTGGTCTAAGCATTCTTCCAATGCCTGAGCACACCGTGCGACACTCCGCGTCTGCGGGCGGACACGATATGACACCAGTATATCGTATCCTGGCCGAACATGCGAGGACACAAAACGGATCGCTTCACGAGCAATCCGTTTGGCAGCGGTACGATCTGTTGCGAGCGGGAAGACTTTTTTGCCGGCCAGACACCCGAACCGGGAATATCCCAGCTCATTGGGCGCTACCATAAGAAAAAGAGGACCGCAGGGGATTCGCCGTCCTTGCTTGAAAACCCGCGCAATATCGGCGCTGTGTTGCAGGCGAAGTGGACGAGCGAGCATAGAAAAACCGCTTAAACAGTGGTTAATCGCTTGCGTCCCTTCTGCCGACGGTTCTTGAGTACTGCTCGTCCAGTGGCGGTCTCATTGCGCTTCAAGAAGCCATGGCGACTCTTGCGGCGACCAGCTTTTGGTTGGTAGGTTCGTTTCATAAGGAAAATAAATAAACGAGTCGTTGAACGCCTCTTGGCAAGTCTATCAAAACCCTGGGGAAAAGTCAAAAAACCTCATTACAGATTTTTGAATGTCTGCAAAAAAGCCATCTCATCCTCTCGTTCCGGATGAAAAATAAATTCGATCTGACTTTCTTCTGGGTAATCATTCAGACCATCCCACGAACTCAGCCAATCAAAACTGATCAGGAAATCCGAAGTGTTCCGCCCGGATTGAGCGAGCGCTGGAAGGTTTTTGGTTCGTAGCCAATTAAGAATCCGATTTACCAGTGGTTTTTCCTGATGAGACTGTGTTCCGAGGCGAATATAAGAAATATTATATTTCGTTGCCAATTGGATCATCACTGCGAAGTAGGGAGGAAAAAAGTGGGTGTGTTCGTGGGAGTTGAGCCCATCTGGATAGCGTCCAAAAAGCGCATAAAATTTTTGGATCTGAGCTTCCCATTGTTGCGTCACTTGTTTGACACTTGTTTTCCCTGAAAAATAACCCAAAAAAAATAGAAAAACCCGATTGAGAGTGCCGTCCTTGAGTTTTCGCTCCGAGCGAAAGGGGTTGTTTATTTCGAGATGGATATCGAGAGCGACTGGTGCGATGAGGAGTTGCTGGATGGCGACCTCAGGGAGGAGTCCTTGTGGCATTACCGCTACGCGATTGATGATGCCAGCTCGGACGAGTTCGAGGATATGGCGGTTGGCCTGCGGACTAATACCGAAGTCATCGAGAGCCACGAAGAGGTGTTTTTTTTGCATAAGACAGAGAAAAAGGAGTATACTATACGCAGAGTATAGCAAATTTTTTTGGAAAAGAGAATGGAAAAACGCGAATTTACCCAATAATTCAATTTTTATGAAATCGATTTCATTGATCATTCCCGCCTACAACGAAGAGCAGAATATTCGTCCATTATATGAAAAACTGCAGGAGGTGCTGGCTCAGGATAATGGCCGGCATACGTATGAGATACTCTTTGTTAATGATGGGAGTGGAGATGGGACGAGCGCCGAGATAGAGCGTCTCGGGCACGAAGACAATCGCGTCAGACAGATAGAATTTTCGCGGAATTTCGGTAAAGAACTCGCCACCACAGCCGGACTAAATAGTTGTACGGGTGATGCGTGTATTTTGCTGGATGCGGATTTGCAGCACCCGATCGAGCTCATCCCAGATTTTATCGCCAAATGGGAAGATGACTTCGAAGTAGTGGTGGGCGTGCGACGCAAGAGCAAGAGTGATTCCTGGGTGAAGGTCTTCGGGTCGAAAATATTTTATGTCGTGTTGAACAAGATAGCGCATGTGAAAATCATCCCCAATGCGACGGATTTCCGTCTTTTGGATCGGCAGGTTATTGATGAATTTAATCGTTTTTCCGAGACGAATCGCCTCACTCGTGGGCTCATCGATTGGTTGGGATTCAATCGTGCGTATATCTATTTTGATGCGAACGAACGCCTGCATGGTACACCGAGTTATAGTTTTATCAAGCTCGCCAAACTTGCCTTCCAAAGTTTTATTTCCTTGAGTTTTTTCCCATTGAAACTGGCGGGTTATTTGGGCATTTTTATCACCACTATTTCCGGGCTGGCGGGTGTGTATATTTTTATCGGTCGGTATCTTCTCTATTCGAAATTTGCCTTGAGCTTTTCGGACTCCGAGGTTTTGGCTATTTTCATCGTTTTCCTTGTTGGTATTATCCTGATGTCCATCGGGCTTATCTCGTTGTATATCGCAAATATCCACGAGGAAGTCATCCATCGACCGCTCTATATCGTCAGGAAGCGACCATCGGCTCAAGGAGATGAAATATCCGAAAATCTTGACAGCGAAACTGAAAAATAAAGAAAAGAGGGTAAAAATAAAGAAAGTGTTGTGGAAAAAATAAAGGCTTCAATAAGGCGTATAATTGACATTTCCACGTAAGGATCAAAGTTATCCACGGCTTATCCCCAGTTCAGTTTTGAAAAACAGCGGCTTGAGTGGTACAATGAAAACACTGGGTAAAAAGGAGGCTTTGTTGAAGCTGCATATGAATAATGACGAACTCTGGAAAGCTGTTTTGGGAGAGGTGGAACTCTCCGTTTCGCGGGCGAACTTCATCACCTGGTTTCGTGATACGCATATTCGCGAGGAAGACGGGAGCAAGATAATCATCGGTGTTCCGAGTGGTTTTGCTCGTGAATGGTTGGAAAATCGTTATAACCACTATATCCTCCGTGCGCTCCAAAAACACCGCCCGCATATCAAGGAAATCGTTTGTTTTATCGAAGGACAAAACACTATGTATCCTCAATCAATTAAATCCGGTAGTCCGCTGGTCGCTGGTCGGCCGATCGACATCCACGCCGGAGCGAATGCGCCGCATCCCATGGCATTACCACAATCATTCGCTCCGCAAACGGTTTCAATGGCATCATCTAGCACGAGACATTTGACTGATATCAATCCGCGGTATATGTTCGAGAGTTTTATTGTTGGGGAGAATAACGAACTCGCGCGCGCTGCATGTTATGCGGTAGCCCATCAGTTGGGGAGCCTTTACAATCCATTATTCATCTATGGTGGGGTAGGATTGGGGAAGACACATCTTTTGCAGGCAATCGGCAATGAACTCGCTCAGTACGATACCGATAAGGTCGTGAAATACACCACTTCGGAACGTTTCACAAACGAATTAATCGAGGCGATCAAGAATCAGACGATGAACAGCTTTAAAGATGCGTATCAAAAAGTCGATTTACTCCTGATTGACGATGTGCAATTCCTGTCCGGTCGAGAGAAAACCCAGAACGAATTTTTTCATATTTTCAATGCCCTCTATCAGCTCAATAAACAAATCGTTCTTACAAGTGATCGTCCACCACGAGCGATACCGACGCTGGAAGATCGCTTGCGTTCGCGGTTCGAGGGCGGTATGATGGCAGATATCAGTCGACCAAATCTCGAGACCCGAGTCGCTATCCTGAAACTCAAGATGGCAGATCGGGTGGTGCAGTTGGATGAGGACTCCTTGCGGTTTATTGCCACGAACATTACGAGTAATATCCGTGAACTTGAGGGCGCGCTCAACCGAGTGATCGCCTCGTGCGAGTTTCATCGTGTGACACCCACAGAAGGATATACGCGTAAAATTCTCGGACCAATGGTGATAGAGACGCGTCGCACGATGACGCCCGAGACACTCACGAAGGCAGTGGCGGATTTTTATCACATTGAGGCTGAGGAATTGATGAAAAAAACTCGTAAGAAAGAAATAGTGAAGCCGAGGCAGATCGCGATGTATCTTATCCGTGAAGAATTACAGACGCCCTTCTCAGCTATCGGGAGGTATTTTGGTGGGAAGGATCATACGACTACGATGCACGCCTGCGAGAAGATTTCCAAGGGAATAGAGAAGGACATCCAACTCAAAGAGGAAATCCAAGCGATCAGAGAACAACTCCAACAATACACGAAGAGCGAAGAAAAATCCTAATAACGAAAAAATTATGAAAGTCATTTGTACGCAGGAAAATTTGAAGCGGGCGATCGGCGTGGCGGAGCGTGGCGTGGGACGACAGGGAACACTCCCTATTCTCGGTAATTTTTTACTTGAAACCGATAATGGTCGTTTGAAGCTCTCAGCGACCAACTTGGATATTGGTATCGTGGCTCGCGTGGGCGCCAAAATTGAGACGGATGGTCGCATCACTGTGCCAGCCAAACTGTTATCAAACTTCATTTCCAATCTGCCAGTCGGTGAGACGATCACTCTTGAAGAGATGCCTGGATTGGCACTTTCGATCACTGCGGGGCAGTACCAGGTGAAGATTAAGGGACTTGATGCTCAGGAATTTCCGATTATTCCTCAAGCCAAAGAGGGGAGTGCCTCGATCATGATTCCTGCCCAGCTATTGCGTTCGGCTCTCGGGCGACTTCTGCCGTGCGTGGCGGTCAATGACGCGCGTATCGAGTTGACCGGAGTGAATATGATTTTCACTGAGAAGAGTATCTGTCTCGCCGCATCGGATAGTTTTCGTTTGTCCGAGGAATTGATCGAACTTGATACGCCACCCACTCCCGAAGCATTAGCACCGCTCATCGCGCAGGGGTCGTGTGTCGTGCCATCTGCCACGCTGACCGAGCTCGTCCGTGTAATCTCACCTGAAAGTACTACAGTACAGCTGACCGCTGAGGAAAACCAACTCTTTTTCGAAGTCGATGGCGTGCAGATCATTTCTCGTCTCGTAAGTGGGAAGTTTCCTGATTATAAGCAGATTATCCCGCCGTCATTTGCCACGAAAATTATCCTCGATAAGGAATTATTTTTGAGAGCGGTGCGTATCGCCTCAGTTTTTGCCTCGCAAGGTGTGCAGGAGATCGTCCTCCGTATCCGTCCCGAAGAACAACACCTCTTCATCGAGTCTCGTTCACAAGAGATTGGTGAGAACCGTACACTCCTCAAGGCTACTATCGACGGCACGGAAATCATCGACCTCATCTTCAATCCGCGTTACATCATCGACGGTATCAATGCTATCACGACACCGACCCTGGCGCTGCTCGTCAATCAGAGTTCGACACCAGTCGCTTTCCGGATGATCAACGACAAGAGTATAGAAAACACCACTTCACTCTACATCGTCGTCCCCATCCGGAATTAATATGCAAGACCTTCGTGATCTGCTCAAACAAAGCGCACTCCAGAGAGTACAGCAGCCATCGGTACTCGATGACCAGACGCTGTTTTATGTGTTCAAACAACTGGTGACCCGCGAGTTCGGAGCGCAGGGTGGGACGCACCTCGAAGCGCGATATTTCAAAGATAAAAAATTGTTCGTTGCTGCCAAATCCTCCATCTGGGCGCAAGAGCTTTTCCTCGAGCAGGAAAATTTTCGCGTATTGCTTAATAAAGAACTCGGCCAGGAAGTGGTAGAAGAAATAAAAGTGGAAAGTAGTTTTGCCTCTTAATAGCAACAAGTATGGAAAAAAACAAAAATAGCGACATCGAGACAACACACAAAGAAGAAACTTTACTTGAGAAATTCGCTTTTCGTGCGGCCAATGGACTGGGTTCGGTCTGGTCGCTGCTTATCCACACCCTCTTTTTTATCGGCATCTTCAGCTTGAGTTGGATTGGTTTCAATATGGAGCAAATTTTACTGATACTCACCACTGTGGTGTCGCTCGAGGCGATCTATATGGCTATTTTCATTCAGATGACGGTCAGTCGTCATTCGGAGGGTTTGACTGCAGTACAGGAAGACATCGAAGATATTCAAGAGGACGTGGAGGAAATTTCCGAAGATATCGAGGATATTCAAACCGAAGTCAAGGAGATTGGGGAGGATGTGGAAGAAATTTCCGAAGAATTTGGTGAGGATGATAAAGCTGACGAGGACGACAAAAAACACCACGCCATCACCAACCTCAAACTAGAAAAAATCGAGGAGACCCTCCATCGCCTTCTCGCTGATATTGATGGTTTGAAAAAGTAATGAGTGGAATATTAAAAACAGACCCAGAAGGAGGGTCTGTTTTTAATTGCAGAGGAAATAACAGGAGAGGTGTTAAAATGAAACGCTTACATTTTTCGTGTCAGAAGCGGTGTTGCCGTTGTCGTCTTTGAGGCTGGCCTCGACTTTGAGGGTGGAGCCATTGTCTCCAGTGGAGGGGGTGTAGGAGGCGCTGACCGAATTGCTATTCGATGAGCCGACTTTATTACCATTGACTGAGATTGTGAGTGAGTCGACGCCGTAGGGAGCATCGGCCGAAGCGGAGACCGTGAATGTTGCGGATGTGGCGCTCGCGGGCGCAGAAATACTCACGGACGGTTTGAATTGCGACAAGAAATCATTTTCTTTACATTCATCAGTGGGAGCGGTATCGATGACGGCGTGTTTGGCGACTTTATCGGAATTCTTGTCGTACCATTTTTGGACATTTTTTTCCCACTCTTTATACTGCGGATCTTTGCTCGGGTCACTTGGTATGGGTCCGGCTGGGTCGGCACGATCGACATAAAAGAGGATAGAGTGCGCATTGAGAAAGGTTTTTTTCTCCACTTCACTGTCGGGGCAATATTTATTGGCGATACAATACCCATTGTTTTTTCCGGGAATTTCACAGACTTTCACATTTTTGTTTTCTTCCATTTGGCCATTGAGCATCGGCTTATTGGTCTTGCCGTCACCATCGCCAATGTAATCGTCTGGATTATAGGTGGGAAAGTCTTCTTTGGGCATATTCCCGAGAACTTTGTCCATATAGGCGCGCCAAATGGGACCGGCCACGACCGAACCATCAGCACCGGTACTCATAGACGTGTTGTCGTTGTTGCCCACCCAGACGCCGGCGACAAGGGAGGGCGTGTAGCCGATGGTCCAGGCATCGCGGAATTCATTGGTGGTGCCGGTTTTGGCTGCGACTTGGCGATCGGGGAAATCGAGTGGATTCTTAGCGCCGAAGACCCAGTCGCGATTCTCGCTATTGGAGATAACAGAGTCGAGCATAGCGACATATTTTTCATCCACGACACGAGTTCCATCACTGGGAGTATATTGTTCGAGCACATTACTTTTGGCATCCTCGACGCGGATGATGGAGATTTGGTCGTGTTTGATGCCGCCGGTCGCGAGTGTGCCATAGGCGGCGACATGGTCGATGAGTTTCACCTCGCCACCACCGAGTACGAGTGAGAGGCCGTATTGATCGGGTCGATTGAGTGTAGTGATGCCGAGGTTCTTGGCGAAGCTGACAGCATCTCGGACACCGACGAGGTAGAGCATCTTGACCGCGGGGATATTGAGCGAACCGCCAAGCGCTTTCTTGATAGAGAGGGGACCGTTGAATTTACCATTGTAATTCTGCGGGGTATATTCTTTATCTGTGTCGGTGCTGAAGTTCGTCTGGACATCGTTGAGAATAGTTTCGGGGAGGTAGCCCTTGGTGAATCCATCGAGATAGACGAATGGTTTGAAGGATGATCCTGGTTGGCGTGGACTGAGGGCGACATTGACCTGACCGTCGATTTTGGTGTCGAAATAATTGCGCGACCCGACCATCGCGAGGATTTGTCCAGTTTTGGGATCAGTGGAAATGAGCGCGGCGTTGCTCGCCTTGTAGCGATCGTTCTTGGGCGTGCCGTCCGCTATCGCTTGTTCGGCAGCTTGTTGTTTGTCCCAGTCGAGCGTGGTATAGATCTTCATCCCGTTTTGCTCGAGAGCCTGTTCGCCATAGGTATTGACGAGGCGCTCCTTCACATACATCACGAAGTGCGGCGCGGCGATCGCTTCCCGTTGGGGAATGATTTTCTCGAGTGTTTCGGAGGCAATAGCTTCGTCGGCTTGTTCTTGGGTGATATATCCGAGATTGGCCATTTGCGTTAACGCTTTGTCTTTACGATTGTTGAGGGCATCGGTGTGGAGACCATAAGGAGAATAGTAGGTAGGTGCATTGGGAAGCGATGCGAGCAGAGCAGACTCATCGAGCGAGAGGTCTTTGGAGTCCTTGCCGAAGAAGGTCTGTGACGCCGCTTGTACACCATAGGCATTGGAACCATAGGGGATTTCATTGAGGTACATCCCGAGGATTTCGTCTTTGGAATATTTTCGTTCCAACTCAATCGAGAGAATGACCTCCTTTATCTTTCGAGTGAAAGTTTTTTCATTTGTGAGGAGGGAGTTCTTGATGAATTGTTGGGTGATAGTCGAACCGCCCTGTGCTACTCGGCCACCGGTGATGTCTCGGTAGACAGCGCGGAGGATGGCGACCAATTGGATGCCGCCGTGATTATAGAAATCACGGTCTTCGAGGGTGATGGTGGCGGCTCGGACGGTTTGCGGTATGTCGCTGAGCGGGATGATGGTGCGTTTTTCTTCGCCGTGAATCTCATAGAGGAGGTGATTGCCGGTGCGGTCGAAGATTTTGGTCGATTCGGTGACGGCTCGAGTCTTGATGGTGTTTGGATTAGGGAGATCCTTGGAAAAATATAAAAAGGTGGCTATTATCGTCACGATACTGAGGGCAAATCCAGCTACAAGAAATCGCCACAAATACCACCAGAAACGGTGTTTTTTGGATCGATTGCGTAATTGTTCTTGGAGGGACAGATGCTGAGGAGTTTTTTGAAAAAATCGCATAGAAAAAAGCGCTAAAAGTACCTTTATACTACATCAGAAAAGGGTTTTTGAGAAGAGGCGATTTTTAGCGTACTAACCTTTGATTATATCGTTATTTGTGAAGCGGGCCTGTCCATCTGTCGCGCGCGGCTTTTATGGGCGGGGCTTGCCCAGCTCTTCGCGAAGGGCTGGGTATTGCCAAAAATTTCCTTTCTGCCTATACTGAAAAAGCATTCTAATAGTATTCCGGCGTAGTCTATATCCCGAGGTTTCCCCTAAGGATAGAGTAATCCAGAATATTTATGAAGAATGTATTTTCTTGAAAAAGAAGATTCCGGCGTAGCTCAGCGGTAGAGCAGTTGACTGTGGCAGATCCGAGGTGTATTGATTTTTTCGTATGCCGAAGAAAAGAACCTATGCTGACCGTGCC
>Ga0194043_1000087_pt1 | contig 41933 bp, 41 predicted proteins | sample JunL4415m_MetaG_FD_161274 | JGI IMG/M metagenome (GOLD analysis project Ga0194043, IMG submission 161274) | Anoxic zone freshwater microbial communities from boreal shield lake in IISD Experimental Lakes Area, Ontario, Canada - Jun2016-L442-15m | ecosystem: Environmental > Aquatic > Freshwater >...
TGCGCTGCCGCAGCAGTGCCACGGCCTCGGGCTGCCGGGCGTCGCAGGCCAGGTGGTACCCGCCGATGCCCTTGATGGCAACGATGCTGCCCACCGCCAGAGCGGACACGATCTCGTCGATCGGCAGGCTGAGCGACGGTCCGCAGGTCGAGCATGCGGTGGGCTGTGCGTGGAATCGGCGCGACGAAGGATCGTCGTACTCGGCTTGGCACAGATCGCAGAGTGGGAAGTCGACCATCGTGGTGAACGGTCGGTCGTACGGGAGGCCCGTGACGATCGTGTACCGGGGGCCGCAGTTCGTGCAGGCGATGAACGCATAGCCGTGTCGTCGATCTGATGGGTCGCGCAACTCGGCGAGGCAGTCCTCGCAGACGGCGGTGTCAGGCGGTATCGACGTGGCGCCCTCGTCGGTGACACTCGCGACGATGCGGAAGTCGTCCTCGTCCACGATCGGTCGGTCCGACACCAGGACGCTTGCGACCCGACTCATCGGCGGTCCGGAGTGCAGGGCCGCGATGAACGCTTCGAGGCCAGCGGGTGCTCCCTGTGCCTCGACGAACACGCCGGCGGGGTCATTGCCCACGAGGCCGGTCAGCCCGTTGGTGATGGCGGCTGAGTAGGCGAACGGCCGGTAGCCGACGCCCTGGACCACGCCGGTCACCCGGATCGCGACGCGGCTCAGGCCGGGGCGTTCAGACACCCCTCGATCCTGTCAGAGGGAAGGGGACATCGCGGAGCGCGCGAGCTCGGCGAAGGTGTCCGGAGGGAGGGCCTTGCTCAGGAGGAAGCCCTGGTACACGTCGCATGCGTGCTCGTTGAGGAAGGCGAGCTGCCCGACCGTCTCGACGCCCTCGGCCAGCACCTGCAGCCCGAGATCATGACCCATGGAGATGATGGCCGCGACGATGGCGCGGTCATCGGCGTTCGACTCGATCTCGCTCACGAAGCTGCGATCGATCTTGAGCATGTCCACGGGCAGGCGTCGCAAGTAGGCGAATGACGAGTAGCCGGTGCCGAAGTCGTCGATGGCCAGGCGTACGCCCAGGTCGGTGAGGCGGTCGAGCAGCGAGTAGGTCCCGTCTGCTGAGCTCAGGAAGGCCGACTCGGTGATCTCGAGTTCTAGCAGCTCCGGCGCAAGTCCGGTGACCTGGAGAGTCTCGGTGACGTCGTCGAGGAAGCGGGCCTCGTGCAACTGCTGCGCGGCTACATTGACCGCGATCGTCAGACCCGACAGACCCGCCTGGTTCCAGGCCGCTGCCTGTCGGCACGCCTCGCGGAGGACCCAGTGACCGATCTCGGGCATCAGCCCGATTCGTTCGGCTGCCGGGACGAAGTCGCTCGGTGGAATCGGTCCGGTGTCGGAAGTCCAGCGGAGCAGTTCTTCTGCGCCGATGATGCGGTTCGTCTTGACGTCGATCATCGGCTGGTAGTGAAGGGTGAGGTCCCCGTTGTCCCATGCGCGCCGCAGTCGGGTCTCCAAGGACAGGCGCGCACGCGTGTCCTCGACCAGGGACTCAGCATGGTGCCGGCGCGATCCGGGTCCGTGCCGCTTGGCCTCGTGGAGGGCGGCATCGGCGTTCTGCAGGAGCTCTCCTTGGTTCGACACGGCTCCCGACAGTTCCACGATGCCGATGCAACCTGACGGGAACACCTCCTCGCCCTCGGGCAGTGCGATCGGCTGGCCGAGGGCGGCGGCAAGACGCGAGGCGGTGCGGTCGGCGACGTCCCTCGAGACGGACGCGTGGGAGACGAGCACGAACTCGTCGGGACCAAGGCGGGCGAGGAGGTCACCAGGAGCGGTCAGGCCCCTCAGCCGCATTGCGGTCTCGCGGAGCACCTGGTCGCCGGCCTCGTGGCCGTAGGAGTCGTTGATGGACTGGAACCGGTCGAGGTCGACGAGGATCAGGCTGGCTGTGGCTCCCGAGGCCCGGAGCTGCTCCAACTCGATGGTCAGGAGCTGGCCGAATCCGGTCCTGTTGGGCAGTCCCGTTAGGGCGTCGACGTTCGTGGCTTCGTCGAGCCGCTGCCGCTCGGCGTCCACGCGGTCGGTGAGATCCGAGATCAGGGTCACGAATCCGGTGACAAGTCCGGTTTCGTCCACGATCGGGTTGACCGTGACCATGCCCGGCGAAAGCGACCCGTCCGCGTGCACGATGGGCATCTCGACCCGACTGGTTGAGAGCTTCTGGTGAGCCTGCTTGACGTGCGCCTTCTTCGTGTCTGCTGCAACCTGTCCGGCGATTTCGCGCGTGTGCCTGCCCACGAACTGCTCGGCGGTCCAGCCGGTGACGGCCGTGAGTGCAGGATTCACGCGGCGGACGACGCCGTCGGGATCCGACAGGAGGACGACCTCGGTGAGGTTGTCGAATACTGCGGCGGCCTCGCGAAGTCGCGCCTCGCTCTCCTCCTTGGCGGTGACGTCCGTAATGACGGAGAACAGCAGCGTGCGGCCGGCATCGACGATCGGCGATGAGTGCACGTCGACCATGCGCATCTGGCCGTTGGCCAGTCGGTGCGGGAAGACGAAGTGCTGAAGGCCTCGCGAACGGGCCTCCTCACGCCGCTGTCTGATCTCCTCGACGGGAAGCACGTTGATGTCCGAGATCAGCATGCTCTTCATCTCATCGAGGCTGTAACCGTAGAAGTGCGTCGCGGCGATGTTCGCATCGACGATCGAACCGATCGTCGGCTCGACGAGCAGCATGATCGCGTCGTGCTCGCGGAACATCGCGGAGAACCTTCGCTCGGACTCCTCGATTGCCTGGGCCGCCTGGACAAGGTCCGTGACGTCGGTGTGGGTGCCGACCATCCGGGTCGGCTCACCCTTCTGGTTCCACTCGACGATCATCCCCCGATCGCGAACCCAGACCCAGTGACCGTCCTTGTGGCGCATCCGCACGGTGATCTCGTAGAACGGGACGAGGCCCTGGATGTGCCGCATGATCAGGTCGTTGGAGTCAAGCAGGTCGTCGGCGTTGGCCAGCTGCGTCCAGGTGTCGATGGACGTGGGCTCGAGTTCTTCGAGCGTGTAGCCGACGATGTCGGCCCAACGCTCGCTGAAGACCGTCTCGCCCGTGGACATGTTCCATTCCCACGTGCCCAGACGGGAACTGCGCAGGATCAGCTCAAGTCGCCTGCGTTCCTCTTCGCCCTGATCTCGCTTCGGCACCGTTCCACCCCCGACAGAGGCTAACTGCGGACACAACGCTATCCAGCACCGAAATAGACCGGTTAAGGATGATCTTCGGCTACACCTTCCACAGCATGACTCGATTGTTGCCCGAGTCCGCGATGGCGAGGATGTCCTTTGCGAGGCACAGCCCGTAAGGCCAGCACAGCGAGTCGTCCTCGACGGTCTTCCACCGGTTCTCCCCGTTCGCGTCCATGTCCGGCTGGGCGAGCACCGTGTCAGAGGGAACACCCAGGCCGCTGCGCGGCCAGCCGTGCCAGATGAGGATCCGGTTGTTCGACGTGTCGCCGACGAAGAGTCGGTCGGCGTCACTGGTGATGGCGTACGGGAAGCGCATGCGCTGCGCCCCCTGCGGCTGCAGCTTGAACTCGTGGAAGGAGCCGAGGTCGGCCTGCCCGAGCACGACGTCGGCGTCCGTGGTCCCGTCGGACGGGGGCGGGCTCCAACCGAGCACACGGTGATCCCCGGCGTCGGCGATGTACAGGATCTGGTCATCCCCCGTGACGGCATGTGGCCACCGGAACGTGGTGCCCCCGACATCTCCGCCCCTGTTGTCCGATCGTCCGGATGCCTCGTCCTGGCCGAGCAGAATGTCGGCCGGTCGCTCGGGTTCGGGCAGAGTCGTGCCGCGCCAGCCGAGCACGCGGCGGTTGCCGGTGTCAGTGACCCAGAAGGTGCCGGCGACCACGCCGAAGCCGAACGGCCAGTAGAAGCTCGTCAGGCTCGGCTCGCCTCCGCGGTTGGCCGCCACGTCGTCGAGGGTCGGCTGGCCGAGCACGTATGTCGCCTCGGCAAAGGACTCCTCCGGGATGCCGTCCCACGCGAGCAGGCGGTGGTTCCACGCGTCGGCAACGATGAGCCGCCCCTCGACGACGGCGACTCCTGTGGGCAGATTCATGCCGCGCCGCGGGTCGGTGCCGGCCACGTTGGGGCCCTCGGAGGTGAAGTCTGGCTGGCCGAGCACCACATCGGCGGGCGCGCCGTCGACCTCCGGGAAGCTGTGCCAGATCAGTACGCGGTGGTTGCCGGTGTCGCAGGCGATCACCCGCGTGCCGTCGGTCCACACTCCACGTGGGGCGTACATGGTGCCGGGCGTGGGCGAGGCGTCCGGCAGGATCAGGCCGCCAGGCGACGCGCCGCCGAGCCGCCGCAGTGGGTGCGCGGTTGCGCCGACGGCCGACCACATCGTCGGCTCACTCATCGCCGTCACCCCCCAAACCCCCGTCGAGTGGCGACTTGTGGCCGGTTTGAGTCGGCTTGAAGCGGCCACGACTCGCCACTCGACGAGAAGTAGAAGGGGGTGGGGTCACGCGGGACTCAGCTGGCGCCGACGCGGATGGTGTCGAGCCCGATGAAGGTCTTGCCCGGCTCGTCCTTGATCTCCTCGACGCCCTTGAGTCCGGGCACCCGCTGCATGATCACGCCCATGATGTCGTCCTTGGTGGTCTGGTCCGGTGCGTTGCAGCCGGTCGCGAACTTCACGTAGGCCACGTCGCTGCGCACGGACTCCACCGTCATCTCGATCGAGCTGGTGACCAGGTAAGGGCGGATCTGCTCCACCACGCGCAGCACGTCCAGCGTGCGGTCGGACCTGATGATGCCGTGCGAGACGAACAGGGCCATCACCTCGGGCTTGTCGACGGCCTCGTAGAGGAGCTCGCCGCCCCGCTCGTCCTCCCGCAACAGGTGTACCAGGGCAATCAGCCCCTGCCGGTTGAACTCCGTGATGGCGGCGATCGTGTCGTCGAGCAGGCGCTCCACTGCGGGCTCTTGATGGCGCACCTGGTCGCGCAGCTCGTCGATGCGGCGAGCCATGTCCTCGAAGGTCGGCTGCTCGTCTGCTTGCGGCTCGGTCATGTCGCCTCCGGGTCAGGAGTAGATCTGCTGGCGCTGGATGAGCTGGGAAGTCATGGTGGTGAGGACGTCGGCGAATGCGGCACGCGCCTGGCGGCCGAGCACGTCGGCTACCTGCCCGCCTTCGTCTGCGGGCAGGGTGCGACGTTCGAGAGCCGCCAGGACAAAGCAGTAGCCGCCGACGTTGTCGAGGAGGTGCTCCTCGAAGAAGGCCTGGATGAAGGCACCGCGCAGGGCGCCGCCACCGTCGGGGTCCTCCGCCAACTGGGCCAGCGCCTGATCAGGTCCACCGCAGCGGTAGACGGTGCGCTCGGCGAAGTTGCCGGTGGCCTCCTGAAGGAGGAGCTCGAACTGCTGCTTCAAGAACAGCTCCATCACGGCCTCCCGGCGACGGACTCGGCCGCGGTCAGGCTCTCGAGGACCTCGTCCACGCTCGCGACGGCATCGCCGTCGTCGTAGTGGACGAAGATGACCCGAGCGGCCTCGAGCCGCTCCCGGGCGTCGCGGAAGACACCGAGGTGACCGAGGGCGTTGCCCTGGTTGGCCAGGATGCGGGCATACCCGAGCGGGTCTTTCTCCGGGTCGCGGTACTGCAGCACCTCCTCGTACAGCTGCACGGCCTCGTCGAGGTTGCTCTCCTGGTGGACGCTGGGCAGGTACTGCAGCGCGTTCGCCAGGTTGAGCTGTGTCGATGCCCACGCCACCGGGTGCGTCTCTGGTGTGAACACCCGAAGTGCGGCGCGCAGCGAGTTGACGGCGACGCCGACGCGAATGCGGTCACCCTCGCTGCTCATCGGCATCACCAGGTAGGCCAGTGCCAGGTGCTGGTTGATGATCGCGAACATCTCGGGGTAGGTCTCCTCGCGGAAGACCTTCGTCGCCTCCTGCAGGTCCGCCACGACTGCCAGCAGCGCTCCGCGCTCGGTGCCAGCCAGTTCCTGTCGGGCGAGTGCGCGGGTCACCTGAAGCTCTGCACGCAGTTCGCTCGACGCAGTCAGCGGCAGGCGCTGCACGGCAAGATCGGCCACCCGGGCGGCATCTGCTGCGTCGCCGAGCCGTTCGCGAAGCAGTTCTGCGCGGGTGAGGTCGAGCGATGCCGCGAGGATCGGACTGCCGGCTTCGCGCGCGGCGTCCGCTGCGAACGACAGTTCGTCGGTCGCGCCAGCGAAGTCGCCGTGCTCCATTGCTGCCGATGCGCGGGCACTGCCCACTACGCCGATTACCTCACCGCCGAAATCCCCAGTGGCGGGCGGCTCGTCCAGCAACCCGACGCTGAACCGGGCCGTGTCGACGAGCGCACGGAACGCACCTCCGGACTCTGCGGCAAGTTGCTCCCAGGCCTCGTCCCCGCCGACGAGCACGGCGCGGTTGTAGCGGCTGACGGGGTCGTCCCCTTCGATGCTGGCCGCGGCGCCGTCGGGGTTGTCGTCGAGGGCGAGCGCGACGAAGGCCAGTTCATCGGGCCAGATCTCGGGGACCTTGCCGAGCACCAGGCCGCTGCTGACTTCCGCCGACGCGGACGTGTCGGGCAGGAGCAGCATCCCCGCCGGCCAAGGGAGGGATCCAATCGGCTGCGGGCGCGGGCCGGGCAGGTCGGTCGTTGTCACGTCATCCCTTCAGGGGTCGAGGGGCTGGCAGGTCGAGGGCGCGGGGGTGGTGGGAACGGAGGCGGGTCCGGAAGGCGGCTCGGCCCTTGAGGCACGGTGATGCACCGGCGGGCGTTGCGCTCGATGATCCTCGCCGCATGCAAGGCACGGCGTTCGTCGTGGTGTTCGGCAACCTTGCGCCGGACACCACCGGAGGCCAGGACGATGTCGAGGTACACGATCCATCGGCCCGACTCGTTGACGACGAGCGCGTCTGCCGAGAGGGCTTCCTCGACGCGGGGGAAGTCCGGTGGCTGCCAGTCGTCAAACTGCACCTTCACCCTCCTGGTCGACGTTGAGGTCAGGGACGTTCACGTCAGCGACGATCGCGTCAGCGATGCGTTCGACAGAGGCTTGCACAGCGGGGGACAGGGCGTCGCCCGCTTCGAAGGATTCGCCCTCGACCAGCCACACCGTCACGTCCTGCGGGTACTCGTCCTTGAGCAGCCACATGGCAAAGCCCAGCGCCTGGTCCCAACGGAACCGGTGGAGATTGCCCTCGGGTGGCGCGAGATCGGTGAGCTCCTCGCCTGGAACCTTGTGGATGGTGCCTGGCTCGACCCCGATGCGAGAAGCGTCGACGACCACGACCCGACGCGCACCCTTCATGGCGAAGGCGACGTCCATGCCCGCCGTTCCGCCGTCGATGAGCCGAACGCCCGAGGGCAGGTCGCGGTCGGCGAGCAATCGGACGAGGACCGGGCCAGCGGCATCGTCTCCGCGCAGCAGGTTGCCGCAGCCGACGATCACGGTGTCGGTGGGCGGGGGTGTGAGCATGGATTCCTACCGGAGGCTGAGAGTGGCGGGACCCCGGTGCTCGCGCACCGGGGTCCCGGGGTCCAACTGCGGGCTGATGGTCACCCGCCGCCCATGCGGTACCGAGCCAGCTCGCGACCGGTCTTGCCGTCGTAGGCGTGCACCGTGCAGACCAGGCAGGAGTCGTAGCTGTGCGCGACCTGCGCGAGCTCCACAGGGAAGTCGGGGTTCTCGATCGGGGTGCCGACGAACGCCTTCTCCATGGGGCCGTGGTTCTCGTTGCCGTCGCGGGGCCCGATGTTCCACGCGGTCGGCGTGATCACCTGGTAGTTGGCGATCTTGCCGTCCTCGAGGACGATCCAGTCCGACAGCGCGCCACGAGCGGCCTCGGTCGAGCCGAAGCCCTTGCCCGACTGCGGCTCGGCCGGCTTGGTGTAGAAGTCGTCGTGGAGGTCGATCTCCGTGAGCCACTTCTGGGCGGAGCGGAAGTACTTGGGTGCCTCGTGCATGCGGGCCAGGACCCGAGTCAGGACGTTCGGACCGGCCTTGGCGATCATGTCGGCGACGAACGGGTCGTAGTCCTGGTGCGCTGCCGCATCAGGGCGGTTCGCCATCATCTGACGGGCCAGCGGGCCGACCTCGAGCGGGACATAGCCCAGGCCGGGCACGTCGTAGCGTGGAGCCTTGGCCCACGTGTACTTGCCCTGCGCCGGTCCGTCGGCCGGATCGATCGGATCCGTGACGCCCTCCCACGGGTGGAGGGAGCCGGTGCCGCGGAAGAACGAGTGCGTGATGTCCTCCGAGACGCGGGCCTGGTCGAAGTCGTAGTACTGGCCGTGGGCGTAGATGCCCGAGCGCGACTGCAGCGCCGCGTTGCGGCCTTCGACCGTGGGATTGGTGTACAGCTCCGGCGAGAAGTAGGTGCCCGTCGCGAGGAAGTTGCCATAGCCATGGCCGTACTTGTCGAGACCGATCTCGATGGAATGACGGTAGAAGAACGCCAGGTCGCTGTTGTGCTGCGACTCGTTCTCATCCATCCATGCGAGGAAGTCCTCCCACGTCTTGATCTGCAGGTAGCGGTCGACTGAGCAGCCAAGCCACTGGCCCTCCAGCCACTCGCGGCCCCAGTGATCGAGGATCGCGGTGGAGCGGGTGATGTCCGACAGGGTCGGCGAACACATCACGCCGCCGGGGATCATGAAGGACGAGTGCGGCCACTGCCCGCCGAAGATCGCGTAGACCTCGACCGGAAGCTGCGAGAGCGTGACGCCCGTCTGGTAGGCCGTGCCGACGTACGGCGCGAACCGGCGAGCGGCCTCCTCGTAGGTCGACGCGTTGGCGTACTGCGCCGCGGTGAGGTCAGGCCCCATGATCGCGTAGAAGTAGCGCGGGATCGACTGCAGCGTCTCGGTGATCTGGCCGAGGTTGCGCACGCGGGTGGCGTTCGGCGGGACGTACGTGCCCCAAGCCGTGTCGACCGCGTAGCAGGCCTTGTACAGATGGCTGCCGCCGCAGATGCCGCAGATGCGCGGGGTCATGATGAGTCCCGCCTGCGGGTCCTTGCCGCGCAGGATGATCTCGAAGCCGCGGAACATCGCGGCCTCGGTCCATGCGTCGGTGACGACACCATCGGTGATGGTCACCTTGACGTCGAGGTCGCCCTCGACCTGCCCGAGCGGGCTGACATGCAGGTCCATGGTTGTCATGTGCGTTCTCCTGTGGATTCTTGTTTCGTCAGCGGGGGGCAGGCTCGTCAGACGACGAACATGTCTTCCTTGGACCACTTGGGGGCAACGGCCCTGGACAGTCCGGCGAGGGCCATGTAGGACGCGGCGTCCATGCCGGCGGGCTCGTCCTTCGGGATGACTCCCGACACCTTCTGGGTCTTGAAGACGGTGTCCTTCTCGAGGTCGCCGAAGGGGAAGCCGGGCTCGGTGCAGCCGGTGCAGGGGTGTCCGGCGCGAGTCTTGGAGGACTGCCGGTTCCACAGGATGCGGTTGCACGACGAGTGGGTCATGGGGCCGCGGCAGCCGAATTCGTAGAACAGGCAGCCGGTGCGCATGCCCTGGCCGAAGCTGGGCGGATCCTGCTTGTACGTGAAGAACTGGACGCGGGTGCAGCCGGTCTGCGTGAACGACGTGAAGAAGGTCTGGGGCCGCTGCAGCTCGTCGAGGGCGAGGTCGCCGACGCGTCCGGCGGCGAGGGCCACGATGATCTGCGAGATCCAGTCTGGATGTGCCGGGCAGCCGGGGATGTTGATGACCGGCAGGCCGAGCTTGCTGACGAAGTCCGGGCCGAGGTGGCCGCCGCGCTTGCCACCGCGGTCGAACTGCAGTCCACGGCTGTCGGAGGGGTTCGGCGGAACGGCCGGCAGACCGCCCCACGTGGCGCAGTCGCCGATGGCCACGACGATGCCGGCCCTGGGTGCGATGTCATCGACCCAGTCCTTCATCGGACGGCCAGCGAACATGTCGAAGCGACCACTGCCGTTCGGGCCCTCGATGACCGAACCTTCGTAGACGAAGATGTCGATCTCCTTCTCGCCCTTGGCATAGGCCCAGAACAGGTCCTGTGCCGTCTTGCCGATCTCCATCGAGAGCGTCGGGTGGTAGACGATCTCCAGGCCGTAGTCGACGATCAAGTCAACGACGGACGGCTCGGCGGCGTTGATGAACGACATGGTGTTCCCGGAGCAAGCGCCCCCCTGGAACCAGAGCACGGATGTCACGGTGCCTCCTGCAGTTGTGGTGATGGGTTCGACGGCATTGGTGCGAGCAGCATGTGGAGCAGTTCGAGAACGCCGTCGCCAGTGCGCGACGACGTCTCGATGATCGGTGCGGTGGGATTGACTGCACGGATCGCGGCCATTGCGGCCAGACGATCCCATTCCACCGCCGTGGCGATGTCCGTCTTCGTGATCACGACGACATCTGCGGAGTGGAACAACTGTGGGTACTTCGCCGGCTTGTCCTCGCCCTCAGTCACGCTCAGCAGCGCAACCCGGGTGTCCTCGCCGAGGTCGTACGCCGTCGGGCACACGAGGTTGCCGACGTTCTCGATGACGAGCAGGTCAATGGTGTCGAGGTCCCAACCGTCGAGGTAGGACGCGATCATGTCGGCCTCGAGGTGGCACATGCTCTCGGTGACGATCTGACGCACCGGGGCGCCCGAGCGCTCGAGGCGCTTGGCGTCGTTGTCAGTCGCGCAATCGCCGACCAGCGCCGCCGCGGAGACGGACTGGGCGAGGGCGGCCGTCAGGAGTGCCTCGAGGAGTGCGGTCTTGCCGCTGCCCGGGCTGGACACCCAGTTGCTGACGCGGGTGTTCGCACGGACGAACTGCGCGCGCAGGCTCTGCGCCAGGAGGTCGTTCTTCTCCAGCACGCCCTTGCGCAGGTCGACGATGCGGGTGGTCATCGGGCCACCCCTCCCACGAGGACGTCGTCCAGCGTGATGTCGACGATCTCCATCTCCTTGCCGCCGACGACGTTGCCGCACGGCTGCTGACAGGAAGGACATCGGAAGTCCTGGGCCGAGGCGATCTGCTGCTCACCGCACGAGGGACAGTCGATGACGATCGGACTGCGCTCGATGACCAGGACGGCGTCCTCAAGCGGCGTGCCCTGCGCGGCCACGTCGTACGCGAACTCCAGCGCCTGCGGCACGAGGCCGCTCAGCTCGCCGATGCGCAGACGCACCTGCAGCACCCGGGTGTCGGGTGTGGGCAGGGCGTCGACCACCGTGGAGACCACGGCGTGCGCGACGGAGAGTTCGTGCACGGGCTACTCGCCAGCCCGCAGGCGCTTGCCGTACACGCGAGCGAACTCCACGAAGAAGGCGAGGGTCTCCTGGACCTCGGGCTCCTTAAGGACCTTGTTGAGGGCGAAGACGCCGCCCACCTCGGACTGCTTGCCCCGCGTGCGGTGGTCAGCCTCGAGAGCGGCCTCGCCGAAGGTGCCTATGACCTGGACGATCTCAGGGCGCAGGATCGGGGAGTCGAGGAAGCCCTGCACCGTCTCACTACGGGTGGCGAGGGTCTCCGCGATCGGAGCGAGCTGAGCCAGCGAGTTCACCGCGGAGCCGATCTGCGCGGGCTTGCCACCCTGATCGGAGTCGCGCAGCGACTGCACGATGCCGTTGATGTTGTCGCTCAGTTCTGGGCCGCGCTGCAGCAGCGCGGTGCCCATGGCAGCCAGGGCCGCCAGGGTCGGGGCATTGGCGACGATGACGGCCAGGGACTGTCGGATCTCAGGGTCCTGCAGCATCGTGTCGAGCGCGTCGGAATTCGTGGCAACGTCGGGCGTGAGGGTCACGTCCCACCTCCAGGCTGGTTGAACGGTGACCAAGGCTCATATCCACGTTCGCCCGTGGCGTCCTGGTCTTGCGGCAGATGCTGGCAGAAGAGGGAACGATTGTCGTGCTCTTGTGAGAAAAAGGGTCGAAGGTCCCGAGTTGTCTGAGTACGGGCTGATCAGACGGTTGCGGGAAGCCGGTCAAAGGCGGGCCGCAGGGGCATACCCGATGCTCCGCCCGCCCCGAGCTTCACGCCGAGCATCTGGTGCAGCTGGATCATGTTGATGTCGAAGCCCAGTCGCGATGCCGCCATGTAGAGCCGCCACACGCGGGCAGTACCGAGTCCAGCTTCCGCCACCGCCTCGTCCCAGTGGTCCTCGAGGTTCTCGCACCAGTGCTTGAGGGTGAGCGCGTAGTGCTCGCGCAGGTTCTCCTCGTGACGAATCTCGAAGCCGGCCGAGTTCATTGCTGTTATGACCTGGCTCGGGCCGGACAGCTCGCCATCGGGGAACACGTAGCGGTTGATGAACGACCTGCGGAAGTGCGACACCCAGTCGTCATGGGGCCGGGTGATGGTGTGGTTCAGGAGGCGTCCCTCGGGACGGAGCTTGCCGTAGAGGAACGAGAAGTATGACGGGTAGTTGGAGCGGCCGATGTGCTCCGTCAGTCCGATCGATGACACGGCGTCGAAGCCGGACTCTGCCACGTCGCGATAGTCGCTGAAGCGGATCTCGGCCTGACTGGTGAGCCCGGCCTGCTGGATCGACTCCTTGCCATAAGCGGCCTGCTGCTCCGAGAGCGTCACGCCGATCGCCTTGACGCCGTAGTGCTTGACGGCGTGCATCACCATGCCGCCCCAGCCGCAGCCGACATCGAGGAGTCGCATGCCCGGCTGCAGGTCGAGCTTGCGGCAGACGAGGTCGAATTTCTCCTCCTGCGCGGTCTCGAGGGAAGAGTCAGCGGTCGGGAACACCGCGCAGGTGTAGGCCATCGACGGGCCGAGCACCCACGAGTAGAACCGGTTGCTCACGTCGTAGTGGTGGTGGATCGCGTCGGCGTCCCGGTTCTTGGAGTGACGTCGTCCGTTGAGGACGCGCTCCTGCGGCGGCGGAGCCGGCCGATGGAATGCCTTCGGGCCGAACTCGCGAACCAGCTTCAGACGGTCCGACCATGACACGTTGATCCAGTCGACCGGATACAGCCGGCTGAGCGCGGTGTAAGCATCGCCGATGATCTCGAGGTCTCCCGTGACATACGCGCGGGCCAGGCCCAACTGGGAAGGGGCGCTCGCCAAGTACGCGACGGCCCGTGGGCTGCGAACCTCGAGAACCACGTCGGCATTCGCCGGCCCGGCCGTGGATCCGTCGTAGGCACGGAAGCCCACGCCGCGTTCCGCCGGAACGACGATCGAGAATGCATCTGCCAGTCTCATTGCCACTCCTCGCATCTCCGCGCAGCTACTGCCGCTCGACGACTTTCTCGTAGAGCCCTTTCAGGCGCCCCTCCGGATCGTAGGACTCCTTGAGGCGCGCGTACTCAGTACCTCCATAGATCGACCAGAACACATCCCGGTCGTAGAAGGCCGTCGAGTACAGGGACTTGCGTCCGTCGAGTGCGGTGACGACCTGCTCGATCTTGCGATTGACGGTGCCTTCCTCGGGTTCGACGCCGTCCTGCAGGGGCACCGTCGACCAGAAGCCCACGTTGACGTACAGCACTTCCGGGTCGAACTCGTACAGCGGCCATCGCGCGGACGGATCGCGCTGCTTGAGCGGGCACACCCAGATCGGCTCGATCCCCACCTCGCGGTGGAAGAACTTCAGGAAAGTCGCGAGCCGGTCGATGGGGACCTCGATGTCCTGCACGACGGGCTCACGTGCGGGCCGGCCACGCAGGCGAGCGGTCCTGCCCGAGAGGTCGTAGTTGCGATCCAGCCCGACGAGCTTCCAGTAGACGTCGCTGCGCAGCTTCGACTTCGGCCACAGTCGGCGCACCGACGGCTTCTGCACGCCGAAGGCGCGAGAGCACCAGAACCAGTCGGTGTCCCAGCGCCACAGGTAGTCGTGGATGGTCAGCACGTCACTCGTGCGCCGCTGGATGGAGCGGTAGTAGATGTCCATGCCGGTGTAGTCGCTGACGGCCATCGACGCCGGCGGCGTCTGGACCATGGTGCCAATCGTCAGGTACTGCTCGGTCGCGGAGAACACAGTGCCGTCGAGGAAGTCGATAGGTCGATCCTCGTAGGTCCTCGTGCGCGCGAGCTCCCGGAGCTTCGCGGTCATCGACTCGGCCGTGGTGAACCTGATGTGACGCAGGTACACGTGCGGCCGCGTCTGCTCGAGCTCGATCTTCAGGCGAAGTGCGTAGCCCAGGGAGCCGTAGGAGTTCGGGAACCCGTAGAACAGGTCGCGGTGCGGATCATCCGGGCTGCCGGTGACGGTGAGGATCTCGCCGGTGCCCGTGAGGATGTCCATCTCGATGACGGACTCGTGGGGAGTTCCGTTGCGGAAGCTGGCGCTCTCGATGCCCAGGCCGGTGACCGCGCCGCCAAGGGTGATGGTGCGCAGCTGGGGCACGCACATGGGCATCAGCCCGTACGGCAGCGTCGCGTCGACGAGATGCTCGTAGGTGGTCATGCCGAGCACCTCGGCGGTCCGCGTCTTGGGATCGACGTTCAGCACGCCGTCGAACGCAGCGACGTCGAGGCCGGGCGAGCTGGTCGTGCCCCTTGGGCGGAACAGGTTCGAGGTGCTCTTGGCCAGCCGGATGGGAGTGCCCAGCGGGATCGCCCGGTACTCGGCCTGGACCTGGTCGCGCAGGGCCGCGTACCGCTGGCGCCACTCGGTGGCGGGTTCGGTCGTGGTCACGGGCACACGCTAGTCGGGGCATAGTTCACAATGGCGGGGTGTCCGAGCCTTCGATCTTCACCGACCCCCACAGCGACTCGCCGATGGAGTACCTCGACGCGGGAGCGCCGACGCAGTCCAGACGCAAGGCGCGCCCGTGGCTGCCCATCGTTGCGGGCGCCGTCACCTTCCTCGTCGTGCTCGTCGGCGTGGGCATCGTGGGCGGCGACTGGGTGAGCCGGAACCTGGAGATGCGGCAGCTGGTGACGCAGATCGAGGTGTCCGAGCAGGCTATGGCGACGACGCAGGTCGACGTGGCCGACGCCATCCAGGCATTCCAGGCGCAGACCAGCCCGACGGACGCGGACCGCACAACCCTCGACACCGCCCTGAAGGCTGCTGCCACGAAGGGGCTCGCTGGCGTGACGAACGGCGGGGACCTCGTGACGTCGGTGAAGGTCGTTCCCTGGCACAAGGACATCAAGGCGGCTCAGGACGCCTACCTTGCGCACAATCACGCCTGGCAGGACTATCTCGGTCGCGCGTCGAAGGACGCAGCGGAGTTCACCAAGACGCAGGAGGTCGTCAACACCACGTTCGCGAAGGCCGAGCAGCCGATGCGCGCCGCGGTGCCTCGCCCCGACCTGTTCAAGTTGGGACTCCGGGTGAACGTCATCTACGCGGCTGACCCCACGTCGCCGGACGGCTCGGGCCAGCAGGCCTGACTCAGCCGACGGGAGCGGGCTCCGCCACCGCTTCAGGCTGCTCAGCCTTGGCGAGCTTGCTCGGCCACCAGATCTTCTTGCCGATGTCGTAGGCCAGTGCGGGCACGAGCGTCGACCTGATGATGAAGGTGTCGAGGAGCACGCCGATGGCGACGGCGAAGCCGATCTCGCGCAGGAACACCAGCGGAAGCACGCCGAGCACCAGGAAGGTTGCGGCGAGCACGATGCCAGCGCTGGTGATGACGCCGCCGGTGACCGTCAGGCCCTTCAGGATTCCCGGTCTTGTCCCGAGCTTGATGGACTCCTCTCGGACCCGAGTCATCAGGAAGATGTTGTAGTCGACTCCGAGTGCCACGAGGAACACGAAAGCGAACAGTGGGAATGACGTGTCCGCACCCGCGAAGCCGAAGATGTGGTTGAAGACGATCGCGCACACACCGAGCGTCGCGAAGTACGACAGCAGCACTGTTGCGATCAGCACGACGGGGGCGGCGATCGACCTCAGGAGCACGATCAGGATCAGGAAGATCACGATGAGCACGACGGGGATGATCAGGTTGCGGTCGTGGATGGAAGCTTGATCAACGTCGAGCTGGGCGGCCGTCTGGCCACCGACCAGCGCGTCGGCGCCTGGAACGGCGTGCACGTTGGCGCGCAGTTCCTTGACCGCCTCGATCGCCTGAGGGCTGTCGGCCGCGTCGGACAACGTCACCTGCAACTGCACGCGGCCGTTGACGGCCTTCGGCGGCAGCTTGTCCGAACCCGGGACTCCGGCGGGAACGCCGGTGAACGTGGTCACTTCCGCGATTCCGGTCGTCGCCTTGGCGGCGGCAGTGACGGCATCCACCGATGACTCGTTGGCGATGATGATCGCCGGCGTGCCCAGACCGCCGGGGAAGTGGTCGGCGAGCTGCTCCTGACCGATGACGGAGTCCGTGCGCTGGGTGAAGGCCTCGGTGGTCGTGATGCCGTCCGCCTTCAGGGTGAAGGTGAAGGCGGCAAGGATCAGCATCGCGATGGCCGTGACGATCCACGTGATGCGCGGTCGCCGGCCGATGCTGCCGGCCAGCTTGGACCATATGCCCGAGAGTCGCTCGTCATCCTCGCCCTCGCGCGGGACCTTGGGCCAGAACGCCCATCGACCGGGCGGGAACTTGTCTCGCGAGAACGGGCCCCAATGGGGCCTGCGCACGCGCATGATGCCGAAGACGATCCAGCCGACAATGGTCGCTGCGGCCAAGGCGCCGCCGATTGCGGCGAACGGGCCGACGGAGATGTCCGTGACGAAACTGAGGCCCAGACCGATCACGGTGGGTACGAGGAACGCCAGGATCGGCAGGACGATGCTCGGGATCACGAGCAGGGCCGGCAGGAACGTCAGCATCACAATGAGTGCGCCGAAGATGCCCGCGGCGCCCACCGGGCCGAGCGAGCGGTTGGAGTTCAGTTCGCTGAGCATCAGGCACAGCAGACCGATGATGACGGTGGCGGCGCTGGCGACGATCGGCTCGACGACGCCACGCCACGCCGCCTTCATCGCATCGGTGTGCAGTTCGTGATGGTGCAGTTCTTCTCGATATCGGGCCACCATCAAGAGGGCATAGTCCGTCCCCGCACCGAAGACGAGCACGGTCAGGATGCCCTGGCTCTGCCCGTTCAGGACCAGCACGTCGTTCTTCGCGAGCACGTACACGATCGCGCTCGCCACGGACAGCGCCATGCCGGCTCCGACCAGGGGGATCAGCCACAGGAACGGGCTTCGGTACACGAAGATCAAGATGATGGCGACGATGAATGCGGTCGCGCCGAGCAGCGTGGTGTCAATGGCGCCGAACACCGAGATCAAGTCGGCAAGAATTCCGACGGGTCCGGTGACGTTGATCTGCAGCGACGGAACCTTGGTCGCGGCCTCGCGGATGGAGTCGGTGATCGCCGCAAGGACCAGCGTGTCGCCGACCCTTGCCTGGACGTTGTCGCCGTTGACCGGTACTGCGATGAGGACGGCCTTGCCGTCCTGAGACGTGATGGGAACCACGGGCGTCGGGTCGAGGTAGTCCTGGATGGTGCCCGTTCCGACGGGCAGAGAGGGAATCTGCTGGGCGAACGCGGCTGCCTTGGCCAGGTCGTCCTTGGTCAGGGTCGCGGAGTCCGGCCGCGTGATCACGATCAGGGCCGGGAAGGACTGGTTCTCGTTGAACTTCGCGGCCTCGTCCGCCACCAGAGTGGACTCCGCGGAGGCGGGCAGGAAGGAGGCGTTGTCGTTCGTCTGGACCTCGTTGAGCTTGCCGCTGAGGGGGCCCACAGCGCTGCCGATCAGCAGCCAGCCCACCGCCACCGCCACCGCCAGCCATACGGCTCGCCGGCCGGCCTTGCTGCGGGTGGTCGTTTCCGTCACGGTGTCAGTAGACATGGGCAAAGCCTGTCCGAGGATGCGGGAACGCGCCAATCGGACGGGAAGAGTAATTGACAGTTCAACTACCTTCCACGATACTGGCTGCATGAGCGAAGCGACCTGGACGCCCGACGACGGCCCGATGCCGGCGCTGTACCTGGGTCACGGCGCGCCGCCGCTGCTGGACGATCGGCTGTGGACCGCTGAGCTTGCCGCCTGGAGCGGACGCCTGCCACGACCGACAGCGATCCTGATCGTGTCGGCGCACTGGGAGCAGGCACCCATCAGCATCTCCGCTTCCGACGCCAAGACCCCATTGATCTATGACTTCGCCGGCTTCGCGCCCAAGTACTACAACATGACTTACCCCACGCCGGATGCCTCGGGGCTGGCCAAGCAGGTCGCGGCGCTCTTCCCCTCGACCGAGCCCTTGCACCAGCACGCCAAACGCGGCCTCGACCACGGCGCGTGGGTACCGCTGAAGGTCATGTACCCCGACGCCGACATCCCGGTGCTTCAGCTCTCGATCCCGACGCACGATCCCCAGAAGCTGCTGGACCTCGGCCGCCGCCTGCAGCCACTGCGCGAGCAGGGCGTCCTCGTCATCGGCAGCGGCTACCTCACGCACGGCTTGCCGTATCTACGCGACTGGAGCCCCGAGGCCAAGCCGCCGGGCTGGAGCGTGGACTTCGACCTGTGGGCGAAGGAGGCTCTCGACCAGGGTGACCTGGACACCCTCGCCGCGTTCCGCACGCATGCACCCGGCATGCCCTACGCCCATCCGACCGTCGAGCACTACGTGCCGCTGTTCATCACCCTCGGTGCGGCGACCGATCCCGCTGCACCACCGGAGACGACGATCGACGGCTACTTCTTCGGGTTGGCGAAGCGGTCCTTCCAGGTCGTCTAGCCGCCGACTCCGACCACCACCGTCACAAAACCGCTCCGGTGTGACCGTGCTGGTCGGACTCGGCGAGAGATCTGGCGCGTAGGCTGCCAGCGCCATGAACCAGGAATTCGTCACCCTCGCCGCGAGTGCGGTGATCGCCGTGATCATCGCGGCCATCGCCCGGCAACGCGGCTGGGGGATCGCGCTCCCGCTGGTGATCAGCGGCGCGATCGTCGGGATCCTGCCGTTCGGGCCGACCGCCCCGCCTGATCCCGAAGTCATCCTCGTCGTCGTGCTGGCGCCGCTGGTGTTCGGCGAGGCGCTGGGCTCGTCCTATCTGGACCTGCGCAAGGTCAGTCGCCCCGTTCTCGCGCTGGCCGTGGGACTGGTCATCGCCTCGACGCTCATCGTGGGCTACGTCACGCTCCTCTTCGTGGCGATGCCGGTCGCGATGGCGTTCGCCCTCGGTGCCGTGCTGTCCCCGACGGACGCGGTCGCGGTGAGCGCAGTGGCCCGTCGCGCAGGCCTGCCACGGCGACTCGTGTCGATCCTCGAGGGCGAGAGCCTGGTCAATGACGGCACCGGCCTGACGGCGCTGAAGGTCGCGCTGGCAGCGGCCGCCGCCGGCTCGGTGACGCTGCTTCAGGTGGGCGGCATCTTCGTTGTCGCGGTCGTGGCTGGTGTGGCCGTCGGCGGCATCGGTGGCGGGATCCTGTCGAGAGTGCTGCTGCGCAGCAAGGACCTCGTGGCGTCCAACGCGCTGGTGCTGCTCGCACCGTTCGTCCTGTACTTCGTCGCGGAGGAGCTCAACGGCTCGGGGATCCTGGCCGTGGTCGTGGCCGCGTTGATCATCGCGCACTCGCAGAACTCCGACCCGGGACACACCGGCCGGGTACAGAGCACGATCGTGTGGAAGAACATCACGTTCGTCCTGCAGGCCCTGGCCTTCTTCCTCGTCGGCATCGAGTTGCCAGCCGTCATCATCAGCCTCGATGACGAGTCGACGCGGCTCCTGTTCGTCCTCGTCCCCGCGGTAACGCTCACGCTCATTGCTGCGCGGACGGTCTTCGTCTTCGCCATGGTGGGATTGGCTCGTGGCCTTCGGCAGGAGGCCCCGCGTCGGCAGGTGCTCCGTGGAGCGGCCGTTGTCTCGTGGGCTGGAACGCGAGGACCCGTATCGGGCCTCGGCGCCTTCTCGATCCCGCTGGTATTCGCGTCGGGCGAGGCGGTCCCGTATCGCGACCTGATCCTCGCCACGACGTTCTGCATCGTGGTCATCACGCTGCTGCTGTCGCTGACCCTCGCTCCACTCGCGCGCCTGGTCGGCGTGAGGATGGACGACGACGCGACATTGCTGCGGCGCGTCGACGTCCTGCTCGCGCGGGCGGCGCTCGATCGGCTCAACGACGTCGAGACCGAGGCGGAGGAGGCTGGGCATCCCCTTCACCAGGAGGTCTCCGATCGGCTCCGCGCCGACACCGAGAAGCGACTCCTTCTGCCCTCGGACCCGCTGGCCGCATCCACGACGCAGGAGATCGAGACCCGGCAGCTCCTGTCGGCCGCACGCGCGATGGTGCGCGCCGAGCAGGAGGAACTGCTGCGCCTGCGTGATGAGGAGGGCTTGCCGGACTCGCTGGTACGGCCGCTGCTTCGGACATTGGACCTGCGCGCCCAGGCCTTGAAGACGCCCGGCCGCTAGCCCCGTCGGACGTATTCGCGCGATTGTCGCTTCGACGACGGACGCGAGGTCGTTGCGCGAAGACGCCTGGTGCATGCCAGACAGGCATGACGGATCCTCAGGATTCGCCCGATCTCCCGCGCGGGCAATGACCCTTCCGCCGGACCCGAGCTCCCTGCATGCGACGGGTGCCACCTGCCGTGTTCAGACATCAGTCCACGGTTACCGGCAGATCGCGCCGGAGCCCGGCATGCCGCGCCCGATCGTGAAGGTGTGCAGCGGGAGGTGAACGCCAGAGCCGTTCCCGCTCGAGTGGCCAAGGCCTACGAGGAAAGCGCGGCGACACGGCTTCGGGCGTACTCGATGGGGCACACCTCCCCCTTCGCCTCCGCGATGGCGAGGGCCCTCGTGGCTGCGTCGAGTGCGCCCGAGACATCCCCATGCCGTTCCCGGACCGAAGAGCGGGCAAGCCAATGCTCGCCAATGATGGGTACGAAGTCCGTCTGCGCGAGCAGCTCTAGGCATTCGTCGAAGCGCTGCTCGCCGGCTTCCCGCGAACGCACCTCGCTCCACATCAGCCCCTCCGTGAGCGCGTACCAGATCTCGTTCAGCGCGTCTGCGCCGTGGCTGATTCGGCGACTTCGCTCCAAGTAGTCCTCGGCCTCTGATCGACGCCCTAGGACGGTCAATGAGTGCGCGATCTCGGCGAGGATGGTCGAACGGTAGGCGGTGTCTCCAATCCCTTCAAGCAAGCGATCGGTCGTCATGAGCGCCCTGGCGGCACCCTCGATTTGGCCGGCCCCGCGAAGGTTGTGGCTGACGTAGTAGAGCCTCCTGCGGGCCCCGAAAGGATCCCCTTGCTCCTCAGCGAGTTCCGCCTGCCTGCTGAAGAACTCAATTCCGCTGTCCAGGTCGCCTTGATGAATCCGGAGCATGACCTGGAGTTCAGTCAGGTCGTGGACGAGGTTTGGATTTGCGCCGAACTCTTCGCAGATCTGAGCGACCGCCGCTTCGTGCTCAGCCAAGGTCGCTGACGCGTAGTAGTAGGGATACATCCTCAAGAAGAGTAAACGGGACACGAGGTGGTAGTCGGCGGCATTGAATGCCGCGACCATCCCCAGGCGGGCGAGCTCGGCGATGTCGTAGAGCCGACCTAGGTAGTTGTTCTCGAGGCAGCGCTGAAGATACGCCTGCGCCAACCCCGCCCGGTCATCCGTTTCGCGCAGTGCCTCGACAGCCCTTTCCGTGATGGCGATGGTCGCTTCTAGATCCGACGTCGGGTCGGTGGCTTCACGGATCGCGTTCCGAGCCAGGCGCGCCCGCCACAGCGCCGCCACATTTCCGTTCGCAAGAGCGTTGGTCTCAGCAGTCTCAGCCCACGAATCGGCCTCGTCGTACGGCCCCGAGACGATCGCGACGCCGACTCGCGCGAGCATGATGTCGATGCCGGTCGTGCTCTCCGGCGGAACGAGCGTCGCGGCGGTCTTCAGCAGCGCGCTGGCTCCCAGGATGTCTCCGACGTTCTTGGCGCGGCTCGCGCAGACCATCAACCGTTCGGCGGCTTTCTCGGACAGTGCCGCATCGGGGCTGCCCAAGTCCGACCGGTAGGACGCGGCGCGAGCCAGGTGGGATGCCACGATCTCTGGCGCGAGATGGCTGACTGCGGTCCCGTCCAACCACGTGCCGACGGCTTCATGCAAGGCGGCGCGGACGGCGAGGGGAATCTCGGCGTAGGCCGATTCGCGGACGAGAAGATGGCAGAACGCGACCGCGTCGTGACCCGGGATGTCGGATCGCGCCGAGCGGAGGAGGTCCGCTCGGATGAGCGAGTCGATCTCCGCCCGCACGTCCGTTCCGGTGCCGAGAACCTGCTCGACGGCTTCGACATAGAACGTCTGGCCAATGATCGAAGCAGCCGCGACGACCTCCCGTTGAGCAGGCGTGAGCTGGTCGAGCCGTGCTGACAGCAAGGCGTGAACGCTCGACGGGATGACCACATCATGAAGCCCGGACACCGGTCGCCACTCGTCACCTTGCGGCACGAGCAGTCCGCGGTCGGAGAGGCCGGCGACGACTTCCTCGATGAAGAGGGGGACGCCTTCGGCTGCGTTGGTGATTCGGGCGAGGAGGGTCGGGTCAACGCCGGAGCCAAGAAGCGTGCTCGTGAGGGCGGCGCTGTCCTCGTCGTTGAGTGGGGAAAGACTCATCGTGATCGCTTGCGTGTGCCCGGACGACCACGTCAGCCGCATGCTCAAGAACTCCGGACGCGCCATGGCAACGACGAGGATCGGAGCGTCGCGCGAAAGGTCCGTCAGATGCTCCACGACGTCGAGAAACGCAGGCTTGGCCCACTGGACATCGTCGATGACGAGTACCACCGGACCTGACATCGCCAACGTCTCCAGGAGCCGACGAAAGGCCCACGCCATGTGCGATTCGCCCGCAGGGGCCGCGACGCCCAGGATTGCGTCGAGCCCGGCGGCGATCTGGTCGGCATGCTCCGCGTGGGAGAGCATCGCCGGCCACGACGGCCCCCTGACTTCTCGTACGCGCTGGAGCGCCTGCACGAGCGGCCAGAAGGTGATGCCTTCTCCGTAGGGCGGACAACGGCCCTCCAGGATGAGGGCCTCCGTTCGGATTCGATCGAGGAACTCGTTCACCAGTCGTGTCTTGCCCACGCCCGGGATCCCGAGAATCGTGAGCAAGACACAGCAGTCTTCAGATGAGGCCGCTTCATACGCATCACGGACGAGGGCGAGCTGCCGCTGACGTCCGAGCATCGGACCGGAGAATCGTCGAGGTCTGGGTGACTCCACGGGCCGCTCAACCGACACAAGGCGAAACGCGGTGAGCAACTGATCCTTGCCCTTGACGGAGAACTCAGCCATTGGCTCAGTCGTGACCGCATCCCGCACCAGGAGCTCCGTCTCGCGACTGAGCAGTGCGGTGCCGGGCTGAGCCTTCTGCTCCAGTCGTGCGCCCACGTTGGCAACATCTCCGACCATCAACGAGACATCGACCTTCCCGTCAGTGATCACGGTTTCACCGGTGTTGATGCCGATTCTCACGGCAAGCTGAACGCCCAATCGCGGACGTAGATCCGCGTTCAACCGCGCAATCTCCTCGAGAAGGTCGGAGGCTGCGCGGACGGCCCGCAGAGCGTCGTCCTCGTGGACCGTCGGTATACCGAAAACCCCCAACACGGCATCGCCGACGTACTTGGCAACAGTTCCGCCGTGGCGCTCGACGGCGGCTCGCGCCACTGCCCAGTAGGAGGTCATCACGCTCGCCAGCACCTCGGGATCGAGTGAGGAGCCGAGCGGGGTCGAGTCGACGAGGTCGGCGAAGAGGACGGTCACGATCTTGCGGCGAATCGCCCTACTCGCAGAGATGGCCGTGCCGCACCAGGGACAGAAGGTGAATGCGGCCTCGTCAAGCGTGTGACCGCAGGCAGCACATTCCCCCATCTTGGGAGTGTAGGGAGGGCTGGCTCACGGCGTAAGGCCCGAAGACGCATCCTCACTCATCGGGCAGAGACGCCAGGATCTCGATGGTCCGGCGCGCCAGCACCGCGGCGGCATTCTCGATGGCCTCCGCGGGCGGGGCGATGTCGACCAGTGCCCCGGACGCGACGATCCCGAGTGCGCTCAACTCCGCCACCGGGACGTCCACCCGACCGCACACCAGCACCGCGGGAATGTGCAGCGCTCGCGCGCGCAAGGCCGCATCGACGGCTCCCTTGCCGAGCAGGCTTTGCGCGTCCAAGGAGCCCTCACCCGTGATGAGCAGGTCAGCGCCCTCCAGTGCCGCGTCGAGGCCGATGGCCTCCGCGATGAAGGGCGCACCCGGAAGGATCGCTGCATCAAGGAGCGCTGCCGCCGCAAAGGCGGTGCCGCCGGCGGCACCGGCCCCGGGTGTGGTGCTGACGTCGCGCCCGGTGTGCCGCGCGACGACCTGCGCCCACGATCGAAGACCCTCATCAAGGAGGTCGACCTCGGTCGCGCTAGCACCCTTCTGCGGTGCGAACACGAAGGCTGCGCCGTCCGGGCCGAACAATGGGCTGGTGACGTCGGTGGCGACGAGCAGGTCGACATGCCTGAGGCGAGGGTCGAGGCCTGTCAGGTCGACGGAGCAGATCGACGCGAGCCACTGGCCGCCGGGTCGCACCGCGTTGCCATCGACATCGAGGACGCGGGCGCCGAGGCCGCAGAGCAGTCCGACGCCACCGTCGGTCGAAGCGCTGCCGCCTACGCACAGCACGATGCGCGTCGCTCCGGCGTCGAGCGCGCCGCGGACCGCGTCGGCGAGGCCCAGAGTGCTGGCGGTCATCGGATCTCGTTGATCCTCGGGCGTCAGGACGAGCCCGCAGGTGTTGGCCAATTCGACGACGGCCTCGTTGTCCCGCATCGCGATCGGCGCCGTCGCCAGTCGGCCGTCCGGAAGTCGCACGGTCACCTCGAGTCGGCGGTAGCCGGCAGCGAGCAGGGCTTCGACACTGCCGTCGCCACCGTCGGCGAGAGGACGCGCGAGGATCTCCGCCTCTGGGTGGACGAGCGCGACGGCCGCACCCATCGCGGTGGCCGCGTCACTCGCGGTCAGGGAGCCCTTGAAGGCGTTGGGCGCGACGACGACTCTTCTCACGCGGCGACCTTCGAGGCCGTGAGAGCATCCATCATCCGTCCAGCCAACCATGTGGAGGCGCAATGTCCCGCACGCCACTGCTCGATGCGTGGCGTCGCGCCATGGCGTCCAAGCGTCATCCGATGCAGGTGTCCGGGCACAAGCTGCAGTACCGGGACGGCAGCAACGCCCTCGGTGCCGAACTCTTGGTCGAGCTGATCCGCGATGACCTTGCGCTCCAGGGCGGCGTCGACGACAACGCCTTCACCGGCAACTTCCTCGTCGCTGCCGAGGCTCTGTGGGCGCAGGCCGTGGGCGCCGACCACAGCCGGTTCCTCGTGGGCGGCTCGTCGCAGGGCAACATCGCTGCGCTGTCATCGGTGGCTCGGCCGGGTGTGCCGGTCGCAGTCGATCGCACCTCGCATCGCAGTTCGCAGGCCGGACTGGTCGTGTCAGGTGCGCGCCCGGTGTGGATCTACCCGACGCTGCACCCGGAGTTCCACCTGCCGATCGGCATGAGCCCCGAGCAGGTCGATGCGCTGGACGCCCCGGTGTCCGCGGTCTTCGTCACGTCCCCGTCCTACATCGGGACGCTGTCCGACGTTGCCTCGCTGGCGGAGGCGACTCATCGCCGCGGCATCCCCCTGGTGATCGACCAGGCCTGGGGTGCGCACATGGCCTTCCTCGACGGCGGGGGCGCGATCGTTCAGGGGGCAGACGTCAGCGTCACCAGCGTGCACAAGGCCCTGATGGGCTACTCGCAGACCGCGGTCGTCAGTATGCGCGACGGGCGGGTGGAGCGGGCCCACGTGGATCGCTGCGTCGACCTCACCTCGACGACGTCGGCGTCGGGAACGCTGCTTGCGTCGATCGACGCGACGCGCGACGTGATGGAGCGCGAGGGCAGGCCGGCGCTGGATCGGGCGATTCAGGCGGTGGCGGAAGCCCGCGCGCGGCTGGTCAAGGTGCCAGGTCTCATCGTCCTCGACGACGACAACGCCCAGTGCGTGGTAGACCCCATGAAGATCACCTTGGTGCTCCCGCGGACGGGGGCGTCCGGGCTCGAGGTGGGCCAGGCCCTGTGGGACCTTGGCCACGGTCCTGAGTCGGCCGACCGCGACACCGTCGTCCTCACCGTGACGGTGGCTGACGATCCGGCCTTCATCCGCAGCTTCGCCGGCACCCTGGCGGCTATCGTGGAAGGCCACCGCGGCGAGCCGCGCGACTTTGCACCGATCGACGTGTGGACCGTGCTGCCGGAGGTCGTGCTGACACCGCGCGAGGCGTTCTTCGGCAGGCACCGCAGGATGCGACTGGTGGACGCGGTCGGGCAGGTCAGTGCGGAGCAGTTCTGCCCCTATCCGCCCGGCGTTCCGTTGCTGGCACCGGGTGAACTCGTCACGGCCGAGGCCGTCGGGGCGATCCAGGCGGCCGGACGCGTCCAGCGTGTGGCGTACAGCAGCGACCCGACGCTCGAAACGATCGAGATCGTCGAGCTGACCTAGCCGGTCACGTACATCAGACCGGGCAGCGCGGCCTGCAGCTTCTTGGTGAGGTCAGCGGTCCAGCCCGGCGGGTTGACCGTCAGCGCGACGGCAGGGCCGATGCCTGCGGCGTAGTTGTGCCCGACCTCGGGCGGCTCGCCGCCGCTGATGAGGTCCATGCCCACCTGCAGGAACGTGATGATCGGGTACCACGACATCTCCGGTGCAACGCCCGGCCCGAGCGGTGGCGTGAGCCAGTCCGGTGCGTTGAGCAGCAGGTCGGGGCTCCAGTAGACCACCGGATCGTTGGGATGCGCGACGAACGTGATGGTGTGGCCGGGTCGCCCGGGCGACGACGTGAGCTCCTGCGGGCTGATGTACACGTGCGCGATCTGCCCGTCACCGATCACCGGCTGCCAGGCCGGCCCGCCGGAACGCGTTGCCTGCCACTCCTTCCACAGCGTCGACTCCGCGGGCGGTCCGACCCAGATCACCTTGTCGATGTCGTCGGTGACGATCGTCGGAGTCGCCGTGGCGTCCCATGCCGCCTGGCTGCCGAACGAGCCGAGCGACTCGCCGAACAGAACCAGCTGCGGCCGGTGGTCGGCCGGCTTGGCCTTCCAGGCATCGACGATGGCGCGTACCGTGTCGCGGTTCTGGATCATCGTCGTGCTCTGGTCGACGACGAAGCCGATCCAGCTCGGTACCGCCGAGTACTGGACGGCGACGGTGGTGACGTCACCCCCCGTCACGGCCTCCAGGCTGTTGATGCCGTCGGGGTTCACCCAGCCCGTTCCCGTCACCGCGTAGATCACCAGGTAGGGGCGGTCCCACGCCTTCACGCGGTCCATCTCCTTGAGAGCCAACTGCGTGCGCGCTTCAGGGGTATCGCCTTGCTGCATACCCACGTACACGCGAACCGGTGTCTTCGCGGGCGTCCCGGTGATTGCCTGGATCTTGGCGGGAGTCATGGTGTTGCTGACGTAGAAGCGTCCTTCGCGACCGAGCGTGTCCCACGGCGCGAGGCTCTGCGCACTGCCGCTGTTGACTCCGAGGTTGGTCGGGCTCTGCCCGGACGCGTCGGCATTGACGGAGTCGTACGACGAGATGAGCAGCGACAGTCCTGTGCGGATGCCGAGGGCGGCGAGTGCGATCAGCACAACGGCCGTCGCTGCGCGAAGGATCAGGGTCGGCCGAGTTGTGCCCTTCGCGACGCCCGCGGCGCGCCAGCGCTTGAGCGGCCCGATCCGGCCGATCAGCGCGGCGATGCCGTTGGTCGCGATCCGCAGCAGGCGACCGATGAACAGCAGGAGGACCGCGATGATCGCGGTCATCACGATCAGCGTGACGGTGGAGGGCAACGGTGCGGGCATGTCGAGCGCGGACTGCTGCTCGGCCTGCCATGTGACGGCCAGCGGTGTGAACGCCAGTGCCACCAGCCAGGCGAGAGCCGGTATGACGTACCGGATCGCGCGGACCACACGAGAGCGCGGCCGCCACTTCATCTTCGCGGCGGCCCAGGCCACCGTGGTTCCGATCGCATAGCCGGTCAACGTGCCCAGTGCCGTCAGCAGCAGCAGGAACATCAGCTTGTGGGGGAGCAGGGACGGAGTGAGCGCAGCCATGTAGCCGCCCGCGGCCGCGGTGAGGCCGGCCATGCTGGGCTTGCGCAGCAGGATCTGCTTTGCCGTTGTCATCGCTTCCTTCCCTGACGTTCGCAGCAGTGTATTGGTGCAGGATGCGGGCATGAACCGTGTATTCGAAGCCCTTGCTGCCGATCTCGAGTGGACCGACCTGCCCGAGGCGAAATGCCCCGAAGGCGTCCTCAACACCGGGGTTGCGGTCCTTGCTGAGACGTCATTCGTCGACGTCGGCGTGTGGGAGCACCCGCGCGGCGTCTCCACCGATGTAGAGGCGGACGAGGTGTTCGTCGTTCTGTCCGGGGCGGGTCGCGTCGTGCTCGACGACGGGACTGAACTGCGCTTGACGGTGGGAACGGTCGGCGTCCTCGCCGCCGGCACGGCCACCACCTGGATCATCGACGAGCCGCTGCGCAAGGTCTGGATCACTCCGCGCTAGCTGAGCCGACGGGCGCGTCAGGTGGTCAGGGCCTCGCTGATGAGGTCCGCGACGACGGCGGCCGCCTTGTTGTTCAGGTGGACGTGGTCCGTCAGCAGGGTCAGTCCGTTGCGACGCGACACTTCGTCCCAGCTGCGGCGAAGAACGATGTGCCCCAAGATCGATCGCATCATGAAGTTGCGGTCGCCGGTGTAGGGCGGGGCGACGGCACCAACTGGCAGCAGTGCCACGAGTCGCTCGTGCAATGGCAGCAGCGGGAGGGCGCGTTCGGTGCACAGTTCCCTGAGCGTCGCGTTGTAGGCGTTGACGCGCTGGTTCATCGTGCTCGACAGGTCCTCGCCAAGCGGCGGGATCTCCAGCACGAGGACTCGAGCGGAGGTCTCGGCAGTGAGCCGGTCGAGAATCGCGGCGACGTTGACGCGGTACCAGTCCCGGTCAGGGCGGTGTGGGAGCTTCTGCTCCTTGCGATAGTTCTCTGCCCACGTGTCGTCGAAGGTCGCGTTGACGTCGTTGGTCCCGACCAGGATCGTGACGACGTCGGGACGGCAGGCGATTATCGAGTCCAGTCGCTGCAGCACATTCCACGCAAGGTTGCCGTTGACGCCGGCGTTCACGAACGCAAGGCCTTGCGGATTCCAGCGTGCCTTCAGCAGGTCGACGTAGTTGGCGCTCGCCGTGCCGTGCGTGATGCTGTCGCCGGCGCAGACGACGAGTGTCTTCGTCGCAGAGCCTCGTCCGCCCGCGCGCAGGAACGCGTCGGGTCCAGTGCGGTGAAGGATCATGCGAACGTCAGCGCAGCGAGTTCGTCCAGCGCCGCCTGGTCCAAAGTCACCGTTGCGGCGTTGCAGTTCTCCTCAACGTGACCGACCGAGCCCGTGCCCGGGATCGGGAGCATGACCGGTGAGCGCTGCAGGAGCCAAGCGAGCGCGACCTGGCTGGGCGTGCCACCAAGTCGGGAGGCGACGGCCCCGAGCGGACCGCCCTCGGCGACCAGCGCGCGAGCGCCCAGCGGGAACCATGGGATGAACCCGATCTGCTCGGCCTCGCAGTAGTCGAGTAGCGCCTCGCTCTGGCGGTTGCCGATGTTGTAGAGGTTCTGCACGGTCACAACGTCGAAGACCTTGCGAGCGGCGGCGGTGTCGTCGACGGACACCTCTGACAGCCCCACATGTCGAATCAGGCCCTCGTCCTGCATCTCCTTGATGACGCCGAACTGCTCGTCAGCGGGCACCTTCGGATCGATGCGGTGCAGCTGCCACACGTCGATGCGGTCGACGGCGAGGCGGCGCAGCGACATCTGCACGCATTGGCGCAGGTACTCCGGACGTCCGACGATCTGCCAGCGATCCGGCCCCTGCCGGGTGAAGCCGCCCTTGGTCGCGATGATCACGTGACCGTAGGGGTGGAGGGCCTCGCGGATGAGGTCCTCGCTGACGAACGGGCCGTAGGAGTCAGCGGTATCGATGAAGTCGACGCCGAGCTCTACTGCGCGCCGCAGCACGGCGATCGCGATGTCTCGGTCCGGTGGGTCGCCCCAGATCCCTGCGCCGGTGATCCGCATCGTGCCGAAGCCGAGTCGGCGGACGATCAGCGGATCGGTTCCTCCAGCGCCGAGAGTGAAGGTGCCGCTGGCCAGGACGGGGGTGTTCGCGGTGTCGGTCATCCGGCTATCCAAACACCTCCGGGTGTGTTGTCGTACAGATCACGTTCCTTCAGCCATGTTTGCCTATGTCGAGACAGTGCCACCTCAGTGGCTCGGCACGTCCGGGTTGGGCGGATGGACGTGGGTCGTGATCTGGGCGATGACGGCTGCCCGGTGCTTGGTTATCTCGGAAATGAATGCCGCGATGACGCCGAGTCCGAACAGGATGTAGACGGTCGTGAAGATCTTCGTTACGTCGCCGTTCGGATGGAGGTCGCCGAATCCGACGGTCGCGAGGGTGACGACGGAGAAGTAAACGTCACGCATCAGGCGGCACCAAACAGACGGTAGGTGGCCCCGGCAGGATTCGAACCTGCGACACAAGGTTTAGGAAACCTCTGCTCTATCCCCTGAGCTACGGAGCCTGCTGCCGACGACCACGCGGCCGATCCGGACGGGACAGTCTCCCACGGCCTGCGCCGTGATTCCCGGGTGGTCAGCGACCCGAATCGACCCAGGGTGATGAGACCTCGAACGTGTCGGCAACGCGGGCCAGTTCGTCGGGAGTCAGGCCCTCGCCATGACCACCGGCGACGATGTCCATGTACTCGTAGCGGGCGCCGGTCTCGGCGTACTCGACGCGGTCGACGGCGCGAGTCACGGACAGGTCCGACCGGGCCATCACCCCGTGTTTGCTCCACAAGACGATCTCGTGGTCGCGCAGGCCGGCGACGTTGGCGGCCATCAACTCAGCCGAGCCGGGCACCATGAACTGAAGTACGGCGATTCCCTGCGAGAGGACGACGACGGTCTCCGGCTCCCACCGAAGAATGCGGGCATTCATCGTCGCGGAGTCGCGGTAGGCGGGCAGGTGGCTCAGGTAGGTCAGGTGCGGCGGCTGGGCGTGCACGACCGCGTGGAACTCGAGCGCGCGACGCGACACCTGGTCCTCGTGCACAGCCAGGTGCGAGTTCAGCTCGCTGGTCAACTGCTCGAAGAGCCGTCGCGGTGACGTGTGCAAGGTGGCGTGATCGCCGTCGTCATGGATGTGCAGGGCGCCGACATTAGCCTCCGGGTCTTCGGCGATCTGACGAAGCCGCCTGCCCGAGCCCGTAACGAGAACCGTGCCACCAGCGAGCGACGGGACATGCCACGGAAGCTCGACCTCCTCCGTCACGGGGAAGGTGCGGCGCAACTCGACCGGCCAGGAGAGGAAGGCCGAGATATTGCCGGCACCGGCCTCGCTCGCGTCGATCTCACTGATCCGTGTGCCGGCCGCTCCCATGCTCGTCAGCAGTTCGTCGAGCCCTGGCCGAAGTACGTCGTCCCTGGTGGTCACCTCATGCACGTTACCGGTGTCGATCGAACGTCGCCGCGCTAGCGTTCCGACGTGACGCCAGAGGACTCAGTGCTGGCCGCGAGCGCAGCCGCACTGGCTGACCGCGACGTGGTGACCGATCCGGACCGCCTGGCGTCCTACGTCCGCGACCGTTCCACTGGATCTGCGGCGGGGGAGCCGTTCGCCGTGGTTTTCCCGCGGACCACGGAGCAGGTGGCGGCCGTCATGAAGGCCGCCCATCAGCATCGTGTCCCCGTGGTCCCGAGGGGGGCAGGCTCAGGCCTGGCCGGGGGCAGCAACGCCATCGACGGGTCGCTGATCGTGTGCATGGAGAAGATGAACGACGTCCTGCTCGTCGACGAGGCCAACGGCTACGTCGAGACGCAGCCCGGCGTCCTGAACACCGAGCTTCGCGAGCACGTGAAGGGTCACGGCCTCTGGTACGCGCCGGATCCGGCCAGCAAGGACTTCTGCTCGATCGGCGGCAACGTCAACACGAACGCCGGCGGACTGTGCTGCGTCAAGTACGGCGTGACGCGCGAGGCCGTGCTCGGCCTCGAGGTGGTGATGGCCGACGGCCGGATCACGCGACTGGGTCGTCGCACGATCAAGGGCGTCGCGGGCTATGACCTCTCCGGACTGATGGTCGGCAGTGAGGGGACGCTCGGCATCGTCACGATGGCAAGGCTTCGACTGCGCCCCTTGCCGCCGCCGCCGACCACCTGCGTGGCGCTCTTCGACGACATCGGCGCTGCCGGGCACGCGGTCTCGGCGATCATGCGCGAGTTGACGCCCAGCATGCTCGAGCTGATGGACCGGCACACGATCGCGGTGGTGGAGGGCTACCAAGCGATGGGGCTCGACCTTGAGACCGAGGCCCTTCTCGTGGCGCAGTCGGATGGGCTGAGCGGGGGTGCGGTCGAGGAGGCCACGCGGCTGCTCGCGATCTGCGAAAAGCACGGCGCCAAGGAGACCTACCGGTCGGAGGACCCGGCCGAAGGAGAGATGCTGCTGGCGGCCCGTCGGCTGGCGATTCCTGCCATCGAGGCGCTGGGTGACTGGCTGCTCGACGACGTGTCAGTGCCGCGCGACAAGCTCGCGGACGCAATGCTCCGCTTCCAGGACCTCGCCGTGGAGAACGACGTGCAGATCTGCACGTTCGGTCACGCCGGGGACGGGAACCTCCATCCCACGATCGTCCTGCCGCGCGGCGACGCGGATGCTGCCGAGCGCGGGATGCAGGCGTTCGAGGGGATTCTCGACGTGGCGTTGGCACTCGGCGGCACGATCACCGGTGAGCACGGCATCGGCAACCTCAAGCGCCATGCACTCGTGCGGGAACTCGACGACGTGGCCATCGACCTGCACACACGGATCAAGAACGCATGGGACCCCGAGGGGATCCTCAACCCCGGCAAGGCACTGCCGAGGTGGTGATGGCGCCTAGCGGCGCTCATCCTTCTTGAACTTGCGCCATGGCCCTGGCAGCAGCCAGATGAACATGCCGCAGATCCAGACGATCAGCGTTCCCCAGATCCAGCCCCAGCCGCTGATGTCGAGCCCGTCCGAGATGATGGACGTGAGCAGCAGTGCCAGGAAGGTCGAGACAAGGCCCGTCAGCGCCACGACCGACCCCGCGTTGCGCATCAGGAACTTGAACACGAACCACGTGAAGATCGCGCTCAGGATCGCGAAGATCAGCACGGCCCAGAAGAAGCTCACGCTGAACAGCACGATCGAGAACTGATCGTCCGGGAGGATCAGCGAAGCGAGGATGAGGCCGACCGCATTACCGGCGAGGCCAAGGAGCCAACCAAGGAAGAATCGAGGCATGCCCGCAAAGTAGCGCATTTGCCTTCGCGTCCGTGGGCGTTCGCGTCCCATATTCACCCGACGCCGGGCGCTACTTTGGGACCGTGGCGGATATCGATCAGCCGGCGGGCGAGCAGCAACTGCCTCCTGCGCCGGAGCAGGTGACCGAGTTCGTGGTCGAGGCCGCGTCCGCTCTTGGCCGGTCGACGTATCCGGTGCCGCAGTCCAGGGAGGTGCTGCGCGAACTCGCCACCGCCTACGGGGTCGAGGCAGATGTGGCGCTCTTCCCGACGTTCGTCATGGCGGAGGACCGGCAGCGGGGCACGCTCATCATGCGACACGTCGCGCACTCGTACCGGTTCGATCAGATCGCCGAGTCGCAGGAAGTCATTGCGGAGGGCTGCGCCGGCGGACTGACGGCGAGTGAGGGGATCGCGCGCCTGCGGGCAATCGAGGACCACAAGGCGCTGGTGCCGTCGTGGCTGCGGATCGTCGGCTATGCACTCAGTGCGGTCGGCTTCGTGCTGGTCCTGCAGATGAGCATGCTCGCGGTGCTCGTGGGCGCCGTGCTCGGTGCCCTGGTCGGGGCAGCACTTGTCTTCCTGGGCCCGAACCGGCGTTGGGCAGTCCTCATCCCCGTGTTCGCGACCTTCGCCACCGCGCTGCTGGTCTCGCTCGTGTCCGTGAGCATGGGCTACGACGTGCCGGTGCGACTGGCGGCCGTCCCCGTCATCGTGCTCCTGCCCGGGGCGGCACTCACGGCCGCGACCGTCGAGCTTGTGAACGGCGACATGATCGCCGGCGCCTCGCGACTGGTCTTCGCCGTCATGCAGATCCTGGCGATGGCGTTCGGGTTCGCCTTGGCCGTCGACGTAGCCGGGCTCGAGGGCCAGGACCTCACGGACCTGACCTTCAACCGGCTGCCACCGTGGCTCGGCTGGGTTGGCCTCGTTGTCTACGTCGTGGGAACGATGCTCTACTTCTGCACGCCGTGGCGATTGTGGCTGGCCAGCATCTTCGTGATCCTCCTGACCCACCTCGTGCTGGTGATGTCGCAGTGGATCGTGTCGCCGACGTTGGCGGCGGGCCTGGCGACTGCCGTCGCCGCGGTCGCGGCGTGGACCATCAACTCCGGAATCGGTGGGGGGCCGGCTTCGCTGGTCCTCTTCCTGCCTGCCTTCTGGAGTCTGATCCCCGGCTCATCGGCCTTCGTGGCGCTCACCGGCGTGATCACCAAGAACTCCGAACTCGGCTCGATCGGCCTGAATGCGTTCTTGACCCTCGTGTCCATGTCCATCGGGATCATGGTTGCGAGCCTCGTGTTCTCACTCCAGCATCGCGAGATCCACTTCAAGCGCGGGTAGGCCCGGCCTGCTGTCCTCGCTCCGCGTCCTCGATCGCCTTGGTCAGGCGGGCGCGTTCCTTATCGATCCACCGCTTGCCGGCGTACGCCTGAACGAACGCATCAGCGAACTCAACGGGATCCTCTCCGACGATCGCGCGCACAGGTGTTCCGTCCGCAACCGCGCGCTCCCATAGCTCGACGAAGTCGCCCATCATCGTGAGGGACCCCTCCGCATCCATGACGGCGGCCCCGTTGTACATGAAGTACCTGTAGAGCGCCGCCGCCGAAGCGGCGTACGGCTCGGGCAATGCCTCCATGCGGGTCCGCAATTGCCTGAACCGCTTCTTCTGATCGAGCGACCCCGTGACCAGTTCGATCCATTTTGCGGCCATGTCACTTGCCTCCTTCGCGGAGCTGTTCGAGCCGGTCTGACAGGAAGCTCCAGGTCCGCCAGAACTCTTCGAGGTATTTGTGTCCCTGCGCGTTGAGGGAGTACACCTTGCGCGGCGGGCCCTTCTCGGACGGCACCTTCTCGACGTCGACCAGGCCACGCTGCTCGATCCTGACGAGCAGCGCGTACACGGTGCCTTCGGCGATGTCGGTGAAGCCCTGTTCCCGTAGCCAGGCGGTGATCTCGTAGCCGTAGGCAGGGCGACCGGACAGGAAGGCCAGCACGATGCCTTCCAGCGTCCCCTTGAGCATCTCGGTGACCTGCTTGCCCATGAAACACCACCCTCGCTCGCTACTCGGTGTCATTGACTACTGGTACATAGTGACACCGAATACCGTGCGACGCAAGGTCAGTCTGTGGGCGCCTTGCGTTCCTCACTCAGGTCCGCGAGCGTCCTGGCCAAGGTCGCCCGAAGTGGTGCCGTGCGGGCCAGGAGCTCGCGTTGAAGGTCCACGTACTCTGCGCGGCCTTCGGGCGTCTCCACGCGCACGGGTTCGAGGTCGAACGGTTCCATGTCGTATGGCGAAGCGCGCATGTCGAGTTCGCGGGCGAGCGCGGCGTTCTCGAAGCAGTCCGCGACGAGCTCGGACGAAACGAGCGGCGAGAACCAGAACGCGTACTTGTAGAGGTCCATCCCGTTGTGCAGGCAACCCGGCTGCTCGAGGTCAGGTTGCGTATCCCGGGTGGGGGTGAGCTCGTTCAGCGGAACCGCGTCCGGGGTGAAGAAGCGGAATGCGTCGATGTGCGTGCAGCGCAACCCGATTCGCTCAACGGTCTCCGTCACCTGCGCAGGGGTCACGCGAAGCGGTAGGTACGCGTGGCGCAACTCGTCCTGGGTCAGGTGGTAGGTCATCGCCCACTCGTGCAGTCCGAAGCACCCGGTGACGGGAGGTCGCGCCGACGTCCCGTTGAGGATCCGCAGCGTCATCTCCAGCCGGGGCCGTCGCGCTTCCAGCCATGCGAGGTCGGCAGTCGCTCCGTGACCCTCCGGGCGGTAGCCGGTGAGCCGCAGATAGGGCTGGGCGTGTTCGCCCTCGAGGACCACGCCGAAGCCCGGGTGCCAGGTGGCGAGCTTGCCGGGCGAGTACGGGTAGTAGTCGAACAGGAAGTCCTCGATGGCGTTCTTCTCTCCACGAGGACGACGGGCCAGACGGCCGGACACCCATGGCTCGACTCGCCTGCGGTGAGCCTCCGCGCGCGGCAGCCACTCGTCTTGACGCACGCGTGCAGGGTACTTCTCGGCGTCCGCACATCCAGGTCCGTCGGCTCGGGACCCGCTCGCGAGGTCTAGGGTCCGATCGTGCCGCCAAGCGAGCCAGTTGCTGCCGAGTCGCCCGGACTGCGACACGGGGGCCTACTACGACTGATCTTCATCGCGATCTACTCGATCGCCTTCGTCGCGGCCGGCTTCGGCCACTGGTCAGAGCCGGTCATGAGGGCGGAGTACTTCACTGTCTCGGCCTTGTGGCTGGTCCTTCTCGTCTTCTACGTCGTCGAGCTGCGCAGATCGGGTGGTGGGTGGGCCTGGGCCCGGGCGCATCCGGCGATCCCGATGCTGCTGATCGCACCGCTGTTCTTGTTCCTCAACTGGGACGTCTGCTGGTTCGTCCTCGTCATCCTCGCCTACATCCTCGAGTTGCGGGACCACTCGGCCGGCGACGGGTTCATGTTCTCGTTCTACCTGATCGCATTCGTCGGAGTCATCGCTGCCTTCACCATGGTCGAGCTCGAGAACGACCTCCCCGATTCCTCGTTCAAGGGTCCCTCCGATGCCCTGTACTGGGCGTTCGGCGGCCTGCTGCGCATCAACACCGGGCGGTCGTACTCGCCAGGCACCGAGGACGGCCGCACCCTCGCGCTCGTCATCTCGGTGTGCGGTGTGCTGGCCGCCAGCATGTTCACCGCCAAGCTCGTGTCCTGGGTGATCGGCGACAGCAAGCGGCGTGAGACACCGCCAGCCGAGAAGCCCGTCGCCACGGCTGCTGGCGATCTGGTGGACACCCGGACGCGTCTGGTCGCGCTGCGCGCTGACGTCGATCACCTCATCGCGGAGATCGACGCCGAAGGCAAGTGAGATCGGCGGGGCGAGGGCTTCAGCCGGTCCTTCGCAGCCCGATGTCGGCGCACCCGGCAACCAGTGCGTCGAGCCCGAACGCGTCGGCGGGCCCGAGTGCGCCGGCTCCCGTCTCCTGACGGGTGAGGAGCATCGCCGCCGCCCACGCGAGCAACTCGGCGGTCAGGTCATACGGGCTTGGTCCCTCGACGGTTGCCCGACTGAGTTCGCGGCCGACGCCGTCGAGAGTCCGTGCGACGGCGATCGACACGACGCCCGTGCGCTGCTGCTTCGTCGGGCCGGTTCCGGTGGTGCTGCCGCCTGCCAGCGACATCCCCTTGCGCAGCGCGGCCCCGACGCCCGGCACGCGCGTCACAGTGCTGGTCGCCTGGCTCGCGATGCTGGCGGCCCTTGACAGCGAGCCGAACCAGCCGAGGAACACGTCGACGTCGCGAACGCGGTCGTCGAGCCTCGGCAGGGTGAAGGGCTCGCTGGCTCCGACGGCGATTGCGTCGCGAGACCGGCCGCTGACGTCGAAGGATGCGACGCGTCCGCCGGCATCGACCAGTTGCCCGTTGCGCAGTGACGTACCGGGTGTGCCGGCCATCGTCGCCATCGTTGCGCGGGTCCCGCTGCTCATCTGCATGTCACCGCGCGAGAAGTAGCCGACTTCGATACGGACGGGTCCGCTCGCGGTGGTGGCCGCCTCGCGGATGGCGAGCGCCGCGGCGAGGTTGCCCGGCACGTAGTCGTAGCCGAAGGCGGTCAGGAGTCGCGCCCCTGCGCTGCGGGCGCGCTGCCCGTCCTCCCCGAAGACATTCGCGATGAACGATGACTCCCCAGTCGAATCCACGTACGCGCAGCCCGCGTCGATGGCTGCGTCCAGCGCAGGTCGACCCAGTCGGGTGAAGGGTCCGACCGTTGTCACCAGCACGTCGTCGGGCGACGACACGAGGGCCCGCACGGACGCTGGGTCGGACACATCTGCCTGCTGCCAGGTCGGTGCGGCATCGATCGGACCCAGGCCCGCGAGTTCGCCCACGAGGTCGACGAGCGAGCCCTCGTCCCGACCAGCAAGCACCGGCGCCATTCCTGCTCGGGTCATCGCCTCGGCCGTCAGCCGCCCGGTGTAGCCGGTTGCCCCGAAGAGGATGACGCGTCCGCTCATACACCTGACGCTACCCGTGTCGCCTAGGCTGTCGGCGTGTCCCAGCCCTCAGCCTTCTGGCATCCCTTCGCTGACATGTCCGCGGTCGCCGGCAACGAGTTGGTCATCGAGTCCGGCCACGGCTGCTACGTGCGCTCGGTCGATGGCGTGGAGTACCTCGATGCGTCGGCAGCGCTCTGGTACTGCAATGTCGGCCATGGCCGACGAGAGATCGCCGATGCCGTCGCCCAGCAGATGCTGAAGATCGCCGCGTACTCGAACTTCGGAGACACCGCAACGCTGTCGACCGTGCAGTTGGCGGACCGGCTTGCGGCGATGGCGCCCATGGACGACGCCAAGGTGTTCTTCACCAGCGGCGGCAGCGACGGCGTCGACACCGCGTTCAAGCTGGTGCGTCGGTACTGGGTCATGCGCGGTCAGCCCTCACGGACGCGGATCATTGCGCGTACCCGGGCGTATCACGGGATGCATCTCAGTGGCACTTCGTTGGCCGGCATCCCTGCTAACCGCGAGGGCTATGGCCCCCTCGACGAGCACGTGTCGACCGTGGCCTGGGACAACGCGCAGGTCCTGGCCGACCGCATCGACGAACTCGGTGCCGAGAACGTCGCTGCCTTCTACTGCGAGCCGGTGATCGGTGCGGGTGGCGTCTACCCGCCCCCGCCCGGGTACCTGTCGGCGGTCCGCGAGATCTGCCGCGAACGCGGTGTGCTGTTCGTCGCCGACGAGGTCATCACCGGCTACGGCCGAACCGGCGTCATGTTCGCCTCTGCCGGCCTCTCCCCTGACCTTGTCATCACGGCCAAGGGTCTGACGTCGGGATACCTACCGATGGGCGCGCTGTTCGTGTCCGGCGAGGTGGCCGAGCCCTTCTGGAACACTCCGGGCGCGCTGTGGCGGCACGGTTACACGTACTCGGGGCATGCCACAGCGGCTGCCGCGGCGTGGGCCAACCTCGACATCATCGAGAACGAGGGCCTTGTCGCCCGGGTGGCCTCCAGCGCGTTGACGCTCTCGGCGGCGATCGCGCCGCTGCGGTCGCACGACTACGTCGTCGCCCTCAGGTCAGGCACGGGCCTGCTGGCCGCCGTGCAGCTGAAGCCGGAACTGCTCGCCGCCGACCCCACGCTGATGCCGCGCGTCATCGCCGGGCTGCGCAGCCGCGGTGTCCTGACGCGTGGTCTTGCCGACGGCTCAGTGCAGATCTCGCCGCCGTTCGTCGTCGCTCGAGATGAGCTGAACCGGATCGCGACGGCGCTCGACGAGTCACTTGCCGACGCAGGATCGCAGCGGCTCGCGACAGCAGGAATCACCGTTGACCTGCTGCCCGACGTCACGTCCGACGAGGTCGGCGGCTTCGGAAGTTCGGACGAGAGGCTGCTCGCCGACGTGCCGCCGCACCACGGGAACTGACGAGCCCTACGACTGCTGCTGCTTGAGCAGGTCGCGGATCTCCTCGAGCAGCTGGATGTCGGCCGGCGCGGTGTCGACGCTGTCCTGGCCAGAGCGCGCCCGCCACTTGTTCATCGGTACGACGAAGACGAAGTAGATGATCGCCATCGTCACGAGGAAGGTGATCAGAGCGTTGATCATCAGCGTGAAGTCGATGACCTGCCCGTTGATGACGAGCTTGCCTGCATCGATCCCGCCGCCCAGGAAGATGCCGATGATCGGCTCGATGAGCCCCTTGGAGAACGCCGCGACGAGCGCGGCGAAGGCTGCGCCGATCACCACCGCGACGGCAAGGTCGATGACATTGCCTCGCATGATGAAGTCCTTGAATCCCTTGATCATGCTGACCCCTCGCTCGTAGCCGTCTGTTGCGGCCGCCGGTCTCTGAGGCTAGTCGGTTTCCTGCATACCGCGAATCACGAGGCCGACAATGTCCCGCGAACTAGTGGCCACGAGCGGCAGTGCGTCCGCGTCGTCGACGGCCACCACGATCACCGGCGTCGAGCTGACGGAGATGCCGGAGCCACCGTCGGGGATGTCGATGACCCGTGCACCGTGAACGACAACGGTCGGGTCAGCGCCCTCATCGCGCGGGACGTCGATGATATCGACGATCGAGCCGAGTGAGATCGTCCGAACGAGTGCCGGGCTGGACAAGGCGATGGGCACGGCGGCCTCGCCCGGGCGAAGGAGGCCCTGGCCGGGCGGCTGGCTCTCCGGCTGCACTGCGGCAGTGGGGGTCCGCAGGCTGGTCAGTGCGACCAGGACCCCGAGGCCGGCCAGCGCGGCGGCGAGTGGACGTCGGCGACGACGGGTGAAGCGGCGCACTCGCGCGCGGATCGCGGTCAGTCGGGTGGCAACGTCGTTGGGCACGTCGCGACGCTAGGCCGGCTCGCGGGTGGCGGCGAACCGTTGTCCACAGCCGTCAGGTGGAGGAAGCCCCGGATGAGGAACTGTTCGTGCTGGTCGAGCCGCTCGAACTGCCTGACCCGCTGGACCCGCTGGACCCGCTCGAACCACTCGAACCACTCGACGAGCTGCTGGAGGAACCGCTCGTGCCGCTGGACGTCGATGTTGACGAGCTGGACGAGGAGTCCGATGACGAGCTGGAGGACGAGCCCGACTTCCCCGACGAGCTGGACGAGGACTGCCGCGAGTCGGTCCGGTAGAAGCCCGAGCCCTTGAAGACCACGCCGACGTTGGTGAACAGCTTGCGCAGCGTGGACTCCCCGCAGGACGGGCAGTCGGTGAGGGTGGCGTCGGTCATCTTCTGCTGCACCTCGTGGGTGGTGTCACAGGCCGAGCACGCGTACTCGTAGGTCGGCACCGGGTTCCTCCGCGTCAGAAGCGACCATTGGCACTCGATATGGTCGAGTGCTAATTGTGCCTCGCCCCAGCGGTTCCGTCCACTTCGGGGTCGGGAGCCGTAGCGTTCGCTCCGTGAACCGCCTGGCCGTCATCGCTGCGGGCGGCGTGCTGGGTTCCCTGGCCAGGTTCGCCGTCGCCGTGGCCTTGGGCCTCCAGCAGTGGGACCCCACCCGGCTACCCTGGGCGACCCTGACCGTCAACATGATCGGCTGCCTGGCGATCGGCATGGTGGCGGCGTCTGCTTCCGTGGCGGCCGGGCCGGCCTGGCTGCGCCCGTTCCTGATCACCGGTGTGCTCGGCGGCTTCACCACCTTCTCCGCGCTGGCGCTGGAGACGGGCCTGCTCCTGGACGACGGGCAGCCGTTGGTTGCGGCGGGGTACATCGTCATCACGATGGTGGTCGGCCTGCTGGCCGTGCGGCTTGGCGCCCTGTTCGTGGCGAGGCGCGCATGATCACCCTGACGACGTGGATCGCGGTGGTGGGCGGCGCTGCTGTGGGCGCCCCCCTGCGCTACCTCGTCGATCGAGGTGTCACGGAGGGCGTCGCAAGCGCGCGGAACTCGCGGCAGTTCCCGTGGGGACTGCTCGTCGTCAACGTGCTCGGCTCGGCGATCGCAGGAGTCGTGCTGGCGACGACGACCGGCGACCTGCGGTTCCTGCTGCTCGTCGGGTTCTGCGGGGCGTTCACGACGTTCTCCGGCTTCGGCTGGGAGGCCGACCGATTGTGGGCTGAGGCCCGGGCAGTCTTCTGGGCGGCCGTCGTCGTGATGCCGGTCCTCTGCGTCGCTGCCTTCCTCGTCACGTGGAAAGTGGCCAGCGCGTTGGGCTAGTTGTAACCGGCCAGAGCGTTCATG
>Ga0194043_1000090_pt1 | contig 41579 bp, 42 predicted proteins | sample JunL4415m_MetaG_FD_161274 | JGI IMG/M metagenome (GOLD analysis project Ga0194043, IMG submission 161274) | Anoxic zone freshwater microbial communities from boreal shield lake in IISD Experimental Lakes Area, Ontario, Canada - Jun2016-L442-15m | ecosystem: Environmental > Aquatic > Freshwater >...
TCCATTGGTGCAGTACCCATGGATGAGTGGACTATTTTCCGAGTTAGTGGAGAAGCACTTAAAAAACTGGGAAGTTAACTTTTTCTTCGCAGTCTTTAATTGTGCAAATTTGCCTCAAGCGTTTTCGCAAGAATTGGAATTGCTTCCTTCCAAGTGATTCCGAAAATTTTATAGAAGGCAGCGTCAAATTTAAGGCCGCCGCCCATTTCGGCATACATATCAATTAAAGAATCTGTGCCTTTAATGGAAGCAAGTATTTCTATCACATGGCTACCTAAGGAGTAATTGAGCCACTGATCGAACTTGGAAGGCAAGAAATTCTCATTTGCTGTATTCAGAAATTCTTCAATTTGAACGGCAGAAATGTTCCTGCAGACGTAATAGCAATCATCAGCTAAGTATTTTTTATATTGTTCAAAATTTTGGAAACTTATAGCCATATTTTGAACCCACTCGGCACTTCCCTCTCTGAACCATGCATGTGGCCAAGTTACATTTTCTTTATTCATCATCGGAATTCTCTGCAAAGAATGAAAATATTCATGTGCTTCAAGCATTCCAGTAGTGAAACGTATATCCCCAGTGATATCTGGGGAAATTACCTCCTCGACTCCTTGCAAAATAACTGCAACACCGCTTGGTGGCGTGAGCTCTTTAGAACCTCTGCAATTCAGGGTCGTTGAGTCGCAATTACTCTTTGTAATTGCTCCACCTTCATTACTAAATAATTGGTTGTAGTCTGAGGTGGATAATTTGGATTTAGCTATATTTTCAGCCCAATCTAGATCTTTGTATTGATAGCGAATAACAAGTACATCTTTAACTTCAGCTTTATTTGGAAACATTTTCGATACTTGACCCGCGGCATACGGATAATCATCAAAATAAACCTTTGTGTTTGGCCCAGTAAATACTGAAATTACACCTGCTTTGGATCTATTCGCTTTAATCGAATCAGACGTCTTTTTCCACACTGTGTATGAAATAGCTGCACGATTTTCATAGAGGTTATCAAAGGTTAAATTTGCAACTGTCGGTGTTGGTGTGGGTGTCGGTGTTGGTGTGGGAGTCGGTGTTGGTGTGGGAGTCGGTGTTGGTGTGGGAGTCGGTGTTGGTGTGGGTGTTACTTGTGGGATTACTACACCTTTATTCCACACCAACTTCTTGCCACTTTTCACACATGTGTATTTCTTACCGCTCGATGTTGCAGTTGCGCCAACCTTTGTACATTTAGAACCAGGAGTAATTGCCGCAAAGGATATTTGCGTTGAGAAAATAGAAATTAAAGCGACCGCCACCATCCATATTGGAGCTCTGCGCATAGCGAAAAGGTAAAGCAAAACCCCCTCAGAGTGAATACTCGGAGGGGGTTAATGCCGTTAAATATTAAGCAGTTGGTGCTTCAGCAAGATCTTCAGGTGAATCAGGCATGGTTGCCTTAGTTGCACCCTTGAAAGTAAAGACTGCATCTGCGCCTTCGCCCTCTGCGTCAACAACGATGATTTCGCCAGCCTTTAGCTCGCCGAACAAGATGCGCTCTGACAGTGCATCTTCAATCTCACGTTGAATTGTGCGGCGCAATGGTCGTGCACCAAGAAGTGGGTCGTAACCGCGAGCAGCAAGAAGATCCTTAGCTGCAGGAGTTAATTCAATGCCCATATCTTTTGCTTGCAAACGATCATCAAGGTTCTTGATCATCAAATCAACGATTTGAATAATCTGATCCTTAGTCAGCTGGTGGAAGACAATGACATCATCGATACGGTTAAGGAATTCAGGACGGAAATGCGTCTTAAGTTCGTCATTTACTTTGCCCTTCATACGATCGTAATTTGTCTGGTCGTCATCGCTATTAGCAAAACCAAGACCAAGACTCTTGGAGATATCGCGAGTACCAAGGTTTGTAGTCATGATGATGACAGTATTTTTGAAGTCAACGGTGCGTCCCTGTGAATCAGTTAAGCGACCATCTTCAAGAACTTGAAGAAGTGAGTTGAAGATATCTGGGTGAGCTTTTTCGATTTCATCGAAAAGAACAACTGAGAATGGGCGACGACGAACTTTTTCAGTCAGCTGTCCACCTTCGTCATAACCAACATATCCTGGAGGTGCACCGAACAAACGTGATGCGGTGTGACGCTCTGAATATTCAGACATATCAAGTTGAATCAGCGCATCTTGATCTCCGAATAGGAATGAAGCAAGTGTGCGTGAGAGTTCAGTCTTACCAACACCAGATGGACCAGCGAAGATAAATGATCCACCAGGGCGGCGAGGATCTTTAAGTCCAGCGCGTGTACGGCGGATTGCTTGTGAAAGTGCCTTGATCGCTTGATCTTGGCCAATGACGCGGTGGTGGAGTTCATCTTCCATGCGAAGAAGTCGTGCAGTTTCTTCTTCAGTTAACTTGAAGACTGGAATTCCAGTAGATGCAGAAAGAACTTGAGCGATGAGTTCTTCATCAACTTCAGTGACCTTATCTAAATCAGTTGCTTTCCAATTCTTTTCAGCTTCATGCTTTTCGGCAATAAGAGATTTTTCTTTATCGCGAAGTGATGCTGCCTTTTCGAAATCCTGACCATCAATGGCAGATTCTTTTTCCTTACGGGCATCAGCGATTTTGTCATCAAATGCGCGTAATTCAGCGGGGGCAGTCATGCGCTTAATGCGAAGACGAGAACCGGCTTCATCAATTAGATCGATTGCCTTATCTGGCAAGAAACGATCTGAAACATAACGGTCTGCAAGATTTGCTGCTGCAGCTAATGCGCCATCAGTAATTGAAACACGGTGGTGAGTTTCGTAGCGATCGCGAAGACCCTTCAAAATTTCGATTGTGTGTGCAACCGATGGCTCTTTAACTTGAATTGGTTGGAAGCGACGCTCAAGTGCAGCATCTTTTTCAACATGCTTGCGATACTCATCAAGAGTTGTTGCACCGATTGTCTGTAATTCACCACGAGCCAACATTGGTTTCAAAATGCTTGCTGCATCAATTGCACCTTCAGCAGCTCCAGCACCAACAAGGGTGTGAATTTCATCGATGAAAAGAATGATGTCTCCGCGAGTTTTGATCTCTTTAAGAACTTTCTTCAAGCGCTCTTCGAAATCTCCACGATATCGGCTACCTGCTACAAGTGCGCCAAGGTCTAGTGAGTACAACTGCTTATCTTTCAAAGTCTCTGGCACATCGTTCTTATAAATGGCTTGTGCCAAGCCTTCAACAACCGCAGTTTTACCAACACCTGGTTCACCAATAAGAACCGGGTTATTTTTTGTGCGACGTGAAAGAACTTGCATCACGCGTTCAATTTCATTTTCGCGACCAATAACTGGATCGAGCTTTCCTTCTCGTGCAGCTTGTGTCAGATTGCGACCAAATTGATCAAGAACTAATGATGTCGATGGTGTGCCTTCAGCAGGTCCGCCTTGTGAAACGGCTTCTTTACCTTGATAACCCGAAAGTAATTGAATAACTTGTTGACGAACACGATTTAAATCAGCGCCAAGTTTTACAAGAACTTGTGCCGCAACGCCTTCGCCTTCACGAATAAGACCAAGCAAAATATGTTCGGTGCCAATGTAGTTGTGACCAAGTTGCAAAGCTTCACGAAGTGAAAGTTCTAGAACTTTCTTTGCACGAGGTGTAAATGGAATGTGTCCGCTTGGTGCTTGTTGCCCTTGACCAATAATTTCTTCCACTTGTGCGCGAACGCCTTCAAGTGAGATTCCAAGTGACTCAAGACCTTTTGCGGCAACGCCTTCACCTTCATGGATCAAGCCCAGCAAGATGTGTTCAGTGCCGATGTAGTTGTGATTGAGCATGCGAGCTTCTTCTTGGGCCAGCACAACAACGCGGCGGGCTCGGTCTGTAAAGCGCTCAAACATGGGCGGGGCTCTCTTCCTGTGGTCTTCGTGATTAGCCTAATACCTGCAGGGTCACGCTCGCGAGGTGGAAAGCTACTGACTTTTACAACCCAATGGGTGGGCGATTTATGCCCGGAAATCACTAAATCTAGGCGAGTATTTTGAGCATTCGGGTGTTGCCCAAGGTATTTGGCTTCACCGACTCGAGATCCAAGAATTCGGCCACACCAGCGTCATAGGAGCGCAAAAGCTCGGCATAGACATCTGGATCAACTGGGGTGCCCTCAATAACTTCAAAACCATGAGCACCAAAGAATCGAGTTTCAAAAGTTAAACAAAAAATCCGCTTCACTCCTAAGTTCTGGGCGCGCGAAACAATTGAGTCCAGAATTTTATGTCCCACACCTTGGCCGCGCATCGATTCAATCACGGCAACGGTACGAACTTCCGCTAAATCTTCCCACAGCACGTGCAGAGCCCCGCAACCAACAACTTCATTATTTTTAATTGCAACGGTGAACTCTTGAACACTTTCATAAAGCGTTACAGTCTCTTTAGTAAGCAAGCGACCTTGAGGTGCATAAGAATCAATGAGTGCACGGATACCTTTAATATCGCTCGTTTGAGCTGGGCGAATTTCCATAATTAATCTGATTCTGGTTTTACTAATGGGAACAAAATAGTTTCGCGAATTCCAAGTCCTGTAAGTGCCATCAGCAGTCGATCAACACCCATTCCCATTCCACCAGTTGGAGGCATTGCAAACTCCATTGCGCGCAAGAAATCTTCATCGACTTGCATCGCTTCCAAGTCACCTTTTGAACCAAGGCCAGCTTGTTCAATTAAGCGATCGCGTTGGATTACTGGATCAATAAGTTCTGAATACCCAGTTGCTAATTCGAAACCATCAACATAAAGATCCCATTTTTCTGCAACGCCAGGAAGTTCGCGGTGTGCACGCACAAGCGGTGAAGTATCTACTGGGAAACCCATCACGAAAGTAGGCGCAATTAATTGATCTTTTGCCACATGTTCAAAGATTTCTTCGGCAAGTTTTCCGGTGATCCACTTTGGATCAATCTTCATGCCTAATTTAGTGGCGACGGTTTTCAATTCATCAATGGTGGTCAGCGCAGTAACGCTTTGACCAACGCCTTCAGATATAGCGTCATATAAGGATATTTCGCGCCACGTTCCACCTAAATCAGCTTGGCGGCCATCATGATGAGTGACAACATGTGAACCAGCTACAGCCATAGCGGCATCTTGAACAAGTTTGCGCGTTAAATCGGCGATTGATCGCCAGTCACCGTAAGCCTGATAGCTCTCGATCATTGCAAATTCAGGTGAGTGTGATGAATCGGCGCCTTCATTGCGGAAATTTCGATTGATTTCAAAGACCCGTTCAATTCCACCAACTACGCAACGCTTTAAGAAAAGCTCTGGCGCGATGCGTAAAAATAATTCCATGTCATAAGCATTTGAGAAAGATTTAAATGGTCGAGCTGCCGCACCACCATGCATGACCTGCAACATTGGTGTTTCTACTTCGATGAAATCTTCCTTTGCAAAAGTTTCACGGAGAGAGCGCATTACTTGTGGACGAAGTCGCGCATTTGAACGCGCTTCAGGTCTAACAATTAAATCGACATATCGCATACGTACGCGCGTTTCTTCAGACATTGGTTTGTGATCATTTGGCAATGGGCGAAGTGACTTAGATGCAAGTGCCCAAGAGTTAGCCAGAATAGAAAGTTCTCCGCGCTTTGAGGTAATGATTTCGCCAGTGACAGAAACAATGTCACCTAAATCAATATCTGATTTCCATGAATCAATAGATTCTTGGCCAATTTTGTCTAATGAAAACATAGCTTGAAGTTCGGTTCCATCACCTTCACGCAAAGTTGCAAAACAAAGTTTTCCAGTGTCGCGCTTGAAGATAATGCGTCCAGTTAAAGATTCGATGTCACCGGTGGCAACATCAATTTCTAACGCTGCATACTTCGCACGCACTTGCTTTAAAGTCGAAGTGCGGGGTACTGATACTGGATAAGGCTCGATACCGTTAGCTAGCAACGCCGCACGCTTTTCACGGCGGATGCGAAGCTGCTCGGGCAGATCCTCGTCGATAGGTGTGTTCTCAGTACTCATAATGTTGGGAAGTCTAGACGGTTCAGGCATTTCGTTCGTGAATTAAACGGAGGCCAATAAGTGTTAAATCCGGCTCATGATGGTCGATAGTTTCAGAAACGCCGATAATTAACGGCGCTAAGCCGCCAGTCGCAATAACCGTTGGCGCATCAGAATACGATTCAAGAAGTTCCGCAGAAATGCGATCAACAAGACCATCAACCTGTCCAGCAAAACCAAAGATAGTTCCGGACTGCAAAGCTTCAACAGTATTTTTCCCAATAACATTCTTAGGGCGCACTAATTCAACTTTTCGAAGTTGCGCGGCACGTGCAGCTAAAGCATCAACTGAGATTTCAATTCCTGGTGCAAGTGCACCACCCAGGAACTCACCTTTAGGCGAAACCACATCAAGATTTGTTGATGTGCCAAAATCCACCACGATGGCTGGCCCGCCATAAAGTGTGTGTGCCGCCAAAGTATTAACAATTCGGTCAGCACCAATTTCTTTTGGATTATCTACTAATAATGGAACGCCGGTCTTAATGCCGGGTTCAACAATTGTTACTCGAATGTCTGAGAAGTAATCATCAATCATTGTGCGCAGCTCACGTAGCGTGGCTGGCACCGTTGAACAAATAGATAGGCCAGTAATTGCGTAGCCATCGACTAATGATCGGTACTGCAACCAGAGTTCATCGGCAGTGCTGCGGGGGTCAGTTTTTACGCGCCATGAGCGTTCCAACTCATCGCCCTTAAAAATTCCAAGTACGGTGTTGGTATTACCTACGTCAATTGTTAGTAACACTTATCGCCCCTCTCCCATTCGCATATTGTCAATTAAGCGGACTCCATCAATCCAACCCGCAATAATCGCTCGTTTGTGTTTAGTTGTTTCATTGGCAAATTCAAAAGAGTTCTCATCAATAATTGCCGCATAATCACATTTAAATGCGGGCTCGGTCGCAAGGGTCGTATCAATAATTTCCTGAGCAATCGCCACCGTTGGTGCTAAATGCGCCGCAGCTAAAGCGCGATGAATAACGTTGGCACTCACACGACCTTGCTCGGTTAAACGAATATTTCTGGATGAAAGGGCTAAGCCATCGAATTCGCGAACGGTTGGTACGCCAATAATTTCGACTTTACTTTTCATCGCTTTAATAATGGCTAACTGTTGAAAATCCTTTTCGCCGAAAACTGCCGTAGTTGGTTTAACAATCTCAAACAGACGATTAACTACCGTTACGACGCCATCAAAATGTTCGGGACGTGACTCGCCCTCGAAAATCTGACCAAGTGGTCCAGCGCTTAATTTCGAAATATCACCAGGGTAAATCTCTTCGTACTCTGGTAACCAAATTTCAGTAGCCCCAGCCAAAGTTGCCAATTGAATATCTTTTTCTGGGCTACGCGGGTACTTTTCTAAATCATCTTTGTTTTCAAATTGAAGTGGATTAATAAAAATACTGACGACAACTTCTTTACTTAAGCTACGGGCACGTTTAATCAACGCTTGGTGACCCTTATGCAGGGCGCCCATAGTTGGCACTAAAACAGTCATCGTGTGGCTCCAGTCCTTTCAGGTACCGGGCAAGATGTGGCTAAGTTTACGACGACTTAGGCAATTGCTCCAAAAGCTGGCTTATTCGACCGTGAGTTAGCAATATCGCCTCGGGTTCAATCTCTAGCCACGGCTCTAGAACAAAACGACGCTCATGCGCACGCGGATGTGGAAGTTGTAATTCATCACTTTTACTTAAAAGTGTGCCAAATTGAATCAGATCCAGATCAATAGTTCGTGGACCCCAATGTTCTAATCTTTCACGACCCATCGATTTTTCAATTCCATGCAATAAGGAAAGTAAATCCATCGCGGGTAATTCGCTTTCAATAATGCAGACTGCATTCAAATAATCCGGTTGTTCTGGCCCACCTACTGGTGCGCTTTGATGATAGTTTGAAACCGCAATAACGTCGGTGGCTTCTTTTAAAAGCGCAACTGCTACATCTAAATTTTCTTGAGGATTACCAATATTTGCACCAAGTGCAATTACTGCCTTCATCGCTTGCGGGTTACTTGCACGGCAATATCTTTTAACTGTGCATCCACTGGTGCTTGGGGTTTATGTACTGTGACAGTTACAACTACAATTTTTAAATGTTCTTTCAAAATTCTTGTGGCAATTCTTCCAGCTAGTTTTTCAATAAGATTGACTGGATTTGAAGTAATTTCTTCTACGACTAATTCGCTTATGGCGCCATAATTAACCGTGTCATCAATTTGATCACTTGTGGATGCCGCCGTGAGATCAAGTTCTAAAACCACATCAACGTAAAAATCCTGTCCATCATGTCGTTCATGGTCAAAGAGACCGTGATACCCAAAGCCATGGATGCCGGTCAGAGTTATCAGATCACTCATGCGCCTAAAACTTCCTTATGTGGTTTCACAGAATGAACTCTAACTCCCCAAATGCCGGAAGTAGATAGGCGCTTAGTGAGTTCGATCGTTGCTGCCTCGCGTGAATCCGGATTATCGCCACCTAAGAATCGTTTGCGCGAAGCACCAATTAACACCGGATAACCCATGGCCACGAAATCTTCAATGGAATCAATGATTTCCCAGTTGTGGTGAGCATCTTTAGCAAAACCAATACCTGGATCAATAATTAAATGATCTTTAGAAATTCCAGCATCTAACGCGGCGCTTATGCGTTCCTGTAATTCAGAAATGACATCTTTAACTACGTCGTCATATACCGCTCGTGAATTCATATCTTTGGAATGCCCACGCCAATGCATAGCAATGTACGGAACACCCAATGCGCCAGCAGTTGGCAGCATCTCTGGGTCAGCTAAACCACCACTTACATCATTAATGATTGCTGCACCGGCTGCGATTGCAGCCCTTGCTGTACTTGCTCGCATTGTGTCGATGCTCATTCGAGCACCATGTTTAGCTAACTCGGTGATAACTGGAATCACACGTGCTAACTCTTCAACTTCGGAAACTCGCTCAACCTCTGGTTTAGTTGATTCGCCACCGATATCAACGATGTCAACGCCTTCACTCAGCATTTCCAAACCACGCTTTACTGCGGCATCTAAATTATTGTGGCGTCCACCATCGGCAAAAGAATCGGGTGTGACATTGAGAATGCCCATGACAATCATGGCAACTACCGATTTGTAATTAAGCTAATCGCTTCAGCACGTGTTGCAGTATTTTGTAGTACTCCGCGAACCGCACTAGTGGTTGTGCGTGCATTCGATTTCTTTACTCCACGCATTGACATACACAAATGTTCGCAATCGATTATTACAATAACCCCAAGCGGATTCAAAATCTCCACCATTGCATCAGCAATCTGTGTGGTTAAGCGCTCCTGTACTTGTGGGCGACGGGAATACATATCAACTAAACGCGCAATTTTCGAGAGACCGGTAATTTTTCCACTTGGAATATAACCTACATGTGCAACCCCATGAAAAGGCGTTAAATGATGTTCGCAGTGCGAAAAAACTTCAATATCGCGCACAATCACTAACTCTTCATGGCCGATATCAAAAGTGGTTGTTAATACATCCTCGGGGGATTGCCACAGACCCTCGAAGTTTTCTTTCATCGCGCGCGCTACTCGAGCAGGTGTTTCTTTCAAACCGTCACGATCTGGATCTTCTCCAAGTGCCAAGAGCAGTTCACGTACTGCTTTCTCAGCACGAGCTTGATCGTAAGGTCCTGATGCACGACCATCGGTAACCGTGACTTTACTTATCGTCACTTGCCGACTTCTTTCGACGCGTCGGTTTCTTAGCTTCAGCTACTACTTCAACAACGCGTTCTGGAACATCGACCGGTGGTTGTTCTGAAGGAATACGTGTTGACGAACCTGTCCACGCTGGACGAGGTGTAACTGCGCGAACCTTCTTGAAAATGATTGCAATCTCTTCCTTATTCAAAGTTTCTTTATCTAGAAGTTGGAGCACCATTTCATCAAGAATTTTTCGGTTAGCAACCAAAACATCGTAAGCCTCTTGGTGCGCATTCTCTATAAGGTTACGGATTTCGCGATCAACAACTGCCGCGATATTTTCTGAATAATCGCGTTGATGGCCGTAATCGCGTCCAAGGAATGGTTCGGTGCTTCCTCCGCCAAGTTTGATCGCACCAATTGCCTCAGTCATTCCATATTGAGTGACCATTGCGCGCGCAAGGGCAGTTGCCTTTTCAATGTCATTAGATGCACCAGTTGAAGGATCATGGAAAATTAATTCTTCAGCTGCGCGACCACCAAGTAAGTAAGCCAATTGATCCAGTAATTCATTACGAGTTGTTGAATACTTATCTTCATCCGGCAAAACCATCGTGTAACCAAGTGCACGACCGCGCGGCATAATTGTAATTTTGTGAACTGGGTCAGTGTGTGGCAATGCATGAGCAACAAGTGCGTGGCCAGCCTCGTGATAAGCCGTTACACGACGCTCAGCATCGCTCATAATCCTTGATTTACGCTGTGGTCCAGCCATTACGCGATCAATAGATTCATCGAGTTCTTTGTTCGTAATAACTTTCTTTTCTTCGCGTGCAGTCAAAAGTGCTGCTTCGTTGAGAACATTTGCTAAATCAGCACCAGTAAATCCAGGAGTACGGCGTGCATAATCCAAAAGTTTTACATCTTCACTGAGCGGTTTATTCTTAGCGTGCACTGCAAGAATTGCTTCACGTCCTTTGAGATCTGGGCGATCAACGGCAATTTGACGGTCAAAGCGACCTGGACGAAGTAATGCAGGATCTAAAACATCTGGGCGGTTTGTTGCCGCAATTAAAATAACTTTCGTATTTTCTTCAAAGCCATCCATCTCGACTAACAACTGATTGAGGGTTTGTTCGCGCTCATCGTGACCGCCACCCATACCGGCACCACGTTGACGACCAACGGCGTCGATTTCATCTACGAAAACAATTGCGGGTGCATTCTCTTTAGCTTGATTGAACAAATCACGAACACGTGCAGCACCAACGCCCACAAACATTTCTACAAAATCAGAACCCGAGATTGAATAGAACGGAACGTTGGCTTCACCAGCAACTGCGCGGGCCAACAGAGTTTTACCAGTTCCTGGAGGACCAAAAAGCAAAACGCCTTTTGGAATCTTTGCGCCGAGTACTCCATATTTATCTGGGTTAGCAAGAAAGTCTTTTATCTCTTCAAGTTCTGCAATGGCTTCATCGGCGCCAGCCACATCTTTAAACGTTGTCTTCGGAACATCATTACTTTGAAGTTTTGCTCTTGAACGTCCGAATTGAAATACCTTGTTACCGCCTTGGGCTTGGCCCATCATCCAGAAGAACAAGAAACCAATAAGTAAGAATGGAACGATTGACATTAAAAATGAAACTAATAATGACTGCGATGGGACGCGCACATTCCAGCCATCAGTAGGCGGATTACCCGTTAAAGCATCGACAATTGTGGGTTCTTGGCGGGCTACGTAGGAAGCTTCGACTTTAGTTGCGCCCTTAATCGTTGATCCGGATTTCAAGATCAAGCGAATCTTTTGATCCTTATCTACGATTTCGGCCGATTGAACCGAAGACTTAGAGATTGCATCTAACGCTTGTGAAGTCTCAATCTGGGTATAACGATTTCCAGCTGCTGAAATTTGTCCAAAGATTGATACGGCCAAAATCGCGACAAGAATCCAAAAAAGTGGTCCCTTAAAAACTCGACCGGAACGCGTTGTCGGCTTTTTTGATTTTGAAGTACCAGAAAAATTCTTTTTAATTGAACTCTTCTTTACTGGCTTTTTGGCATCAGACATATTTTCGATATCTCGTTTCGTTGGGAAATGAATTCTTAGGAATACATGTGCTTAGCAAGCACTGCAATAAATGGAAGGTTGCGATATTTTTCATCAAAATCTAATCCGTAGCCGATGACGAAGTCACTAGGAATCTCAAAACCAACATACTTAACATCCACATGAACTTTTGCTGCTTCTGGTTTCCGCAGAATAGAAAGAATCTCTACGCTTCCGACTCCACGTGATTCTAGGTTTGACTTCAGCCATGACAGAGTTAGACCTGAATCAACGATGTCTTCAACAATTAAAACATTTCGCCCAGTAATGTCGCGATCTAAATCTTTAAGAATACGAACAACACCACTTGATTTAGTACCTGAACCATAAGAAGAAACTGCCATCCAATCCATTTCAACATGACGTTGAAGTGCGCGTGAAAGATCGGCAACGGCCATAACTGCACCTTTTAGAACACCAATAAGTAAAAGATCTTTTCCTGCATAATCTTTATCTATTTGTGCGGCAAGCTCTTTAATGCGCGCTTGCAAAGCTTCTTCGGTAACAATGACACGTTCGATATCGCCTGCGACTGCTGCTAAATCCACGGTGCTCCCTATGGTTGGTGACGTGAGAGCGAAAGTCTGCCCGAAAAACGCTCAACCTTCACACCGCCCGGCAAATGAGCCGGGCCTTGGCCATTCCACGCGCAAATGAGCGCCTCAACCGCCCCAACATGCTCGGCCGTGACCGATCCGGAAGGGGCTCCGGCGGCATAGATAGCCCGACGCACAATTCGTGAGCGGATAGCGCGTGGCAGGTCTGAGAGCAGCGTGCAATCCAAATCCTGAAGATCAATACCTGCGATTTCTGCTTCTGCCCATGAATCAAGTGCATCGGCATCATCGCGCAAAAGTGCAGCACTTCGAACAAGTGCATCAGAAATGCCAGGGCCAATAGTTTTTTCTAAAGTTGGTAAAGCTTCATTGCGTACGCGAACTCGTGCGAATTGAAAATCTTTATTGTGTGGATCATCCCAAAGAGTTAAGCCGACCTCGGCACAGGCACTTTCAGTTTGTTCACGAGTGATTGATAAGAATGGTCGAATGTATTTTCCATTAATTGCCGCCATTCCAGAAAGTGAACGCGTACCTGAGCCACGTGCCAAACCTAACAAAACATTTTCAGCTTGATCATTATGTGTATGGCCCAAAAAGATTGCATCAGCAGTAATTTCATCTAATGCTTCATATCGCGCTTTGCGCGCTGAAGCCTCTAAGCCTTCTATAATATTTACTGAAATTTTAACGATGTTACATTCAATACCAAGTGATTTCATTTGTTCCACAACGATTGAAGCTTGATTGCTGGAATTTGTTTGTAGTTGATGATCAATTGTCACCGCACTTAAAGCAATTGCTAACTTATTGCACTCCATTGATAGTGCGTATGCAAGAGCTAATGAATCTGCACCACCAGAAACTGCAACAACGACCCGATCACCGGCTTCAAGTTTTTCAAGAAAAGGACGAACGGCACCGCGAATTGCTGGCAGGCTCGAACTCATGCGATAAGACTAGACCCGACCACCGAATGGCATAAGACCCTTGATGCTGTAGATATTTGAGAATAAGAGCCCCCGGCCCTTTGAATTCGCCTCCCACATCATGCCGTTACCCGCATAAATGGTGATGTGGTGGATGCTAGAAATACTTCCATCAAATGAATAGAACAAGAGATCACCTGGTACCAATGCATTCAGAGATACGTGCATTGTGTACGTTGAATAAAGGGCAGCGTTTAAGCGATCCCAGTTCGGCCACACTAATCCAGCTGACCTGTATGCAGCAAAAACTAATCCGGAACAGTCGAATGAGTTTGGGCCTTGTGCACCCCACACATATGGCTTTCGGGCAAGCACTTGAATTTTTGCATAAGCAACGGCTTTATCGCGTTGTTCTTGCGTTGTGCGAATTGTAGAACGGCCCTTGAAACCTTTATCTGGCCAAATACTTTTCTGTCCAGGAGTATTCGTTGCAGTCGTTGCATTATTTTCTTCTAATAACGCTAACTGGCGTTGTTGTTCCAACGTAGTTCTTATTTTTTGTGCACTCAGTAATTCTTTCATCAGTTGATCTTGCACTTTTTTAAGTTTCGCAACTTCAACTGCTTGCGCAGCCTTAGCATCATCGGCTGCCTTTTTTGCCACTGCAACTTTATCGGTAGCTTTTTGCTGAGCAACTTTAGCGTCATCGGCCGCCGCTTTCGCTGCGCGTGCAATTACCTCTGCAGCTTTGAAACGTTCTAGAGCAACCGTGTTTTTATTTCCGAGCGAACTTAAAGTACTCAGTTGATCCATTAATTCTTGAGGACCATTTGCACTTAGTAATGGTTGAATGTCAGTCAAACTTCCGCCCATGATGTAAGCATTTGCGGCAAGACGTCCGATAACACGATGCGCTTCGGCAACTGCTGCCGCAGTTTCTAAAGCGTATTGCGCGGCAGCTTTTGCTGCAGCCGTTGCTACAGCTAATTCATTCTGGGCTTTTACATAAAGGGCAGTTGCTGCATTAGCTCTACCTGTTAGCGCGCGAAGTGTTTGATTCGCCGCTGCTAACTTTGCGGCTTGCGCATCGGCCGCTTTTTTCTTAGCCACTTCAACTTTCTTAGCCGCTTCAATCTCAGCCAACGTTGGCTTGGGGGTCGCTGCAAAAGCTGGCGCTGCAGTGAGCGTCAGACCAATTGCGAGAGCAAGAGATATTGCTCGGTATTTTTTCAACAGTAGACCTCCGGGAGAAGGTCTCAAGAATAAATGCTCTCCCTTGGGAATTCTTGTGTTTAGTGAGGGTGTCTCTAATTAGCTACATCACGGCGGACAAATAGGAATGAGGCAACTGCTGCGCCAATTGCTACATACATGCCACCAACAACTAATGCATGTGTGTAAGTAACTCCAGCAACATTTCTTGCTGATTCTGCGCCAGTTGCGATTGCCGATAACTGCGCCCCCGGCAACCAGCTTTGCAAAGAACTCTTAACGGCGATGAGCAAGTTTTCAACGATTAAAAGCCATAAAACACCTAACGAGATTGCACTTATTGGGGATCGGAGTAATAAGCCAAGCACCATTCCAATTATTCCAAAACCGATGACTGAGATTAGTACATTGATAAAGGTAGTAAATATTGCATGACGGCCATCGGCGTTAAACCATAAATCGGTTGGAACTTTTGCCCCTGGAGCTAGTAATACCGAAGTAGAAATACTGACCACGGCTGATAAAACAATCATTACTAATGCAAAAATCTTCATTGCAATGAGTTTGCCTAGCAGGATTCGAAGGCGCCCGGGTTGGCGTACTAATAAGTTTCGCAAAGTTCCATATGTATATTCCTGCGCAGTTTGTGCGGCAAAAACACAGAGCGCAATAATTCCTAAAAAGCCTCCGACGCTGCTAAAACCTTGGACTCCACCGGTGGCAAGACTGAGAATCGGGCGACCAACCATTCGGCCTCTATCTGAGTTTCCTTGCGGTGAATCAATGAGTAAAAATAAAAGTGCTGAAAAAAGAGCTGAGAAAAATACGACCGCGCCCATGGTTCCGAAAAATAAAGAAGGGCGACGAAGTTTGCGAAGTTCGGCAAAAGCTACATTCCACATTATTTGTCACCTGTCATTTCAAAGAAGGTTTCTTCAAGGTTAGGTAGTTGCGGAGTCAACTGTGAAAGAGTTATTCCAGCGTCAAAAGCTGCACGATTAAAGTTATGTGCCCAGTCAGCGGGACCTTGAACATGGACCGCTCCATCGCGAATGGTTGCGGCGTGACCAGCTTGCTCAGCAATTGCTAGAAGTTTTACTAGATCGCTTTCATTGATGCTTTTAGCAATAATTACGGGCTGCTGGCTGAGCATTAAATCGCTCATTTTTCCTGTAAAGACGACTTCACCTTTGCGCAGCATCACTAAATAATCGCTGATTAATTCCAACTCTGATAAAAGGTGAGAAGAAACAAAAACAGATGTTCCATCATTTGCTAATGAACGAAGCAATGCCCGAACTTCTTGAATGCCTTCGGGATCTAAGCCATTTGTTGGTTCATCCAGCATCAATAACTTTGGATTAGGTAACAACGCCGCAGCAATTCCTAAGCGCTGCTTCATTCCTAATGAATAAGTTTTAAATTTTGATTTGCCGCGATCACCAAGGCCCACTTGTTCGAGCAAGCCTTGTACGCGATCTAAAGGAAATCCACCGAGAGTTGCTAAGACATTCAGATTTTCTTTTCCGCTTAAGGCTGGATAAAAAGCTGGACCTTCGATCATCGCGCCAACGCGAGGCAGATATTTTTCAGGATGCTTAATTGATTCACCCAAAATTTCACCCGTGCCGCCAGTTGGCGAAATCAGACCCAGCAGCATGCGCATTGTGGTGGTTTTACCTGAACCATTAGGGCCAACAAATCCGCAGATCGTGCCGAGTGGGACTTCAAAGGTGGCATGAGATACCGCTACTTGTTCTCCGTATCGCTTACTCAAATCTATAACTGAAATTGCGGTGTTGGACATAGCCCATACTCTGCCACAATTAGCCCGTGAGTAAACGACCTTGGGGCTACCGCCCGATTAATGAGCGCCCTGATCCTTCCTGGGAACTTCATCCGCAAACACATTCCGTGCGCACTGGTCTTGCTCGTTCAGGTTTTGGTGAAACTTCTGAAGCACTTTATTTAAATAGTGGTTTCACTTATTCCTCAGCTGACGAGGCTTTTGATTCATTTGCTGAAGAAACGGATCATTTTCTTTATAGCCGATTCCATAATCCAACTATTGCAATGTTTGAGCAACGTTTAGCTGCAATCGAAGGTGCAGATTTCTGTGTAGCAACAGGTTCAGGTATGTCAGCAATGTTTGCATCTCTTGCTTGTTTAGTTGAGCAAGGCGATCATGTTGTTGCATCAGCTGCAATGTTTTCGTCCTGCCACGTTGTTATAACTGAATTCCTACCTAAATGGGGCGTAACTTTTGACTTAGTTAAGAGTAACGATCCCGCAGCATGGGCTAAAGCTTTAAGCAAGCCAACTAAAGCCGTATTCATTGAAACACCAAGTAATCCACTTCTTGAAATTGTAGATATTCAAATGGTCAGCGATCTTGCACATAAAGTTGGCGCAACCGTAATCGTTGATAACGTAATGGCCTCCCCTATTTTGCAAAGACCACTTCAACTTGGCGCAGACGTAGTTATGTATTCAGCTACAAAACACATTGATGGGCAAGGACGTGTTCTTGCAGGTGCACTACTTGGATCTCGTGAATATATATTTGAAAAACTATTGCCCTTCGTACGTCACACTGGACCAGCTTTGAGTGCTTTTAATGCGTGGGTACTCGTGAAATCTTTGGAAACAATGGAGATGCGCGTACAACGCATGACAGAAAATGCTCAAGCTGTTGCCGAGTTCCTTGAAACTAGAAAAGAAATTAAATCTGTTCGTTTCCCTGGACTTAAATCTCATCCTGAATATGAATTGGCCAAGAAGCAAATGTCGGGTGGCGGAACAACAATTGGTATTGAATTTGCCGGTAACCAAAAGGCTGTATTTGCCTTTATGAATAAGCTGCGGGTCATAGATATTTCAAACAATTTAGGTGATAGCAAATCCCTAATTACCCACCCCGCTTCAACCACCCATCGTCGCTTAGCGCCCGAAGTTCAAGCTGAGATGGGTATTACTGAATCAGTCATGCGCTTATCAATTGGTTTAGAACATTCGAGCGACTTGATTAAGGATTTAACTCAAGCGCTTAATTGAGCAATAACAAGAACTAAAGATAACAAGCTTAAATAAGTAATAGACCACTGGAAAATCTTGCCCGCAACTTTTCCGTAATCTGGTGAATCCACTTTGAGTGCAATCAATTCTCTCGCAAAAACTAATCCAAGTAGCACAGTGACAACTAGCGACCACATCGGTAATCCAGCAGAAAGAATTAGCCAGACTGAACATGCAATCATCAAAGTTGTGTGAAACCACATCTCTTTGTGAACGCGTGACTTGGTGGCCACTACTGGCAACATTGGAATTCCAGCAGCTGCATAATCCTCTTTATATTTAATCGCTAGCGCCCAAAAATGTGGTGGTGTCCAGAAGAAAATCACCATAAAGAATGCAACCGCCGGAATAGAAAGTGAATTAGTTACAGCCGCCCAACCAATAAACACCGGCATACAACCTGCGGCACCGCCCCAGACAATATTTTGAGATGTACGGCGCTTCAAACCAATCGTATAAACCAAAACATAAAACGCAATTGCAATCAGTGAAAGTAAAGTTGCCAAAGGAGTTGTGAAGATCCAGAACATGATCAAAGAAAGAATTCCCACGGCAGTTGCAAATATTGTTGCATTGGTTTTACTGACCACACCAGTAACAATTGGGCGCTTTGCGGTTCGGGCCATCAACTTGTCGATGTCACTTTCAATAACCATATTGAAAGCATTTGCACTTCCGGCAGACAAAGTTCCCGCAATAATCGTTGTTGCAACTAATGAAAATGACGGTAAACCTTTTGCCGCCAAAACCATTGCTGGCAAGGTGGTTACCAAGAGCAGTTCAACGACCCGAAGTTTCATTAGGTCGAGGTAACCCCTCATAGTTGTGCTCACTGCCTTAGATTACTCAGCATCCTGCTAAGGAGTTCTCAGTTTCTTCTCAGGTATATGCATTACTTTTTGTCCAACGAAAGGAAGTCCCCATGACTCCAGACCAGAAACCAGAGTGGTTCCAGATCGCAGATGCAGATAAAGCCACATCTGTTCGAAAGGTATCCAAGAAGCTACCAATTCTTACCCTTGTGGCAGTTGCTGGAATTCTCAGTGTCGGTGCAGTCATGGCACAAACTCAAGAAGAACCACCTGCTGTTGCAACAGAAACCGTTACTCCCGTTACTCCAATAGCAACTACAACGAGTACTCCAACAGCAGCGGCAACTGTAATTAAAAAAACCGTTGCATCATCGAAACCACGTGCTCACAAAAAATCAGCGGCGCCTTCAGCTTCAACTCCAGCTATACCGGCAAATCCAACTTCAGCTTCAACTGCGCCTACAAAGAGTGGCATCGCAAATCCTAAAATTGGAAAATTACCCAAAGGTGGCGATCATGAAGGTGGCGATCATGAAGGTGGCGGAGAAGACGACTAAGGAGTCGTATTTCCTGCATTAGAAATTTCGGCATCAATGTTTGGTGCCGCAATTCTTCCCAGTAATTTATCTATTGCAGCACGTGCTTTTAATTCTGCCGAAGTACCTTTTGGGATTTTGTCGGCTAACGTAACAAATACATATTCGCGATCAGTTGATTGAACATATCCGGCTAAATTTACCGTTCCATTTAAAGTTCCAGTTTTAGCGTGAACCAACCCAACAGCATTCGGTGCTGTAGTGCTGAAGCGATCTTTCAAAGTTCCTGAAACTCCACTGACTGGCAAGTCGCTATAAAGTGCAGCAAATTTAGGATCCTTGCGCAGATTAATCAAAAGTTGGCCCATGATTGTTGCTGTAATTCGATTTTTCTTTGAAAGTCCACTTCCATCGGCAACGACAAGTTCAGAAGAATCAATATTAAATTTCTCAAGGAAAGATGCAAAAGTGATTGCTACGCCTTTGTCATCGAAAGGATGGCCAGCTGCTCTTGACGACAGCCGAGCTAAACGCTCAGCCAATAAGTTGTCTGAATTTAGCAAAGTAAATTTCAGAATCTCTTCAATTGTTGGAGAGTTTGAATCCAAAATCTTAAGGTCGGCATGGCTTTGAGTAATCTCAGGTGAAACGCTTTTAATGGCTGGCCTAAAACCATGCTTAGCCCAGAAACTTTTCAAGAATGCCACATCATTGGAAAAGAGGCCGTTGCAATAAATTGTAATGCCCCTCAAAGAACCTTTATTGGCCGCTTTGAGCGCCTTCATCGAAGTAAAACCAATTCGGGGCAGCGAAGTTCGGTGCATTTTTACAGCTACGGTGTTGTCAATGCTAAACCAAGGATCTAATGAACCTTGAATAACCAAACTCTTTGGCGAATTTCCCACTGATACCGTTGTATTAAAACTACTTGCTGGATCTAAATATTCATACACGGCTGCACCGGTAAGTATTTTCATGACTGACGCTGGTATCCGTGGGGTATCAGCATTCCGGCGATAAATAACTTCGCCAGTTTTTTCATCAATTAAAATCATTGCTGGGTTTGATAGCGCGGGCGAAATAAGTAATTGATCTAAAATTGCTGGAATTTCACTCGGAGATGGAACAGCTTGCGCCGAACTTATAGAAAGGACGGTCGCTAGTAGCGCGGTTATAAATACTAACTTTTTAGGCATTAAAAATATTATCGCCAGAGTGAAGCGATAAGAATATTAGTAACAGTTAATCCAACGAGCAGTAACCAAGTTTTCTTCGGTAACTCAGGTTTTTTTACATTCTTATACCCGATGGCAAGAATTGCGATAAGCACTAATAACTTGATGCCATATTTTGTGTGATTCAAAGTTTGGTCTGGATGAACCGTGGAGTACATGCCAACCATGGCAACTCCAGCAATGAGTGCAGTAAGGCCGGCATGCAGAATTCCTGGGTTGAACTTACGTGGATTCTTATTCCACTGAAGTAGCAATAGCGCAAGAATTGCAATTACACAGAGAACGTGGACACCTAGAAGGATGCTGTTGATTAGTGACATGTATGCAGTTTAGAGTGCCACCATGTCTTCTCCAACTACGCCAGCCTCAATTGGACCGGGTGAGTTTTTCCCAGTCGTCGGAGTTGGACCACATGATCAACCATGGCCAGAAGGGCCGCAGTACGACCCTGAGTTATTACTGAATGGTGATCGCAGAAATGTTTTAGACCACTACCGTTACTGGACTGTTGAAGCGATAGTCGCCGATTTAAATACAAAGCGGCATCCACTGCAGATTGCTATTGAAAATTGGCAACATGATTTAAATATTGGCTCAATAGTTCGAACAGCAAATGCTTTTAACGTTACAGCCGTTCACATTATTGGAAAGCGCGACTGGAACAAGCGCGGTGCGATGGTGACTGATAGATATCTAACTGTCCACCATCACCCCACCGTTGAAGAGTTTGCGCAGTGGTGTAAAGAAAATGAACTCCCAATTATCGGAATTGATAACGTGCCAGGATCTCAGCAGCTTGAACCGGCGCAGTTACCAGAAAAATGTGTGCTCTTATTTGGTCAAGAAGGCGCTGGAATGTCGGATGAAGGTATTGCAGTATGCGAAGTTCTTTATGAGATTAATCAATATGGGTCTACAAGATCTATGAATGCCTCGGCTGCTGGCGCAATAGCCATGTATCACTGGGCTTTGCAGCACCTGCCTAAATAGTTGTTTCTTCCGCTAACGCCTCTTGAACCGCTTTTAAGCGCCGTTCGATCTCATCGGCCTCATCATTTCGTCCCTGCATGCGGATGATCTTTGCAATACGAGTTTCTAAATCAACGATAAATTCGAAGTCTTTTGGATCATCTTCACTGACCACTGAAAGTACTTGTTCTAAAGTACTGAGAGCGTCATCAAACTTCTCAAGCAAAATCTGAGCTTTGCCTACCTCAAAAAGTGCAAAGTTTTCACGGCGGTGGTCATGTCCTGTTTCAAAAACATCTACCGCGCGTTGTGCAGTTTCTAGGGCCAATTCACCTTCACCGAGTTCAATGAGGCACGATGCAATTTTTTGATCACAACGTGCAACATGGATTACTTCTTTATTTCGTTTAAACAATGCACGAGCTTCTTTAAATGCGTCAATCGATTTTTCATAATTCTTAAGCTCGCGCTCGGCACAACCAATTAAGTGCAAGTCATTAGCTGCGCCAATTTCATTTCCATCTACTAAATGCTCTTGGGCGCATTCATTCATAGTTTCTACAACTTTGTCATACTGCTTCGAGGTGTACCACCACTCGCCTAAGGTGCAGGCAAGTTCAAGAGCGATAGGTGATTTGTTTTCACGCAAAATCTCTACCGCTTTACTCATTGCACTTGCCGCTTCATCCATGCGCTTCAATTGATTTAAGTTGTAACCAATTGCTGAATATGCCTGCGCTAAACCTTCACTTGGTGCACTTTCACCAAGCGTTGAATAAATATCTCGCGCAGTTTCGGCAAGGGCTAAAGCTTCGTCATATTGTCCGCGGGCATAAATGCGAGCGCTTAATTCGTAATATGTACTCGCGCGCTCTTCGCCATCGACCTCAGGGATTCGATCCCAGAGCATCTCTTCAGTGATGATCTCTTCCATGTCATCATCGTCACTCACGCGCCAGACTCTATACGCCTGCCCGCCGTGCTTGCCTGTGACAGGCAGATTTCAAATAGACAACCCAACGAGCGTGATTTACCCTTGCTACTTGCAAATCATTTGCATCTAGCTAAGGAGCCCAGTGAACGTAGTTGTGAAGCCCACCCAGCGGATTCCGCTGCGCGAACGCCTCACACGCGACGAATGGCGCCGTATGGGGGCCATGTTCGGCTTTATCGCCTTCTTGCACGTTGCCGGTGCCTTATTAATGTGGAAAGCAACCACAGGTAACTACGTACTCAGCGATGGCTCCCTCTTTGGTTGGGGAACTGCTGCCCTGGCTTACACATTAGGCATGCGCCATGCCTTTGATGCCGACCACATTAGCGCGATTGATAACACCACCAGAAAATTAATGTCTGAAGGTAAACGTCCATTAGCTGTTGGATTTTTCTTTTCACTCGGTCACTCATCTGTTGTTGCCACTTTAGCAATTACCCTCAACTTCGGCGTTAAAGCTTTGGGTTCACAACTCAAAGATCAAAACTCTCAGCTTCACCATTACACCGGGCTAATTGGAACATCGGTCAGCGGCGCTTTCTTGATGCTAATTGCAATTTTAAACTTGATGATTTTGGTTTCAATCGTTGGTGTCTTTATTCAAATGCGAAAAGGCGCATACAACGAAGAAGAGTTAGAAAAGCATCTTGATTCTCGTGGCTTCCTCATGCGCTTCTTTGGACCAATCGCTCGCCGAATTGATGCATCGTGGAAAATGTACCCACTTGGAATTCTCTTTGGTTTAGGTTTTGATACTGCAACTGAAATTGGTTTATTAGTTCTGGCTGGATCATCAGTAATTGCAGGTTTACCGTGGTGGGCAATTATTTCGCTACCACTATTTTTTGCTGGTGGAATGAGCTTGTTGGACACCATTGATGGTTCGTTTATGAACTTTGCTTACGGTTGGGCTTTTTCAAAACCAGTGCGTAAGGTTTATTACAACATCATCATCACAGGGCTTTCGGTTGCCGTTGCTCTCTTTGTTGGTGGCTTAGAACTTTTGCAAGTACTTGCAAAACAGTTAAATCTCACTGGGGGTTTCTGGAATTACGCTTTAGCCTTTAACCTCAATAGTGCTGGATACTTCATTGTTGGGGCTTTTGTAGTGGTGTGGAGCGTGGCCCTATTACTCTGGAAATACGGCAAAATTGAAGAGCGCTGGCACAACAAAGCCCATGAATCCCAAATATCTCGCGGTGAAGAAAGCAATCACGCCGCAGCGGGAATTGATTTAGGTCCGATTACTGATGGTTGGAAGATCGACTAAAGATTTTTATTCGCTGCTGTCCAATAGCTGCACCGAGTAAAACAATTACCGCTCCAACGGGTTCATTCCAAACAATTGATTCACCAAGAAAAATTATCCCCACAATCACTGCAACTACCGGCGTTACATAAGTAACCGTGCTGGCAATTGCACTGCCTGCAGCTTCCATAATTTTAAAGTTCCAAATATAAGCAAAGCCGCTACCAAAGACACCCAAAACAATCATGGCAATAACTGGGCCGACCCTGTACTGATCTTTAGCAATTCCATCCATAAGGTAAAAGGGTAAAAGAGTTATCGCACCCATGGAAACTTGCGCCGCTGCTAAAGCTTCAGATTTTAACTTGTACGGCAAGACATACTTTCGCGAATAAGGAAAAGAGATTCCGTAGCAACTCACTGCCAACAAGAGCGCAAGCACAGCGCCAATTGGATTTGCGCCTAAACCTTTCCAAGCACCCAGCACTGTTAGCACGCCAAGAAATCCTAGAATCAATCCAGTAACTTGATAGTTTTTAGGTCTCTCTTCACGAAAAGCGATCATGATTGCTAGCAATGTCATGAGTGGCGTTACCGCGTTAATTATTCCAGCCAGAATTGATGTCACTTTTGTTTCGGCAAAAGCAAAAAGAACTCCTGGAATAACATTGAGTAACAAGGCGATTACCCATAAATGGATCCAAATCTTCTTATCTTTAGGAAGTTGGATCCCTTTAAAACGTGCCCAAAAAACTAAAGTCAGCGCACCTAAAGAAACACGGCCAAAAGCCACACCTACGGGCGTTAAAAACTCCAGACCTAACTTAATGAAGATAAAAGAACAGCCCCAGACAACGCCTAAGGCGATGTAGAGGCTGATCCAGTTAGAGCTATTTTTATGGGTAAGTGAGGCAGAAGGCACCGAGCAATGATGACACAGTCATCCAGATCCACCAGATTCGAACGATGTCGACATGCCAGAAGTTTTCTGTATATAGACCCAAACGTGCACGGTTCCAATTTCCAAGAGATATGAAAATTGTTAACGCTAAGTGCACAAAGTTAAGGAATGCAAACATGTAGAAACAAGAAACATATGCACCATCACTGAAAGTAAATGGGACTGATGAAATTGTGTTGACTTGAATTGCTATCGCAATGATTGATGCAACAAGTGCAACCAATGAACCCAGTTTCAATTGGGTCTGATTGTGTGCACGTGCTCCCCTTAATCCGTAAATATGAGTGAGCGCACCAAATGCACAAACGGCAGTAACAATCCAGGCCGGGGATGAAGAGATTGGCAGAATTGCTGGGCGATCCGCAGTTGCTGCAGGTAGCCACATGTCATTTACATTTTGTCCTCGCAAGTAGAAGTAAACAAAAACCATGCTGAGTGCAAAAGAAATATCTGCAACTAGAAGCAGAATTACTCCTAGCCGGTTACGACTTCCAACTACATCTGGATGTTCGTGGTGTGCATGTGTCTCTACGCTCATGACTTTGCCTTTCCGTAACCGTATGCATCGGCTGTAACAATTGGAAGTACATCGAAGTTTTCTAGTGGAATTGGATAATCAACGGTCCATTCCAGAGTCTTGGCTTGCCAAGGATTCTTAGGTGCTTTAACACCGTTGCGTGCCGATGAAATAACACCGTAGAGAAGAACGAGCATTCCAATCATGATGGTGTAAGCACCAATAGTTGTAATCAAGTTACCGGTATTAAATGTCGGTGCGTATGACTCAACACGTCGAGGTTGTCCAGCTAGACCAACGGCAAACATGCCAACAAAGGCCACGTTAAAGCCGATTTGTACTAGCCAGAATGAAACCCAGCTCAATGTCTTATCAAACATACGGCCAGTCATCTTTGGGAACCAGTAAACAAGGGAAGCAAGTGCGCCAGTAAGTCCGGCACCCATCAATGTGTAATGGAAGTGCGCAGTGACATACATGGAGCCGTGAAGGAAGGCATCAGCTGGAACATCTGAAAGATAAATTCCAGTGATTCCGCCAATCATAAAGTTCCAGAGCAACGCAAAGATTGACATCAATGGCATTGTCATCCATAAACGTCCACGCCATAAGGTTCCAACTAGAACTAAGAACAACATCCCTGTTGGGATTGAAATTAATTCAGTTGTAATCATGAATGGTGCATTCAATAAAGGTGCCCAACCCGAGATATACATGTGGTGAGCCCATACCAATGCAGAGAGTCCAGAAATTCCTGCGATACCCATGATTGCAACATTGAAACTAAAGAGTGGGCGACGAGTAAAGACTGGTGCCATCTCCATGAGCGCTGCAATTGCTGGAATCAAAATTACGTAAACCTCTGGGTGACCCATAATCCAGAATAAGTTTTCATACAACCAACCGCTTCCGCCGCCAGCTGTGTTGTAGAAAGTTGTTCCTAGTGCGCGATCAAATGCTGACAAGACCTGTGATAAAAAGAAAACAGGAAATGCTGGCAATGCGAGTGCAACCGAAGCAACGGTTCCATAAATAAAGATTGGTGTGCGATTCCACGTCATGCCTTTAGCGCGCATCTTCACAACAGTTGTTGTGATATTTGCACCGGCAACCATCGTTGAAACCGCAAAGATACAGATGTACATGATGTAACCATCCATACCAAGTGGAGCTTGGCTAGCTAGTGGGTTGTAAGCCGACCAACCTGTAGAAATTCCACCGATGAACTGTCCCCACATAAGTGGAACTGCGGCAGCCACAATCAGCCAGAAACTCAACGCATTTAAGCGAGGGAAGGCCATATCGCGGGCACCGATCATGATTGGCATGATGAAATTTCCGAATGGTCCTGTAACCATGATGATCGTTCCAACAATCATCAAGATTCCATGTGTTCCAACAATGCTGTTGTAAGCCTGTGGGTGAATCCATCCACCAGTTGCATGACCCAGGTTTGTACGGATAAGCATTGCTAGTCCGCCACCTAAGAAGAAAATAAGAATGGTGATGAATAAGTATTGAATACCTACAACTTTGTGATCAGTTGTGTAGCGAAGATAACGCTTTGGGCCCATGTCTTGACCGGCCAAAAACATATTTTCATCATGGGATAAATCTTTACCCATGAGCCAACGGAATGGGCCAACCAAGGCACCGATTCCAGTCATGAAGCCAACGAACCATCCACACATTGATAACAATGTGATTTTATCTTCACGAGTAAACATCGTGGCGCCTTCAGCATCTTGTGGCAAAAATGCCAACGAAAGTCGCCACACAACTACTGCGGTGATGATTCCTAGGGCTAATGCGGTAAATACATTGAGCTTCTCAATAATTGACTTACCAGGAGCAGCCACTGATTTGTGAGTAAGTGTTGTCATTATGCGCCTGCCTCCATTGCTGCATGGGCCGTTAGCCATGCGTCATAATCTGCCTGACTTACTACGTGAACTTTTGTTTGCATATATGCGTGCAATAAGCCGCAGAGTTCGGCGCATCGAACATCGAATACACCAATCTTGTCGGGAGTTACTGCAGTTTCAGTTGTGTAGCCAGGATTCGCATCCATCTTTATGCCCATTTGAACAATCCAGAAAGAGTGCTTTACATCTTTACTGGTGATGTGAAAAACAACTGGCTTGTTGACTGGTAAATAAAGATCTTGGCTACGAGCGCCATTGGCATAATCAAAGTTCCATACCCACTGTTGTCCAACAACATTGACTTGAATAGCTTGGGTATCAAGCACTGCTTTATTATCTTGTTGTAAAACAATCATTCCGGTAACTAGCGCAAATAAACACAATATTCCTGATACGACAACCCAGAGCGCAGTTGCACGTGGTGAGTTTCGAATCTCATGATCAGCTTCAGCTGGTGGATTATCGCCGTAGTGACGCTTGGATGTAAGCACTGTGATGCACATTGCGCCAACTAGACCTGCAACAGGTGCTGCCGCCCAAGTAAAGATGCGCATTAAATTAATAACACCGGACATAGTTTCAGATGCTGGGCGAACCATGCTTCGAACATGGAATTCAACGCCGACAAAACCAATTACTGCAGTACAGATAATCCAAAGGATTCCAGCCTTCTTCACATCAGGCTTTTTCCACCACTGTGGAGTTTGAGGAGTCATTACTTCAACCATGGCGCGTTATCCCTTCACCGTAAAGTGGCCGGACATGTAACCCATAGTTGACATCGCGTGACCAAATTTTGCAATCGATCCGTCGCCGCATGGATATTCACAGTTCCATACATATTCGCCTGGACTACCAGTAATAAATGTAAAGACCGTTACGTTTGGCTTCGATGTATAGCCTTCTTCGGGCATATCAGCTTCTGCAACTGCTTTCATTGGAACGCTAACAAATAATTCATCTTGCTTAACTGCTAAGCCGTGAATTGTAAATGTATGACCAACAGCATCAGTTGAAATTTGAGTGATGCGAGCGCCATTCAAAGTTGCAGAACCGTCAATAGTTCCACGCACATGTGCGAAGAAATCATTATTTAAACTTTCACCACCGTCATAATTTGTAACGGTCATCGTGATTACTGAGTGTGCTGGTACTTCAAAATTTGTTACGGGGCCATATGAAACATAGCCGGGATGTGCGCCCCCGTCTTTACCGTGTGCACCAGACATGCTGTCGGGATAAACGGCAATTGATAGCGTTGCATGTGGCAACGTTCCTTGCGGTGTATCCATTGTTCCTGCTGGCGTCGCCGCCAAAACTCGTGAATCATTTTTTGCGTTAGCAACATATGTTCCGACTCCGGCAATAACTGCCACGCCAATGATCACTGTTGTGAGCGCGCCAAGTAAGCGCTTATTCATCAATGCCCCTCCCGATAGGGAATTAAGGAAACCCACATGAAGCTGTGAGCCTGTTCACAGAAGGATAAGGGGGAAACCCACTAAATGAAAGCGTAATTAAGGGTTATTCCTCTACTCATTATTTCGGGTGAGGGCTAGCCTTCGGCAATCATGGATATGCATCATCACGAATTAAGCGTCTGGGGTTCGTGGCAGTTCGCGCCGGAAGCCGTTATTCCGCTGCTATTGCTTACTTATATGTATATGCACAACTCCAAAGGTTTAGTAACAACGCGGCAGAGAATATTTTTTTACTCTGGAATCCTCAGCGGACTCACAGTAATCACCTCGCCCATAGGTGCGCGTGCAATGGATTATTTTTCTTTGCACATGGTGCAACACATAACGTTGATGATGATTACCGGACCACTTTTAGTTCTTGGTACTCCTAACAGCTTTCATCCAACGAACCGATATTTCAAAGCTGCAACTAACCCAACTTTTAGTTGGTTTGCTTACGCCAGCTTAATGATCGGCGTTCACTTGCCTGTGCCGCATCAATTCATCATGAATCATCCGTGGGCACATACCTACTGTGAAGTTGGGCTGTATCTACTGCTGCCTTACCTGTTCTACTTTAATTTATTGAATCGAAATTTAATTGGCCGCCGAGTTACTCCAGCGATGTCGGTCATTTCTTTATTTTTAATGATGGTTCCAGAAACGTTGACCGGCTTCTTTATTTACACTGCTCCGGGTTCTTTGTACGACAACATGTATTCGCTCAATGATCAACGAATCGGTGGCTCATTTATGTGGGCTGGAGCCATGATTATTGATGCCATCTGGATGGCTTTTGCGGTTTTCCATTGGATTAAATCTGAAGAGAAAAAATCGCAAGACATGGATGCAGAAATTGCGGCTGGTAATGACAAATAACGAAGAGTTCGAAGCTCCTGATTGGGTGCGCAATAACTCGCAGACTCCACCCGTAACTGATAAACAAAAGCAGATTTTTACTATTTCACTATTTTTCATTGTGCCTTTTTGTTTATGGGCGGGCTGGTTTGAATTTGGGCGCGCACAACATGGAAATTGGCGTGCATGGGTCTACACATTTGAATGGCCATTTTTTGCTGGCCTTTCCTTATATTTATGGCGCAGAATTTCACGTGGCGATATTCCACGTATTCCACGCCCAAATCTGCAACAACTGGCTAAAGATGCCGATGAAGCCGATGGTAAATCGCAGTAATAATCCACGGTAGAATTAACCCGTTGATGCAACCGCATCAAAGAACTTCCCCTTAAGCGCAGCACATGCCGCGCTACTTGCGAGTCTTATCACCACCCTGACGGCCATCAGCGCCGATCACACCCGAGACGCGCTTGTCGTCTCGATTGGTATCTATTTTCTATGTCACTTACACCCCGTACTTCAGCGCCCGGAAAAGCACGCCGTGCAGCCTCAGTTGGAAAACCTAAACGCGTAAAGAAAGCTGCTTTTAAGGCCGCTGAAACTAAGCCTCGTCACACAACTGCGCAAAAGAATGCACGCAAGAGTGCAACATCAAAGCCAGCAACTACACATCGTTATTCTGATGTAGATACATCTACGCTTTCAAAGAAAGAAGCACGATTAACCGATCGCTCAAAGCTTCGCGCTAAGCGTTTCCAGGAAAAAACCGCATCAAAGCCACGTCCGATTGAAGCTCCTGAAGAGCGCAAAGCCCGTATCGAACTTTCGCAAAAGCCGGAAAGCCGTGCAAAGAAGTTTGTTTCACAACGCGATGATCGCACTAAGCGCGCTTTTGATAAGAAAAAAGAGTTCGTTAAGCCAGAAAACAAGAAGCCTGAATATAAGAAAAATGAGTTCAATAAGACTGAGTACAAAACTTCTGATACTCGTCCAACCAATCGTCGTGATGCAGCAAAAGCAAAAGTTGCCCGCAATGATGACGGTCGTCCAAACTTTGTTCCACGCAAATTTGAAAAATTTGATCCAACTCGTCCAAAGAAGCGCACTGAAGCCCCTGATACTCGTGCAGCAAATTTCCGTGCTGAGCGCCCAACACGCGATCGCCGCAATGTTTCACCGGCTTATGCCCGTGATGATTTCAAGCTCTCAACTAAGACTCACACAAACGCGGCAATCGATTTCGGTGCCGACGATAATTACATTTCAACAAATTTAGCTGATGCCAACTTGGTGGATGCAACTCCCCTGACTGAAATCACCACAACGTTCAGCGATCTTGGAATTGCCGCACCATTAGTAAACGCGCTTGCTAAGCAAGGAATCATGCACCCATTCCCAATTCAAATTGCAACCTTGCCAGATGCGCTTGCTGGATATGACATTTTAGGTCGCGGACAAACTGGCTCTGGAAAAACTCTTGCATTCGGTCTTGCACTTCTTAATAACCTCAATGGCAAAGTAGCCAAGCCACACAAACCACTTGCTTTGGTACTCACACCAACACGTGAACTTGCGCAGCAAATTGATGAAGTATTAATGCCACTTGCACGCTCAATTGGTCATGAATCAGTTGTCGTTGCCGGTGGAATGTCGTATGCAAAGCAAATCACTGCAATGCGTCGCGGAACTGCAATCTTGGTTGCAACACCTGGTCGTTTAATTGACTTGCTCAACAAGGGCGAGGTCCAACTTGATCACCTACAAATAACAGTTCTTGATGAAGCCGATCAAATGGCAGACATGGGCTTCTTACCTGTAGTGAAAGAAATCTTGGATCAAGCAAAACTAGATGGACAACGTTTGTTATTCTCAGCAACTCTTGACCGTGGTGTTGATTCATTAGTTCGTCAGTACTTAAAGAACCCGAAGACTCACTCACTACAAAATGACCGTGCATCAGTTTCAACAATGGAGCACTTTGTTCTAGTTATGAATCCAGGTGATAAGGATGACATCACCAATCAAATCGCAGCTCGTAATGGTAAGACGATTATGTTTGTTAAGACCCAACGTGGTGCTGATCGTTTAGCTGACAAACTTGCACATGCAGGTGTTGCAGTTGGAGCTTTGCACGGTGGAAAGTCTCAAGCCGTTCGTACTCGTACTTTGGCACTGTTTAAAGATTCAGCAAATGCCGCACTAGTTGCAACCGATGTTGCGGCTCGCGGTATTCACGTTGATGGAATTTCACTAGTTGTTCACGTAGATGCACCTACAGATCACAAGGATTACTTGCACCGCGCAGGACGTACGGCACGTGCAGGAGAAGCTGGAACTGTTGTAACTATTGCAACAACTAAGCAGCAAAAATCAATTGGTGGACTTACTTCTCGCGCAGGTGTTACGCCAAAGTTTGTTGGTGTTACTCCATTGAGCACTGAATTAATGAAAATTACTGGCGCACAAGAGCCTTCAGGGGTTCCTTATATTGTGCCAATCGTTGAAAAGTCAGTGCGTAGTGGTGGCAATAAGCGCCCACGTCCTAACTCAAGTCAGCGTCGCCGCCGCCCTCACTAAACATGAGGGACTGGGGTTAACGCATAATTCCCGTATGACCTAAGGAGTAACGACCTGGTTGCGGCCAGATCGTTAATCCGTGGGGTTCTTTGCCGACTTTAATTCGTGTAACAAATTTACCTTTTTCTATATCAAACACATAAACCTCATCGTCATATCGACCAGATACCCAGAAGAATTTTCCATCGGCTGAAATATTTCCCATATCCGGGCTGCCACCGTTTGGAATTTTCCATTTAGCAATTAATTTATTATCACTAAAGCGAAGAACCGAGACTGAGCCTTCGTCTCGGTTTGTAATAAGTAATGTCTTGGCATCACGCGTTATATAAAGTCCGTGTGCACCTTTACCAGTTTTAATAAAAGTAAATTTGCCGAAATTATCTGCTGGCATAACCCACACACCATTAGAGGCCATGTCGGCAATATAGAAAGTTTTTCCATCAGGTGAAATCTTTATATCTTGTGGCATTGGGCTCATGCTGCCCTTTTGAGGTAACAAGACATGCCCAGTGATTGCCATTTTTGCAGTATCGAGCTTTAAGAGCATTCCACTAAATTCGCACGTTGCTACAAAGAATGTTCCGTCTGCGCTCCAATCGGCATGGTTCACGCCAGCACAAGGGACTTTTACAGTTTTCTTAATTGCCATTGTGTGTGGATCACGAAAAACAATTTGTTTATCGGCTTCGGCCATGACAATTGCATACTTGCCGTTGGGAGTGAAATAAAGATTATAAGGATCATGAACGTAAATATCTTTGCCCGCGGTAACCGTCAGTGGGTCTATCGGGGTTAAGTAATTACCTGAATTATCGTTAACCCATAGAGTTTTTAAGTCCCATGAAGGCACTACGTGTTGTGGTCCGCTGTGCGTTTTAATGGTTTTGATTACTTTATACGTCTTTGGGTCGATAACCGTTACTGACGAAGAGCGCAGATTTGGAACATACACACGCTCGGGCATATTTTTTACAACAGCACTTAAGTTATTTGGTGAATCTGCAGCATAAATATTGTTGGGATCCAGAACTGGTGGCATTCCATCAAGTGATGCTGCATAAGCCGTATATGGGAAGAGCAAAGCTAAGAGCGCGATTATTGCAACGTTTAGTTTTTTCACGCTTGAAGTAGCTCCGTCAAAGTAACTGGGGTGAAGCCTTTGGCATGTAAATTCGACAAGAGCATAGGCATGGCATCCAAAGTAACTTTATGACCTAAATGCATACTAATAATCGAACCATTCTTAATATTATTCATCACATTGCTTATGACACTCTTCTTACTTGGATTTAAATAATCTTTGGAATCGACATCATAAGAAATACATTGGCCGTAACCATATTTTACTGCCGCCGCACGAATTGTTGCAGTTGAGAATTGCGTACCTGATGGTCGGAACCATGCTCCATGATTACCAATAAGTTTTTTCAGTTCAGCTGCGCACTGTGATATTTCGGCATCAACTTTTTTAGCTGAAATAGTTTTCATCTGTGTGTGGGTCATGGTGTGATTTCCCAAATCATGCCCTTCAGCAATTATCCGGGCAGCGATTGCTGGATCAGAAACTAACCATGTTCCAACGGCAAAAATTGAAACTTTAGTTCCAGTTGATTTAAAAATTTTTAGAAGCGGATCGGCAAAATCGGGGGCGCCTGCTCCGTGAAAAGTTAAAGCAACTTTGGCCACAGTTCGTGAGCCATGTGAAATATCAGTGCTTGCCGCTTGCGCTGCTGGTACTTGCCCAAGATCTAGAGCCCCAGCACCGAAAATGGCAGCTGCTTTAAGTACGTTTCGGCGAGTCAGTGACATGGTTTAAGCCTACCGCGCAGCTAATTACTTATATGTAGGCTCTACCTATGACAACCATTCATCCATTTGCGCAAAGAAGCGATCTTGATTTTGAACTCCCACCGTTTTCTCAGATTCGAAATGAGGATTACCTTCCAGCTTTTTTCCAGGGGTGCGAGGAGCAGTTAGCCGAAGTTCAAGCAATTTTGAATACTCCAGGTGCTGCGACTTTTGAGAACACAATTGTTGCCCTGGAAAAAAGTGGCCAAATGTTAACGCGCACCTTGTTAGTGTTTTTCAATAAATCTTCAAGTGATACAAGTGATGCACTGAATGCGATTGAAGAAGAGTTAGCGCCTAAATTGGCCGCTCATCATGATGCGATTAATTTAAATCCGCTTCTCTTTGCGCGAATTAAATCTCTTTACGATAATCGCGAAGCTCTTGGCTTAAATACCGAGGATGCCTGGCTTTTAGAGCGTTATTACAAAGATCTAATTCATGCCGGTGCTCACCTCACTGAAACCGAACGGGATCGTTTGAAAACCTTAAATGAAGAGCTTTCGAAGTTGCAAACTCAGTTTGCTAAAAATGTATTAGCCGATACAAATGATCTGGGTGTTCTTGTAGAAAACTTGGAAGAATTAGATGGTTTGAGCGAGAACCAAATTGCCTCAGCTGCAGCTGCCGCAAAAGATCGTGGCCATGAAGGTAAGTGGCTCATTGGAATGGTGAATTTTACGGGTAATCCAGTTTTAGATTCGCTGACTAATCGTGATCTTCGCAAGAAAATAATGAACTTATCCCTTGTTAAGGGTAACCGTGCAAATGATTCCGACAACAAGCCAGTCTTATTAAAGATTGTAAAACTGCGTGCAGAACGTGCGCGTTTATTTGGTAAAAACACACATGCCGAATATGTAATTGCGGTTCAAACTGCAGAGCACCCAGACAATGTTCACGCTATGTTGCGCAAAATTGCTCCCGCTGCCGTGCGCAATGCCAAAATAGAAGCGGAAGATTTGAAGAAATCTGCTGGAGCTGCGATTGAAAGCTGGGACTGGGGTTTCTATACCGAACAAGTACGTCTTGAGAAATACAACATTGATACAACCAAGATGCGCCCTTACTTTGAACTTGAATCCGTTCTAAAAAATGGTGTCTTCTTTGCAGCGAACAAGTTATTTGGGATCACTTTTAAGGAGCGCCCAGACTTGGTTACGTATCACCCTGAAGCACGTGCTTTTGAAGTCAGTAATACTGATGGAAGCAAACTTGGATTATTTATTGGAGATTTCTATACACGCGATTCAAAACGTGGTGGTGCGTGGATGAATAGTTTAGTGAGGCAGAATTTTCTATTTGATCAACTGCCAGTCGTGGTCAACAATCTCAATATTCCTAAACCTCCTGCTGGTAAGCCAACGTTGCTCACTTTCTCTGAAACTACAACTTTATTTCACGAATTTGGTCATGCACTCCATGGACTGTTATCACAAGTGAAATACCCTCGCGTTTCAGGGACTAGCGTTCAACGGGACTTTGTGGAGTTTCCTTCACAAGTAAATGAAATGTGGATTTTGTGGCCAGAAGTTGTAGAAAGTTACGCACGCCATCATGAAACCGGCGAAAAACTTCCGCAGGAGTGGATAGATAACTTAGATAAAGCATCAACTTTCAATGAAGGGCATGCAACTACTAGTTATTTAGCTGCAGCAATTCTTGATTTAGCGTGGCACTCACTTACTGTGGAAGAGGCGGCAAAAGTTACTGATGTAGAAGCTTTTGAAGCTCAAGCTATTAAGGATTACGGTTTGGATTTTGCACCGGTACCTACTCGCTATCGATCAACGTATTTCTCCCATATTTTTGCTGGGGGCTACTCCGCGGGTTATTACGGTTACATCTGGTCTGAAGTTCTAGATGCCGATACCGTCGATTGGTTTAAAGAAAACGGTGGATTACAAAGCAAAAACGGTGAACATTTCCGAAATACTCTTTTGGGTCGCGGCGGATCAATTGATTCAATGCAGATGTTTAGAAATTTCCGTGGGCGCGATTCAAAAATCGAGCCGCTATTGAAGCGCCGTGGTTTGTTATAACTTTAAAAAGTTAAGTTAAAACTTAACCTGCAGAGCCAGAACCCGATGGTCCAGCTTTGCGCTGAACTTGTGGAGCTCCGCCACTTCGTTGTCCGCCACGGATTTTTGATCCAGATTCAGAATGTGTCTGAGTGCCTGGTGCGCCTGGTTTATTTTTCTTTGCTTCAAGGGCAGCAAGCATTCTTGCTTTCATGTCATCATTCTTATCGGCCATGAGAGAACCTTACTAGTTAACTTGAACTCTCTTTGTACTCACGTAAACGCTCAAGAACTTCAGATTCACGGTAACGACGATGACCACCTAAGGTACGAATAGCCGTTAATTTGCCGGCTTTTGCCCATCGAGTGACTGTTTTTGGATTAACGTGAAAACGTTGCGCGACCTCTTTAGGAGTAAGTAGGACTTCAGCGCCTGGTAGTTGGGCCATGTCCATCCTTTCCTCACGGTGTCCGTATTGCGCCGTATTGTGGTGAAGTATTGCGATTTACTAGAGCGGGCGCAATATGTAATTTCTAATTAATTAGCCGATTCCAGCGCTTGTACGCGGCGCCAACGCGACATAAGTCGCTCGTAGCCCTGTCCGGCCATTAATCCATCGGCAGCTGCAAGACCAGCCACTGATTTTAAAACATCTTCGATTGAAGTGTCGGCCTCCAAGCCATCTTCGCCATTATCTCGAAGCGCTTTATCTAAATAAATTGCAAGCCCGCCGTAGTCGAGTTCGACAAATGATTTTGGATGAAACATTTCAAGCCAAGCAAGTAAATTTTCTAGATCTTGTTCAACTTGGCCTTCGCCAAAAGCTCCTAAAACTGTTTCGTGGGCAACTTGGGCTCTAGCTTTTGCCATCGCAATTGTTGTGCGCGCCTTTGTAAATAAACCATCACTGTTTTCGCCGCGTTCACGCTCTTCGGCCAGAAAAAGTAAAAACCATCGAGGCGGAATTACCCAAGTCTCATTTAGAATGTGTGGGACTTTATCTTCCATTAAATCAACTCCGGCAGTTATTACTTCTTCCATTGCCGGTGAAACAAAATATGGAACTACAGTACTTGGGAGTGAATCTTTAAAATTATCTAATGCTGCCCAACATCTTGTAGCTGTCGACCATGGTGAAACATAACGTTCACCATCAATTTCTAAAATATGCACGCCATCTGGACGCCCAGCTGGTGGTTCCGGAACTACGGTGCGTTGTAACGCAAACTTTTCTTCATCGAAATAACTTTGGCCATTTATATCGATTGATTGCCAACGCAAACGATCTGCAGCGTTAAATGCAGAAAGAGGTTCGTAAATACGAAGTGAAGCTACGTACGGTGTAGGTCTCACGCACGTGGTATGTAATTGCCTTCGGCAAATGGGTCGTCATCATCCCTATTACCTGAAGGTTCTACTTCGCCGTGAAGTTCTTTAGCAAGGCGATCTAAATCCATATCTTGTGAGTTATATTTCAAATCACGAGCTACTTTGGTCTGTTTTGCTTTGGCTCGGCCGCGACCCATAGTGCGAGCTCCTTCACTGTTGCGTGTTCGTCAGAGGCGTAGGTTATCGCGCTCTGTAGGTACCAACCAAAGTTGAGCGTGAATCGGTCGGCTTCCTCGCCTGTACAACGCCGGCGACCCAGGCTTTCATTCCCCGCGCAGCCAATGAACGCAGCGCTAAATCAGCTGAATCGGGGGCAAGAATGGCCGTCATTCCAATTCCACAGTTCCATGTTCGTTCCATATCTGCCTGTGGAACTCCACCCATTGCGCCCATGAACTCCATTTCAACTGGCAGCGACCACGTTGAACGATCATAAAGTGCCATTAAGTGTTCAGGGATTACGCGCGCAGTATTTTCGGCGATGCCACCACCGGTGATGTGTGAAAAGCCACGAAGTTTTCCTTGCATAGATTTAATAAGCGCTAAACAATCAAGGGCATAAATTTCAGTTGGAGTTAAAAATACTTCACCGGATGTTTTGCCATACTCACTGACATGCGCCTCTAATGAGAGTTGTGCCGTTTTAATAATATGTCGAACAAGTGAAAACCCGTTTGCATGAAAACCGCTCGAAGGCATTGCGACTAAAACATCACCTTCTTGAACAAGGTGGGCACCTAACTGCAAGTCGGCATCTACAACACCAGTTGCCGCGCCGGCGACATCAAACTCATCATCATCCAGCAAACCCGGATGTTCAGCAGTTTCGCCACCGATTAAAGCGGTTCCAGCTTTTTCACATCCTCGGGCAATTCCAGAAACAATATCTGCAATTCGTTCTGGAATAACTTTTCCCACAGCAATGTAATCTGTCATGAACAAAGGTTCAGCGCCGCATACAACTAAATCATCAACAACCATTGCCACTAAATCTTCACCGATTGTGTCGTACTTACCAAGCGCGCGAGCAATTTCAGTCTTAGTTCCAACACCATCAGTTGAAGTTGCAAGTAAAGGGCGTTTCATATTCTTTAATGCACTTGCATCAAAGAGGCCGGCAAAACCACCGATTCCGCCCATGACTTCAGGTCGAGAAGCTTTTACAATAGAGGCTTTCATTAATTCAACGGCGCGATCTCCCGCATCAATATCTACTCCGGAATCTTTGTATGTGCTCATTTAATGACCATGAACTTCCGTAATTTCAAGGCGCATCTTTCCTTCAGACATATCTGCCGGAATGCGAATGGGATACGTGCCCGTAAAACAAGCAGTACAGAGCTTATTTTCACTTATTTGAGTCGATTCAATTAAGCCTTCAAGTGAGACATAGCCCAGCGAATCAGCACCAATCGAACGGCGAATTTCTTCGACTTCTAAGCCGCTTGCAACTAATTCGGCACGAGTTGCAAAATCGATTCCATAAAAGCATGGCCACTTCACTGGTGGAGATGAAATTCGAACATGAATTTCACGCGCTCCAGCCTCACGTAACATTCGAACAATTGCGCGCTGCGTATTTCCGCGAACAATTGAATCATCTACGACAACGATGCTTTTGCCCTCGATAATTTCACGCAGTGGGTTAAGTTTTAAACGAATACCTAATTGGCGAATCGTCTGTGAAGGTTGAATAAATGTACGACCCACATAAGAGTTTTTAACTAAACCCATTCCATATGGAATCCCCGAAGCTTTGGCATAACCAATCGCAGCAGGAGTTCCAGATTCGGGTACTGGAATAACTAAATCAGCGTTGACTGGTGCTTCCTTAGCTAAGCGCTCACCAATTCGAACTCGAGTGGCGTGAATACCTTGACCTGCAATTGTTGTATCTGGACGCGCTAAATAAACATATTCAAAGAGACAACCTTTAGGTTCAGCCGCTGCCCAACGTACTGAACGCACTCCGCTAGCATCAATGGCAATAAACTCTCCGGGTTCAATTTCGCGAACAAAAGCTGCACCGACAATATCTAAGGCCGCACTTTCAGATGCAACTACCCAACCGTTTTCTAATTTACCTAAAACTAATGGTCGGACTCCATGGCGATCGCGCGCGGCATACAACGTTTGTTCATCCATAAACACAAGAGAAAAAGCACCTTGTAGTTGCGGCAGAACTGAGATTGCGCTGGCTTCTACATTTTTTTCATTTTGCAATGAAATTAGCGCCGTCATAATTTCAGTATCTGTAGTAGCTCCACGCTCTCGAGCAGATGTTGGTTCAAGTTTTTGTACTATTTCAGCCAAGTCGCCCGTATTTGTGAGGTTTCCGTTATGGGCTAAAGCCAGTGTTCCGTACTTAGTTGGGCGCAAAGTTGGTTGGGCATTTACCCATGTGCTTGAACCAGTAGTGCTGTATCGACAATGTCCAATAGCTAAATTACCAGGCAAGGTTGCTAAATCACTTTCAGTAAATACTTGTGAAACTAAACCCATATCTTTATAAACTAAAATTCTGCTTCCATCACTTGTTGCAATTCCGGCAGATTCTGTACCGCGATGTTGCAGTGCATAAAGGCCATAAAAAGTTAATTTCGCGACTTCTTCACCTGGTGCCCACACACCGAAAACACCACATGCGTCCTGAGGGCCTTTATCTTCGCCCAAGATGTTGTGATTGAGTAATCCGTCAGGGCGTCTCATGGTCGCATCCTAAGTGGTAAATATTCTGAAAGATCGGCACGCACTCCTGAAGCAATGATGTCGCCGTTGTCGAGGGCTTGTGCCCAGGTTACTTCCCCATCGGCTAGTGATAGCCAAGTCGATGCATTCATTTCAATAACGTTAGCCGGAGTTCCACGGGTGTGCGTTGGACCTTCTCCGCATTGAATTGCGCCATATGGCGGAACGCGAACTTCAATTGCACGTCCGGGAGCTTTAGCCGTTAAAAGCGCCAACGTACTTTTTACATCTTCTAGAATTTTCACATCGCGCATAAACATCACCCAAACAACCGTGGGAAAGTTGAAGTATGGGCAGCGCTTAATTCAGACAAAGAAATTACCGCATCGTTAATTATTAACGAATCACCACCAGTAGTTCCAAGCTTTGTAAGTGCAATTTCATATTGTGTCGATAGCGCAGTTAATTTACGCACGTCACTTGGTTCGACGGCAACAATCACGCGTCCAGGTGTTTCGCTCAATAAATCAATTGCTGAATTTTCAAGAGTCACTGTCGCACCAACGTTGTATCGCAAAACCATTTCGGTCAGACCCGCTGATAAACCACCTTGGCTCAAATCGTGGGCTGCAGTAAAGAATGAATTACCCGCTAGAAGTAGCTCTATTAAGCGCATTTCACGGGCTAAATCGGCATCTGGGGATTGGCCAACGCGTTGTCCATGCAAGAAAGCCCATTCACTTCCAGCTAAATCTTCTTGCGTTTTACCCAGAAGGTAAAGAGCTAAACCAGATTTCTTATAACTCATAGGAGTGCGTTTGCGAACATCTTGTATCACCCCAAGAACACCGATCACTGGTGTTGGCAAAATCGCAACTGAACCGGTTTGGTTATAGAAAGAAACATTCCCACCGGTAACAGGTAGACCCATCTCTAAACACCCATCGGCTAAACCTCGTACTGATTCGGCGAACTGCCACATAACGCCTGGATCTTCAGGTGAGCCAAAGTTCAAGCAATTTGTTACTGCCAATGGACGTGCACCTGCAGTTGCAATATTGCGCGCAGCTTCGGCTAATGCCAACTTTGCACCTTGATAAGGATTTAAATAAGACCAGTTAGCATTTGCATCCGTTGAGATTGCAACACCTAAATTAGTTGTCTCATCCAATCGCACCATTCCAGAATCATCAGGTTGTGACTGAATGGTGTTTCCTTGAACATATTTATCATATTGGGCAGTTACCCAAGATTTATCGGCCAAGTTAGGTGCGCCAGCTAGTTTGAGAACTGCCGCTTTAATTTCTGTAGAAGTTTGTGGCATTGGCACATTAGGTTTTTGGGAATTTACTTCATTGATATACGAAGGTTGTGCAAGTGGGCGGTTATAGACCGGACCCTCATGTGCAACAGTTCTTGGTGGAACATTGACGATAACTTCATCATTCCAAGTAATTTCTAAACGATTCCCATCAGTTACTTCACCAATGACGGTGACAGTTACATCCCATTTCTTACAAATCTCTAAGAAGCGAGCTATGTTGCGTGGTTCAACAATTGCGCACATACGCTCCTGTGACTCTGACATTAAAATCTCTTCGGGAGAAAGTGAAGGATCGCGCAAAGGAACTCTATCCAGGGCTACTTTCATGCCCCCACTGCCACCTGAAGCTAATTCACTCGTGGCGCACGATAAGCCAGCACCGCCAAGATCTTGAATTCCAACAACTAAATCTTCCGCGAAAATTTCAAGCGAACATTCGATTAAAACTTTTTCGACAAATGGATCGCCTACTTGAACACTTGGACGTTTGGTAGATCCACCTGCACCAAAAGTTTCAGATGCTAGAACTGAAACTCCACCAATTCCATCGCCGCCAGTTTTTGCGCCATATAGGAC